>WNGH01008636.1_pt1 | contig 10503 bp, 7 predicted proteins | sample 5400631 | NCBI WGS metagenome assembly WNGH01 (sample SAMN13153373, study PRJNA577476) | soil metagenome | isolation source: 115 cm soil or saprolite under Garry oak tree replicate 1 | place: USA:California | collected 2016-06-15 | reverse complement strand
ATTGAACGATTCGCGAACGCCGTGAAACTCGCGCTCGAGCGGCCGATTTGAGAGAACGTATTCTTCTACAAAGTAGAACAGGGAAATGAACAAGAAAATCAAAAAAGCATCGCGCCATACCAACCAGGGGGAAGGGCTGATCTTTGAGAAATCTTCACCGGGAAAGCGCGCGTTCGAATTGCCACCGCTTGATGTGCCCGCCGCCGATCCCGCCAAAGCGCTCGGCGCTAATTACCGCCGGGCGGGCATCGAAGGTTTCCCCGAGGTGAGCGAGATCGAAGTTCTTCGCCACTTCACGCGCCTTTCGACGTGGAACTACGCCATCGACCTGGGCATGTATCCGCTGGGCTCCTGCACGATGAAGTACAACCCACGCGTCAATGAGTTCATTGCCCGGCTCGATGGGATTGCCACGGAACATCCCTACCAGCCGCAAGAGCTTTCGCAGGGCTGCCTCAAGATTCTGCGGCTGCTCGAAAAGTGCCTGTTAGAAATCACCGGTATGGACGCCATCACACTGCAGCCGGCAGCCGGGGCGCATGGCGAAATGACCGGCCTGCTGCTGATACGCGCTTATCTGCAGAAGCAGGGGAATCCACGCAAGAGAGTACTGATTCCGGATTCCGCGCACGGGACCAATCCGGCGACGGCGGTCATCGCGGGATACGAAGTCGAAAACATCAAGTCGGAGTCGCATGGACAAATCGATGTCGAAAAGCTCCGCGACCAGGTGACTGGAGAAGTCGCGGCTTTGATGATCACCAATCCCTCGACACTGGGAATTTTTGAGCAGCGCATTCCGGAAATCGCGGAGATCCTGCACGCCAAGGGCGCCCTGCTGTCCTTTTCGACCCCGCACGGCGGCGGAGGTCCGGGCGCAGGTCCGGTGGCGATGAAGAGAATTCTCGAGCCGTTCCGTCCGGTGCCCATCCTGGTGGAAAAGGACGGCGGGCGTCTGGCGCTGGAACCGGTTCGTCCGGATTCCATCGGCAGAGTGAAAGCGTTCGCCGGCAATTTCGGCGTTCTGGTTCGCGCGCTGGCGTACATTCTGGCATACGGCCCGGGAGTGCGGCAGGCCACGGAAGACGCCGTGCTGAACGCGAATTACATTCGAAAGCAGCTTGAGGGCGCTTACGAACTGCCTTATTCTCTGCCCTCGATGCACGAAGTAGTGTTTAGCGACGCCATTCAAAAGAAAAACGGCGTGAGCACCATGGACATTGCAAAACGGTTGATCGACTATGGCTTTCATCCGTATACCACGGCGTTTCCGCTGATTGTGCCGGGAGCCCTGATGATCGAGCCGACGGAATCTGAGTCCATGGAAGAATGCGACCTCTTCATCGATGCGATGAAGGCCATCGCGGAGGAAGCCGCGACGAAGCCGGAGATTGTGAAGACCGCGCCGCACACCACGCGCGTCGGCCGTCTGGACGAAGTCGGCGCTGCTCGCAAACCGATCTTGCGTTGGAAGCCGGCCGCCCCCCGCAGCGAAGCCGCTGACTAAACGAAGCGGGCAACCGTCCCACAGGCGCGGGTCAGCGCAAGATTTCCTTCAAGGCACACCGGTACTTCGCCGCTAATCCATCTTGGCTTGCTCCTTGCTAGAATCTGTGTAGGCATTATTCTTCTTTGGACCGAAAGCCTCATGAACCCCGCTCTCGAAGCCTGGCTTCCGAAATCGATACTCCTGCTGCGCGACTACGATCGCCACAAATTTCTCTCCGATCTGATCGCTGGTGTGACCGTTGGCCTGGTAGCGCTGGCGATGGCGTTTGCGATTGCTTCCGGAGTCTCGCCGCAAGCAGGACTATATTGTGCGATCGTCACCGGATTCTTGATCTCTGCTCTGGGCGGCTCGAAAACACAGGTCGGTGGCCCAACGGGCGCGTTCGTCGTCGTGGTTGCGGGAATCATCGCCAAGCACGGGATCGACGGCCTGTTCATGTGCACCATGATGGCCGGCGTTCTGCTAGTGCTTCTCGGCGTGACCGGCATGGGCACCATGGTGAAATACTTTCCCCGGCCGGTCGTGGTCGGTTTCACCAACGGCATAGCGATCCTCATTGCCAGCACGCAAGTCCGCGATTTCTTCGGTTTGAAGATGGATCACGTCCCCGGTGATTTCTTTCACCGCATGATGGCCTTCGGCCAGGCATGGAATACTTTTTCAGTGCCGGCGACCGCCGTGTCCATCTTCTCGATCGCTGTGATGGTTTTTTGCCTGAAATACGCCCGGAAAATTCCGGGCGCCATCCTGGTCACCTTCGGCGCAACCGCAGCAGTCTTCTTCCTGCATCTTTCCGTTGAAACCATCGGCACGCGCTTTGGGGGAATCCCCAGCGGCCTGCCGAAATTGGCGGTCCCGCATTTCCACTACGATGTCTTTCGGCAGCTCCTGTCATCAGCATTCACCGTGGCGATGCTGGGGGCCATCGAGTCGCTCATGTCTGCGGTCGTTTCCGACCGTATGAGCAATGACAAGCACAATCCGAACGTGGAATTGATCGGCCAGGGCATTGCAAATATCGTTTCACCGCTGTTTGGTGGGCTCCCCGCCACGGGAGCCATCGCCCGCACGGCCACCAACGTGCGCTCTGGCGCGAAGACGCCCGTTGCCGGAATCATTCATGCGCTGACGCTGTTGGCGATCGTTCTGTTTGCCGCGCCCCTGGTGAAGAACGTTCCTCTGTCTGCTTTGGCTGCCATTTTGATGATCGTGGCCTACAACATGGGCGACTGGGAGGAGATCCCCGAGATATTGAAACTTAGCAAGGCGGACATCGCCGTCTGGCTGCTGACCTTGACACTGACCGTGGTGACGGATCTAACTTTTGCCGTGGAAATCGGGATGCTCCTCGCCGCGCTCATGTTCATTCGCAAGGTTTCGAGAACCACGACCGTGAGCCCAGTGACCAAAGATTATGTGGAAGACAGTCGCGTGCACGTTTTGCAAGGCAAGGATATCCCGGAATACGCGGTTGTTTACCGCATTCACGGCCCGTTCCTCTTTGGGGCGACCGACAAGTTCGCGGATATTCTCCACTTCCTCGACAAATTGCCGCCCATCGTCATCCTTCGTCTGCGGAATATGACCGCGATTGACGCCACCGGGCTCGGCGCCATCCGCGATTTGGCAGACACACTTCACGCGTCGGGCCGCTCCCTGTTGCTTTGCGGAGCGCGCGAACAACCTTCGCAACTGATGAAACAGTCAGATTTCGAACGCCACGTGGGTGCAGAAAATATCTGTGGCAGCATTACGGAAGCCCTGGAACGCGCGGCCGAAGTCTATCGCCGGCACCATGCCGACCAGGCCGCGAGCGAACCGACCAAGGGCAGCTGAGAAACACGCACGGCCTTCAGCAGCTTGCTAGGAATTCCAATACCCTCACGCCTTATGAAATTCCCTTCAGAATCGCGCCGATTTTCTGCGATTCATCGAGCCGACACCGCGCATTCTCCGTTCTGTAACAACTCGCCTCTAGTCTTTAGCGCGGGCAAGTGCTCTGACGCACTGCCCAATAAGGAGATCCTCTTGAGACAAACATTGCTCGCAGTTGCCGTGTCGATAGGATTGATCGCCACTACCCTTTCTGCACCGGCCCGCGCCAACGATGTGCTTGGCCAGGGAAACAAGATTAAGCATGTCCTTCTGGTCAGCGTGGACGGTCTGCATGCTCTGGACATTGCCAACTACGTCGCCGCCCACCCCGATTCCGCACTCGCGGCCCTCAGCACCCACGGGATCACCTATTCGAATGCGCGGACACCCGCGAACTCGGATTCTTTCCCGGGCCTACTGGCGCTGGTAACCGGTGGATCTCCCATCAGCCACGGGTTGTTTTACGACGTGAGCTACGATCGCACCATTTTCGATCCCACCAACACTACCTGCACCGGCCAGGGTGGCAACCTGATGGTTTTCGACGAGAGTGTCGATCTCTACGATTCCTTGAATGTCTCGCAGAACGTGATTGATCCCACCAAATTGCCGCGTCATGTCAACGAGCAGGGCAAGTGTGTGCCATTGTTTCCGCATAGTGCGATGAGAAGCAACACGATTTTCGAGGTGGTCAAGAGCGCGGGTGGCCACACCGCATGGGCCGACAAACATCCTGCTTACGACCTCGTGAACGGCCCTTCCGGCAACGGCGTCGAAGATCTCTACACTCCAGAAATCACCAACGTCAACGGCCTCGACAACACGGTGAGTGTGGTTTGCACCGTAAACAATGACTCCCTGAAGGTTCAGGGGGTCATTAATGAGATCCACGGACTGAAGCACGACGGCACCCCCGGGCCCGGTGTACCGGCGGTGTTTGGGTTGAATTTCCAGGCTGTCAGCGTGGGGCAGAAGCTGGCAGGGGACAACGCCGACGGCAGTTGTGCCGCCGACACAACATTTACCGGGCAGCCGGGTGGATACAAAGATGGCGCAGGCACTCCGACTGCAGTTCTCGCCTACGCACTGCAGAAGACCGATCAGGCGTTGGGAAGCCTGATCCAGGCGTTCAAAGCACAGGGCATCTACGAATCCACCCTATTCATCGTCACCGCCAAGCACGGCCAGTCGCCGATCAACCCGGTAAAGATCAACAAGCCCGGTCACTTCGCGGACTTGGTGGCAGCCCTGCCGGACGCCAATACCAATCCCGCGGCGATGGCCATTGCCAATGCCGCCGCCTGCGGCACGGGCGCTTGCGGATTCGTTCAAGACGACGACATCGCGTTAATCTGGCTGCAGGATCAGAGCCAGACCGGGGACGTTGCCGCTTACCTGAATCTGAATGCCAACGCCGGAGCGCTCTTTATTGATGAAGTGCTGGCCGGGGCCGAAATTCGGCTCAAATTCCGCGACCCGCTGACAGATAGCCGCACGCCCGATCTTCTGGTGCAGCCGACCTACGGCACAATCTACACCGGATCTTTCAAGAAAAACGCCGAGCACGGAGGATTCAGCTTCGGTGACACAAACGTCGGCCTCATGGTCTCGAACCCTTCCCTGAACGCGCGCGAGGTCAAGACTCCCGTGGCCACCTCCCAGGTCGCGGCGTCCATCCTAAAGGCGCTGGGCATCGACCCTCGCGAACTGCAAGCCGTGCGGCGCGAAGGTACCGAGGTTCTGCCATTCCTGTTCAGTGAGGGGGGATGGTGACGGCGGGAACTGACCGACGATTCAAAGACGGGCTGTCTATTTTGTGAACCGTACGGAGTCGAGGATCGAGGAAAACGTCTTGTCGTAACTGTCGTAGGCGGATTGCGGAGCGACGCAGACGAAATAGACCAAGCCCTCCGGACGCAGAACGGTGACAACCCAGTCCGTTTCCTGACCGCCGGCGGGAGAGGCATTGCTTAGATAGGTCGAAAGGCCAGGTAGTCCGTTCAGGCGCAAGCGCTCTCCTTGCCGCGTGATCTTCATGCTCGGGTTCGACTTTTGAAGATCATGAATCACCTGCTGGGTGGCGCTATTCATGGCGTCTCCATCATGGGGATCGCCCTTGGCCAGCATTACGCCGATGATCAGGCCATACCCGAGGGCGCTATGGCCGCTGCCGTCATCCACGACGCCGCCTTCGGGGGCAAAGGAAACGCCGCCTCCGTTGCTGTCGGGGTACCTCTTCCAATTGTCCGGGTACTTGAGCGTGTACGAACTCGCCTGATACTCCGAGAAATTGCGGGAAGGCGGCGCTGGGGCAGCGGCGGCACCAGGCGCTGCTGGGGCCGGCTTTTTCACGACCGGCAGAGCCAGGACTTCACGCTTGATGGCTTCGAACTCGGCGGAGTCGCGCCGAGCGGCCGGCGGAGCTCCACCGAGCTTCTCGACTTCTTCATCGACGCGCCCGACGCGGTGCTCCGGATTCGGGTGGTCGGAGAAAAACTCCGGGGGATTCTTCCCCTTGGTCTCCGCTTCGAGCTTTTCGAAAAACTGTGCCATGGCACGGGGATCGTATCCCGTATCGTAGAGGACCTGTGTGCCCATAACGTCGGCCTGTGATTCGGCGGTTCGCGAATAGCGCAGGAGTACGCCTCCGGCCGTGAAACCGCCCAGTTGCGTCAGGAGCGCACCTCCCGTGGTGTCTCCGAAAACTGCGCCGAAGATTCCCAAACCCGTCTCGGCCAGCATCGCCTTGGTTGCTTGGTTGGTGCCATGGCGGAGAGCCACGTGCGACAACTCATGTGCCATCACTCCAGCGAGTTGTGCCTCATTGTCCGCGGCTTCAATCGCGCCGCGGTTCACAAACACAAATCCGCCGGGCAAAGCAAAGGCGTTGATGGCTTTGTCATTCACGCAATGAAATTCGAACGGGTATTGTACCCCACCCGTGGGCAACTTTTGCGCCAAACGCGTGCCAATTTGTGTCAGGTAAGCATCGACCTTAGGTGCGTTGCAAGGCGCCAATTGCTTTTCAGCATCGGTGGCGGCTCGTTTGCCGAGGTTTATATCCTCTTGCGGGGAGAACTTGTTCCAGCCCGGCCTGAGTTGTGTCCGCTGCGCTGATGCGCCGGCAACAAAGAAAAAGCAAAGGCCCAGGAAAAAGCCGGCCGTCCATGCGTGATGTGTTCGGGGCACCCAGAGCCATCGCCGGAAGACAGACTCCAATTTTGCCCTGCCGATACTCACCACCACCTCCGAAATGCCCTGTGCGGTAGGATGGCAGTCCTCTGTGCAAGGTTACTTTAGCACCCGTTGGGGAAGAAAAGAAAAAGCCCGGGCGATCATCCACCCGGGCAAAGTCAGAGTGAGAAGAAGAGTGATTTAACGAGCCGTGCGCGGCGTGGGCTCCGGCGAAAGTGTCACTCCCGGCGCATCCGCGGACTTGCCGCTCTTGGCTGGAGAAGTGCGGGTAGGAACAAAGGGCTCTGTCTTGCGCGTGGGGATCGTCAGGTTTTCACCCTCGCGGACGAAGGTGAGGCGGTCCTGCTCCTTGTTCCAGTCGATGCAAACTAGGTCGCCAAGGTGAATCTGCTCGGTCGCCAGCAAGTTCGCCAGTGGATACACTACGTGGCGTTCGATGGCGCGCTTGAGGTGCCGTGCGCCGTAGCGCTGGTCCGTGCCTTCCTGCAGGAGGAACTCACGGCCGGCGTCGGTCACGCGGAACAGGAATTGACCCTTGGCGGTTTCCAGAACGCGCTGCTGCACCTGGCCAAGCTCGATTTCAAGCACCCGCTCAAGCTGCTCACGTCTCAGCGGATGAAACACCACCACTTTGTCGAGACGGTTCATGAATTCCGGTGAAAACTTCCGACGGGCCGCTTCTACGGCCGTACGTTCCACTTTTTCGTCCAGGCCGGCGGCCGGCTTGTCCTTCGGCTGAATGAAGCCCATGCCGCCCTCCATGAGTTCAGTAATTTCTCCCCCGCCAAGGTTCGACGTCAAGAAAATGACTGTCTGAGAGAGGTCCACGCGGCGGTTATCGCCCAAGGTGAGCGTGGCTTTGTCGAGCATGCCGAGCAGCAGTTGCCACAGTGCATCGCTGGCCTTTTCGATCTCATCGAAGAGCAGGAAGCTCAACTTCAATTTTTCGGTGTGGCTCGCCGCCAGGGCTTCTTGCGTGATTAGCGGATGGGTCTCGCGATGGCCCAAATAGCCGGGAGGCGAACCAATCAGCTTGGCAATCTCGTGCGAGTGCTGGAACTCCGCGCAATCGACCTTTATGACCGCGCGAGCATCCCCAAAAAGGATCTCGGCGGCAGCTTCCACAATGCGCGTCTTTCCCGAACCGGTTGGACCGAGGAACAGCAGGTTGCCTACCGGGCGGCCGGGCGAATTCAATCCGGCACAAAACACCTGAAACATGTCAACCAGGGACTGCACACCCTCTTCCTGCCCTACGATCTTTGCTCGCAAGGAAGAGTGAAAATCACACGTGTCATTGCTGCGGATGGTGGGATCCAGTTGATGGCGGACGGCGGCTTTCATTTCATCAACCCTTCTTCGCGTCTAGCTCCCCAAACGCGCTGCGCGTCTCACTTTCGCGCCACCAGGAAACACTGCATGGGGAATGCCAATCTTGTCCGCAGTTTGGACATTCGGAAGATAATGCAAACTCAACAACATACAGGCTTTGCAGGTTTGGAAGCTTTCTCAAGCCGTGAGACGGTGTTTCATCTGCGCAAAAAGGGAAAGAGGTGAAACAGTTTGTGTCATTAGCTGGGCGACAAAAAGAGGCGCATGGTTCCACGCGCCTCAGGAGAAAGTTAAAGTGCTGCTTTAAGTATTCGAGCGCTCCTGCTTCTTGCGCCCTTGCAGAGACGGTGATGGGACCGCGGCGGGCTGCGCCACCCGGGACTTCCTGTCTTCAAGCGTGGCTTCCTTCGGCATCTCGGCAGGCTTCCCGTCCATCGCCTGGGCAGCGGCGGCACCGACGCCCATGGCCCGCTGCGAGGCGGATTGAACGAGCGCTCCCTCCCCTTCGCGAACGAACGTGAGCAAGTCGTGACTCTCGTCCCAATCGATACGCACGAGGTCGCCCAGGTTGACTTGATCGGTAGCCAGCAGGTTGGCCAGCGGATAGACGACGTGTCTCTCTATGGCGCGCTTCAGATGCCGGGCACCGTAGCGCTGGTCCGTGCCTTCCCGCAGAAGGAAGTTGCGTCCGGCCTCTGTTACACGGAAGAGAAACTGCCCTTTGGCAGTGTCCAGTACCCGCTGCTGCACCTGACCCAGCTCGATATCGAGCACTTCCTGAAGCTGCTCGCGCTTCAGCGGGTGGAATACCACCACCTTGTCCAGGCGGTTCATGAATTCCGGCGAGAACTTCCGCCGCGCCGCTTCCACCGCCATGCGTTCCACTTTCTCGTTGAGACCAGCGACCGGCGTGTCTGTCGGCTGGATGAAGCCCATGCCCCCTTCCATGAGCTCGGCAATTTCACCACCACCCAGGTTCGACGTCAGGAAGATCACGGTTTGTGACAAATCCACTCTTCGGTTGTCGCCTAGGGTCAGTGTGGCCTTGTCCAGCATTCCAAGCAGCAACTGCCAGAGCGCATCGCTCGCCTTTTCGATCTCATCGAAGAGCAAGAAACTGAGCTTCAGCTTGTCTGTATGGCCGGCCGACAGCGTTTCCTGCGTAATCAGCGGATGAGTCTCGCGATGCCCCAGATATCCTGGGGGCGAGCCGATCAGCTTGGCAATTTCATGAGAGTGTTGAAATTCCGCGCAATCAATCTTGATCACCGCGCGGGCCTCGCCAAAGAGAATCTCCGCAGCTGCTTCCACGATGCGCGTTTTCCCCGAGCCGGTCGGCCCGAGAAACAGCAGATTCCCTACCGGGCGGCCTGGCGAGTTTAATCCGGCACGGAAGACCTGGTACAGGTCTACCAGCGCATGGACACCCTCTTCCTGTCCAACAATTTTTGCTCGCAGCGCGGCCTGGAAATCGATGGTGTCCGTGCTGCGCTTGTTGGGGTCGAGTGCAAGGCTCTCCGCTTCATCTCGGCTGCGCATGGACATTGAATTGTCGTTCATGACCGCCTCCTAGCGAGCCCGCGAAGGCGGGTTCGCACTGCTGAATCGCCCGCGTCCACGGCCAAACTGGTCGAGCTTGACCTGAATGGTCGACTGCAAGAGCCGCAATTGCACCAGCAGCTCCCGTGACACTGCGGGCGATTCGGAAATTCGGAGGAGCGGCGGAAAGATTTCCGCCAGGTCGAGATTGAGGGCTCGAAGAGAGGAGACCAGCTTTTGGACCGCGGGGGCGTGGGGGTTCACGAGGTCCACTCGCGTACTCAATTGTTCGCGCAGGGCGCTCCAATTGAGCTCCATGAACGGGTGCTTCTTAGAGACTTCGCGAACCACTTCGTCGGTAATTCGCGCGCGATCTCCCAGGCGGGCCAGGTGCAGTTGGCGCACTTTATCGCCGCGGCGCACGTTGTGCACCAGGTAGAACAGGTTTCCTTTGCGGCGGACAAAAGCCATGACGTCACCCCAAACTCGCGTCCTCTCCTGTAGTGTATTTGTATTCCACTACACTCGTCAATATTAAGATGCGTGCTCCTTCAAAAAGTTGCATCCAACCAGTACGCGTCCAACCTAGCGGAGACGGCATGCAATTCCTCATCACTCTTTTTGCTGTGTTTCATCGATGTTTCGCATCCTCGTTCCATCACACCATTTGCACCTCGCCGCCCGCCACTTCGATTAGATGCTTGCTGTTCCCTGCCGCTTCTTGAATTGTCCGCGGCGTCCCGCTACTGCATTAAACCCGGCCGCGGCATTTTTCTCTTGTTCTCGCGTGGAAAGACGCCTACGATGCCGCGCGAGTTGATTCCTATCTCTGCTTGGAGCTTGATTCGAAATGTCCTGGGATCCCGTGTTTCGCTTCGTGCAACAAATTCCCCGCGGCAGGGTTTTAACTTATGGGGCACTCGCGAAAGCCTTGCGCCTGCCCGGCGGCGCGCGCAGCGCCGGCCGGGCCATGGCCGCGACTCCCTCCGGAAAAGGCATTCCCTGGCATCGCGTCGTCGGTGAGCGTGGCAAGATCCTTATCCGCGAGCCTT
>WNGH01007329.1_pt1 | contig 10503 bp, 9 predicted proteins | sample 5400631 | NCBI WGS metagenome assembly WNGH01 (sample SAMN13153373, study PRJNA577476) | soil metagenome | isolation source: 115 cm soil or saprolite under Garry oak tree replicate 1 | place: USA:California | collected 2016-06-15 | reverse complement strand
CTGTGTTTGTGATAGCCCTAAAAGGGTACCATTCACCAATATTTTGACAGGCTCAAAGGGCACCAGGTACCATAGAATGTGATAGCCAAAAAGGGGGTCTCCCCCAAATTAAGTGAGCCTGCTTGCTGAACCTCATCATCGTACTTCTGAGAAAGTGAGAAAGCCGATGGATGATAAAGTGTTGACTTTTTCTCAGCTAACAGCTCAAGACAGAGCAATCTATATGCGGTTGGTGATGACTCTTCGGTGGAGAGAGCAAGTAGAGAAATACGAAGAGCTAGACAAGTGGACCGATGCAGAGAGTAGCTACGATCTCCAACGCTGGTTCTACAGCATTCGAGGCCGCTATTTTCATTACGATCAGAAAAGAGCAGACAGAATCCAAAATTTCTTGAAAGACATGCTGGTGAAATATGACTGTGACTCCATAGATCGGAGGACATTTCCCGGTTCTGAGGATAGATGGCAGTGAGGAATTTCACCTGCAAAGATGCGAGGGGCATTTCTCCAGCGGTTCTGAAGTCAGCATAGTCCAATCTACTTGACTTGAACTCACTGTGCTTTGTATAGAACAATTTAGAATGAGATTGCCACCCAATGGTAGCAACCAGGCACACTTAATTTGAGGGAGAACCCAAAAAGGAAGCCACTTTGCGTGTTTTTCTGCTATCGTTAGCACAGGAGGTATTCTTACTAACGATAGGAGAAAACGGAGATGAAAACTATGGAAAACCGCGAAGCCATACGGCGAGCCTACTATCTCGAACACAAGAGTATCAGACAGATAGCGCGGGAACAACACCATTCCCTCAGAACAGTTGCCAAAGCTATTCAAGAGGCTGAGTCACAACCCTACCGAAAAACCACACCCCGACCCGCTCCGATGCTTGGTTCTTTCTACCATCGTGTTGAAGAATTATTAACCCAAAATGACCAGCTTCCAAAGAAGCAACGCTACACAGCGCGAAAAATCTACCAGGTGCTTGTTTCAGAGGGCTATCAAGGCAGTGAGTCACGGGTTCGGATGTATGTAGCTGAGTGGAAGAATGCACACCAGCAACCAACGATGTATCTGCCTTTGGATTATGAGCCAGGCCAGGATGCCCAAGTTGATTGGGGTGAAGCTGTCGCTATCATTGCAGGTGTACGGCAAACTGTCCAGTTTTTTGTGATGCGCTTATGCTACTCACGACGAACCTCTGTCATGATGTTTCCCTCGCAGAACCAGGAAAGTTTTCTGTATGCGCATGTACAGGCTTTTCTTGAATTTATCGGTGAGTCGTTCAGGTTTCGCCAGCGTATTCATATGGGTGAGCAAGTAACTTCAGTAGAAACAGGATAATAGACGATTCCCGCACTAGTCTGCGCTTCGCTCTACACCGACCATTGTTTGCCTTGCCTAACGTTTCCAATAATGCCCCTCTACAAGTATATGTAGGGACTGAGTGAGGAAAACTGCTTCACCCATGAAAAAAGGAGGTTGTCGTGAGCTTCTTGAAAAAAAATAATTTGTGGTGCTCCATTGGAATTCACCAGAGAGAATGGACAACAGCTGGTGGTTCAGGTTGTTGGCAAAGCCGTAGGTGCAAGGTCTGCGGTATCATCGAACAACGGGAGAGGCATAGCTGGTTTCACCACGGAGAATGGACAACAGCTGACGGTTCAGGTTGTTGGCAAAGCCGTAGGTGCAAGGTCTGCGGTATCATCGAACAACGGTACATTAGTTTTATGTTCTCGGATGCAGTGTACTTGTTTGGTACAACATTTTCCTCAGCTCCATCTTGGCTTGGCTTTAAGGAAGAATTACCGGATGGCACGAAGGTAAGTCAAAGCACATTAGCCGAACAGGTAATTCTGGCCGCATTTGCATACCTTTACAAGAAACAACTCATTGATATTGTTCTTGAAGAAGGGAATTTTCTTTTTATAAAGAAAAAGACGATAAAAGTGAAAAAACTTCAATCATCAGCTCCTTATACTAGGGGATTGGAGGCAGTTATTTTTACCTCTTTCCTAGACAAGAGTGGTATGTACGGTATTACATTTGGAATCATACCCAATCAGGGGAGGGGTCTTTTTTCTAATCCTTGGCGTGATGTGTTGCAAATTGTGAAAGAGAATTTGCTGCAGAGAGGTATTTTGAAACAAGTTGTAAAAGGGACGACATACAAGTACGTTGTGAATGGAGATATTTCAAAAGAGGCGAAACAAGTAATAGAGCTAAAAAAGACTCTCACGGAATTACAATCGAAAGGAGAGCTCTATGAAAGAATGCTTTCCGCTATAGCGAAGGGTATAGCAGCTACCCGGATGGATACAGGTCCCGATTAAGCTTATCTCATATTAACTGAAAGTGGCTCTCATGCTTTTACTGCGTAAAAACGAATATTTCCAGTTATTTCCCACATTCCGCAGCTTGCACTTTCGGGATGGTATCGGTAGTGGGCATACCGAAACGATCTGTACAAAAGTATATTCAACAAAAATACTACTGTTTCCTCATGCGTTTGATAATCGTCTAGCTTATTCGTTTATCTTCTTAAAGATAGTTGATTTAGGGAGGGAATAGAGTATGGCGTGGCTTACGAATGCGAATACAATTGTTGGTCCTATTGTGGGAATTATTGGTCTTATTGGATATATCTTTGCAGCCGTGACTTATTTGCTTGGAAAAGCCCATTTAATCAGTCGTAATTCGGGATCGAAAACCAAATCTTCTGCACAAAAATCTTCTATTCCATATCGGCGATTTAGTTTGGTGGAATGGAAAGAGATGCTAGGGCAAGGAGTAGTTAATACGGCGGATTTTGTTATGAGTCTTTTTCCAAATACAGATGAATTGGAAGATGAACCTATCAGGTAGCATATCAAACGGTGGTATGGCCGATGTCTCGTCCATGCTGGAATGAGCATATACACATACTGATTGGTTTCATCGTCTATCGCGTAGTGGACTAATGCCAGAATATACGTCAAGGCAAGAAAAGGGGGTATTCCATGGGCGTATCACACAATCGCTTCTGTCCTCAATGTGGAATCCAGCTAGCATCGAATGCACAGTTTTGCATGAACTGTAGGAGCAGCTTCTCTTTTCCATCTTCGCTGGCATCATCACCATACGGAGGTTCTCCAGCTTCCGTCCCCTATCGAGAGGGTAGTAGTTACCCTTATGGGTCATCAGGTCAGAGCTATGCTCCACCGCCACCACTTGTGGGAGTACCATACGCTGCTCCCGCACCTGCCTATCACCAGGCCGTTGGAGCTCGTACACGTCCGGAAGGCGTGACCTTTCTCGCGATCTTAGTGGCTTTGCAGGCCGCTGACGGCATTCTATCCATTCTTTCGAATCTTGGGACGGCTGACATTGCAGTGCTCATCTTCCTCGGGATCTTGACAATAGCGACCATGATTCTCGTGTGGGGTTTATGGACTGTGCGGCGTTGGGCGTTCGTGACGGCCATCGTTCTTGAGATTGTCTATCTCTTGTTCGCTTGTAATTTGACATCCCCTGCCGATCTGGTAACGATCATCGTGAGGGTGAATATGGAGGTAGTGATTCCTTTGACGGTCCTGATCTGCCTCTTCACGGTTCGCGACGTACGTGCTTCCTTCCGAGTCAATCCACCACGCCAAGGGCAACAACATACCTTCTTGGGGGCATCTCCACAGTGGCAACAACATGAACCACTTCACCCCCAGTATCCACCACAGATGCCACCCCCGCAACCGCAATGGCAGCAACTACTACCACCTCCGCAACCATGGCAACGACCACCAATGCCAGTGCAACCAGCTCTCAGGGAACAGCAACTCCCACCTCCATCTGGACAACCATTCTCTAGCCAACCACCGTATGACGTTTCACCCTTCCCCAACGTTGGGCAGTCACGGCAATCCAAGAAGCGTTTACGACCCCGGCTCTGGATCTCACTCGCTGTTCTTGGAGGCATCGTTGTGTTCAGTGGCGTCAGTAGCATTATTGCAGGGCTTTTCTTTGGTGGCGCAGGCACAGTTTGGGGTGTTTCGGTCTTTTTACTTATTGAGGTGGGTATCGGCCTGATCATCTGGCTCCACATAGGGAATCAATACATCCTTCAGTATGGAGACCTCGTAGTGGGTCGGATCACCAAGCACCATAAAGAGAGGGATGAACAGACGGCCCTCGGCTTCCTGACGGATTTCGGCTCCCTGATCTATACCTACTACCTGACATATACCTATGAGTACCGGGGAAAAACCTATTCTGCGAAGCAAAAAGTCAGAAAGAAGACCTACCGCGAAATTCCCGACGGAACATGGATACGAGTACGCTGTCTGCCTAAACATCCAAAACGAGCCCGGATTGCTGAACAATGGAGTCATCGGTTTATCATCATTCCGTAGCAACACCGATTGTATCGCATGTATGCATCGACAACTGTGAGGATAGCCAGTAGGGCAGAGGAGGTACCATCATATCAGAACAAGACTTTGCGCTAGATGCGGCAGGAAACTCTGTTCACGTTTTATTATTAGATGAGCCTGAGGGTGCTTTGGTAGGCATGAATCACAGTTTCATTGGCGGCATTCCCAGTCGGGAAGCACTGAGGGCCGGGCAAGCATTTATTCTTCAAGACGGTTCTACTCTGTGGGTGCAGCTCGTTGAAAATCAGCTCCAGGTGTTCAGAGAAGGGCAGCGCCTCTTACGGAACCCCTATCCAGCTCCTCCTCAGCAACAATGGTATGCGCAACATCCACAATTCAGACAGTCACAACAATTCCTACCATATGCCCAACAACAGCCTCAGTGGGGACAGCAGCTCACACCGTCATCTGGACAACCATTCTATGGGCAACCACCGTATGGAGTTTCGCCCTCTCTCGACTGTGGACAGTCACAACAACCGAAGAAGCGTTTACAACGCTGGTTACTCGCTATTCTTGGAGGCATCGTTGCGCTCAGTTGCGTAGGTAGCTTCATATTCATTGCACAGAAATTAGGAAGTTCAAACCTGGGGAGTGATCTACTTAGTTTGTTGATAGTTCTTTTTTTCTTTATCGAAGTTCCTATCTTGACGAGATTAGTGGACGACTACATACTTGAGCATGGAGACCTCGTAGGGGGTAGGATCATCAAGCACCATCAACAAAAGAATGAAGATGGTTTCCCTTTCTACTACCTGACGTATACATACGAGTACCGAGGAAAAACTTATTCTAAAAAGCAAAGAGTCAATGAGAAGACCTACCGCGAAATTCCCGACGGAACAAGGATAAGTGTACGCTGTCTGCCTAAACATCCAAAACGAGCCCGGATTGATGAACGATGGAGTCGGAATATTCTACTGGATCCAGGTATTTGGCTCAGCCTCAGTGATTGACGCCTCGTGCTGCGCCAGTATAGCAGAGGTAGCTTGTATCGCAAAAACGAGTGGAAGGTTACACAGGAGCCATCGGCAAAGGAGAAGTCATTACGCATCTCACTCACTATGAGCGAACTGCTGGATCTCAACTGGATAAGAAAAGCAATGGCATCTGCACTGCCGAACACCTACGGTAATAGATTATGAGAATTTCAAAGTCTTCTCACTGCAGGAGAAAGGTGCAAAAGTGAGATCACTATTAGCTAATTTTCAACGAGAAGTTTTCTTGTGCCTGTCGATTTCTACTATAGGATAGTTTTTAGGCAGTTTTTTTGTGAATTTGGCGGTTTTCGAGGCTGGTGTCTGTACATATGCATTCTGCGATATGGAGAGGGAAAGCAAAGTCAGGAACTTCCATCAAGGTTATTAGTCAGAGAACTTTTGACCGGGAATTACCGCTGAGATGCTCAATAATGATTGCTGAGGACGCGCACTGGATTGGCTCTACACCGACGACACAAAGCTATTTGTGGGAACTTCAGTTTCGAAACAGAGTGCCGTATAACGAAGCATAGTTGACCTAAGCGATACAAACGAAAGATAGGTAAAAAGCCATTGGACAGAAATAGGTTTGACAAGTTCACCGAGCGGGCCAGGAAGGTCTTGAGTCTTGCTCAGGAAGAGGCCCAGCGCTTTCAACACAACCACATCGGCACCGAACACCTGTTGCTTGGTCTGGTGCGCGAAGGCGAGGGTGTCGCTGCGAAAGTACTGAGTAACCTCGGTGTTGAACTGAACAAGGTTCGCAGCGCCGTTGAATTTATTATTGGGCGGGGAGATCGCATTGTCCTGGGTGTAAGTGGTCTGACCCCGAGCGCCAAAAAGGTGATCGAACTCGCTGTGGATGAAGCGCGCCGCCTGAACCATCATTATATTGGAACAGAGCACCTCCTGTTAGGATTAGCGAGTGAAGAAAAGGGGATAGCCGCAGGTGTGCTGGAGAGCCTGGGGGTGAACCTGGAGAAGGTACGCACACAAACCATCCAGGTGCTCGGCCAATCAAGAGCGTCCTACGTCGTGAGCCAATCAAGATTCTCTCAAACATCCTTCATGCGGAGCTTGATGGAGGTGGGTGACGGATTGTTTGACACCTTCACAGTGCAAGTCAGCAGAGTTCTCACCCGTGCAGCAGAAGAAGCGCACTGTTTGCAACATAACTACATCGGCACCGAACACCTCACACTCGCCCTCACCCTCGTAAGCAAAGGGGTTGCAGTCAGTGTCTTGAGCAACCTCGGTGTGGATCTGACCAAAGTTCGCAACGCGGTTGAAATCAGTATGAGTGAGAAAGCCCACAGCATCCCTGCACAGGTTGGGCTGACCCCACAGCTCAAACAGGTCATCGAACGTGCCGTTGAGGAGGCCCGAATGTTGAGCCATCATCACGTCGGCCTGGAACATCTTTTGTTGGGGTTACTACAGGAAGAAGAGGGGATCGCAGCAGGTGTACTCGCAAGCCTGGGCGTCACCCTGGAGCAGGCGCGAAGCGAAACCATGCGCGTACTCAGCCATCCTGCTCACCTTGAGAAGATGGAAGAACCAGCACAGCTAACAGATGCGCTCGAGGCACTGGATACGCTCCTTCGTGAAAAGGAAGCAGCTCTTCTACATCAAGAGTTCGAATTGCCGGGTGATCGCTATCAGTTACAGGACCCCATCGGTCGAGGTGGCATGGCCACCATTTATCGTGCTCGGGACCTGCGGATGGAGCGCATCGTGGCCATCAAAGTGCTACGCGAAGTGTATAGTACCGATGCGAAGTTTGTGAGGCGCTTTCAGGTCGAAGCGAAAGCGGCTTCTACCTTGCAGCATCCTAATATTGTGCAGGTCTACGACTACGGTCAAGCCGATGGCAATTATTATATCGTCATGGAGTTGGTCGAGGGGACGGACTTGCGCCGCTATCTGCGTTCCCGTGGCGTGCTGGATGTTGATCGTGCCATCATCATTGCTCATAATGTCGCGCTGGGCCTGGGTGCTGCGCATCGTCGTGATATCGTGCATCGTGATGTGAATCCGCAAAATGTGCTGGTAGGTCGAGGTGGGTCGATCAAGTTGACTTCATTTGGCATAGCCAGCTTCTCCAAAGATATCAATGCGGAGCAGCTGACGAAGACGGGGATGACGCTGGGAACGGTGCAGTATTACGCGCCAGAGCAGGCGCAGGGGGAGATGGTGACCCCGGCTGCTGATGTCTACGCGCTGGGCATTGTGATGTATGAAATGCTGACGGGACGAACTCCTTTTGACGGGGATACGCCTGTAGCTGTGGTGATGCAGCACATTCAGGACACGCCAGTACCGCCCAGTCAGCTCAATCCCAATATTCCTCCAGCTCTGGAAAAGATTATCCTACGATGCCTGGAAAAGGTGCCGGAGATGCGTTTCCGCGATGGCTCCTCACTGGCTCGCGCCCTGGAAACGCTTGGCGAAACAGCTTGAAGGTTCTCTACAAGCTCCTCCCTTGATAATCCGCTCTCAGAGTGTTGTTGCGAAAATTGCGCATGCAAAGTGCGGAATGTGGGCTGAACAGTAGGAAAAAGGTAATATCCGATGATTGCTCGGCACGAAGTCATTATCTCCTCGATGACTCAAGAGGATACTCATTTTGTCGAGCCGGTTGTATTCGGAACGACAGACCCATATAAAATAGCATGTTTGATAGATACGTTCTGTAAGGAAGAGCTTGGCGCTCATGTTGCAGACTATCTTTTCTACGAGTCAAGTGTTGGTGCAGTATGTGGGATCAGCTTGGTGGATGGCCGCCGTGTTGTGGTGAAGGTCCATCAATCCTCTCGCTCGCTGGACTTTTTACAGGCTGTTGTATGGGTACAGCGCTATCTTATTAGCCACGGCTATCCCTGCACAAAACCACTCCTCGATCCACGTCCGCTTGCACTTGGCATTGCTACTACTGAAGAGTTCGTTGATGAAGGAGTGTATCACCAGGCGTATGATCCCACAATTCGTCGCTCAATGGCTGAAATGCTTGCCAGGCTTATTCAACTCACCAGGATACCCGAAGCTATTCCGGGTGTGCAGCCAGCTTCTCTCGACTTACGCTTACCAGCAGGAGTGATCTGGCCGACACCGCATAGCAAGCTTTTCGACTTTGAGGCAACCGCGACTGGGGCAGAATGGATTGATGAGATCGCGCGTCAGGCGCAAGAAATCAAATTACATGGCGCGGGACAATTTGTCCTCGGCCATACCGATTGGGGTGTAAAGCACTTTCGCTATGTTGGTAAGAAAATACGCGTGATCTATGATTGGGACAGCCTTAGATTTGAGAAAGAGCCAATCATTGTAGGGCATGCATCGTGGTACTTCACCTACACCGAGTTCTTCGGTGGGTCCAGACTGCCCACCGATGAGGAAACACCTGCGTTCATTGCAGAATACGAGGCGGCACGTGGCAAGCCATTTACGTATCAAGAACATCAAACTCTGCACGCTGCGAAAGTCTATGGGCTTGCCTATAGTGCTCGATGTGAGCACGCTTTGAATCCCAACGAAACGACCTATCCAGAAGGCAGTAGCCGCTCACTTCTTCCTCAGTATAGAAAAGGCCTTTTACAAAATAATCAGGACATCCATCTTGGCTGATGATGCACCTGAACAAACGACCCCAATCCTCTGTAGGTGCCGATGTATCTATCGCGCACATCCCCGATTTATCGGCCCTCACGATATCCCACTCCATATGTTCATCCGCATTATCTGACAGATAACAGAATAATTTCTACTAGCAATTGCTTACCTCTGCAGATACACAATAAACCAATGGTTGGGCTTGAAAATACCGTGCAAAATGAGCGCTATGTGAGCGGTATATTCTAAAAATACGTGAAAATAAGCGATAAATAGTCACAAAACAACATTGGAGAAGGGTTTTTGTAATATGCTACAATTATCAAGGTACATTATATCGACAAGAACCTGTACTCTTTACGAACCAGAATGAACATTTTTTGTTCATGCAACGGCTGTATGGAAACAATACGGCTGTTCTAAAAAGGAGATAGAAATTATGTCACGTTTTGTCTTTTCAGGTGAGAGCAATGACTACCAGCAGCGCAGGGAAGAACTCCTGGCTGCGGAGATTGCGCTGAAGGACCAGGTAGAACGCGTTGCAGCTCTCCGTCGTGCTTTGCCGCTCGGGATGAGCGTCCCTGACTACGTTTTCCGGGAGGGACCTATGGATCTTACCCACAACGATCCAGTAGATTTCCACGACGTACATCTCGCCGACCTCTTTACAGATGGGCACGACACGCTGATCGTCGATCACCTCATGTTTGCAGCAGAGGATGATGAACCATGCGTGATGTGCAGCATGTGGGCAGACGGATACAGCGCGGTGACGCCACATGTTATGCAGCGAGCAAGTTTCGTGCTTGTCGCGAAGGCGGATATCAACAAACTACGCAGTTGGGCTAGACATCGGGGTTGGAACCGCATCCGCCTCCTCTCCAGCCATGACAACACTTTCAATCGCGACTTCGGTATGGAGGAAGCAGATGGCTCGCAGAACCCTGGTTTAAGCGTTTTCACACGCACGCCGGAAGGTGCAATCTATCACCGCTACACCATCGGCGCAGAATTTGATGAGCACAATAACCGTGGCATTGACCCCTATTCTCCCGTCTGGAACCTGTTCGATCTCTTACCACTGGGGCGAGGTGACTGGTATCCCAATCACAGCTACATGGAGCGCCACATGTCATAGACTCTCAACTATACAGTTTTTTACGCATCCAATCAGCCTGTTGGGGACGATGCTTGTAAGGAATATTGTTGCAGACATGATTGCCATCCTCGAACATCCATAGTTCTGCTTCCCCGCCAGCCTCGGCAACCATTTGCTCGGCAGACGCGGGTGAAACAATCCTGTCCTGGCGTCCCATAATAACCAGCAGCGGACATCTGACCATCTCCATTACGCCTTGCAGGCTAAATGGCTTCAACAATGTGCGCGCAGTTGACTCGTCAGTGGCTTTAAGACGATAGACAAAAGCTTCTCGGGTCAAAAGGGGACGTTGCTCAAATCCGTCAGCAAAGCTATACGCTCCACAGTTACCAATTACTGCTTTGACCCGTG
>WNGH01022047.1_pt1 | contig 10504 bp, 5 predicted proteins | sample 5400631 | NCBI WGS metagenome assembly WNGH01 (sample SAMN13153373, study PRJNA577476) | soil metagenome | isolation source: 115 cm soil or saprolite under Garry oak tree replicate 1 | place: USA:California | collected 2016-06-15 | reverse complement strand
CCAGATGCTCAGTTCGGTTCGCTTGAACCGGCTCTTTGTGTTGGGCTTTCCCAATGTGCCCACTATCGGTGATCCGAACTTCGTCAACCGCACGTTCGGGATGAACAGTTCGATCGATGATCCGCCAAATGCGCACGTTTATTACGCCTGGTCCGCGGTCGAGGTGAACAAGAACCTGGATATGGCGCTGGTCTATGCGCGCTCGGGCGCCAATATCTACCCGGAAGTTCGCATCAGCGCCTACTATGCCGCGGAATCCGACATCCGGCCCAGCCGCTTGCTGAAAGCGGGCGAGGCGCCAGCCGACATTTCGGCCTGCGACAACATGGGGAACGTCATTGGCCCCGGCTCGTTCAATCCCGTCTTTTGGGGCGACACGGCCGGCGCCTCGGTCGATCCCAAGGACGACACTTCCATTTGGGTCGCCCAGGAATACGCGCGCAGCGCCCCGAGTTGCAATGGAAACCGCCAGATTTGGGTCGGGAAAGTCTTTGGCGTCCAATATATCGATTGGGGCATCGCCCAATTCCAGGTCGTCGCCGGCAATCTCGCGCCAGGCAGTTTGATCGGAGTCGCGGGCACGGTTGTGAACCAGGGTGACGGCACCGCCAGCAGCAACCGGGTCGCGATTTACCTCGTGCAGCCCGCCGTCGCGCCGCTGTTGCTGGCCACGCTGGACCAGCCGCCGCTTCGTCCGGGAGAGCCGTGGAACTTCCGCGTCAGCGCAATGGTCCCGGCCGGCATTTCGCCCTGTGAAGCACTGCTTAAAGCCGTGGTTGACCCGGACGGAGGCACGGACGAGTACAGCAAAAGCAACAATATCGCGCTGGCGGATGTGCCGTCGCGCCTGCATATCACTGCCGTCCAGCCGAGCGGCCCGTTTCGCATCCGCGTCTTCGGCAAGGAGCAATGCAACTACACGTTGCAAGCCTCCGCCGATCTGGTCCGCTGGGGCGACTTAACTACGCAACCGATCGTCAATGGATCGTACGATTATCTGGACGAGAACACGACGTTCCATCACCGCTTTTATCGGACCGTGAAGGCGCCTTGAGCCGAACTCCACTTGCAGGGTGGATTCAGGAATCGGCCCGAAGGCCGTGGCCGAGGTTACGAGGCGGAATCGATTTCTTGTCCCCGCTCAAGGATAATCTGGAATTAGCGACCCTTGCGAGCGTTCGCGCTTCCACCATCGACCGGCTTTGCGCCCGACGTGATTGTCAACTCTAAGTCGGGGAGCCGGTCGAGCTGAGCCTGCAAAATTCGTCCGGCCGTTTTGGTTGGCTGCGTCTCCTTCCCCCTCACCCTGGCCCGCAGGGAGAGGGAACACCGCATCCCGCGCTGCAACGAGCCGAGGCGCTCTGGATTGGCGAAAACGCGGTGGGCGATTCTCCCTCTCCCCAAGGGCTGGGGTGAGGGGGAACAACGCTCGAAACAGCAATGCGCTTGCGAACTGCCGATGAACTCAACGACCCAGGCACACCGTGCGCTCCGCGATTCAAGGCCGAGCCCCTCGCACGACCCGGCGCGTTGCATCCGCCGCGCAGCGGCGAGCGATTCTCCCTCTGCCGGGGACAGACAGCGGCAGCGCGCAGCGTCGGGGTGAGGGCGGTCGTCTGTACAAGAGGGCCATCTCAATTAAACTGGATTCCCCCGGCGCCGCCCGCGTTCGTTGCGGGCCAGTGGGTTTGACCGGCGGCCGGTTTTCCCACATACTCCCCGCATGGCGAATTCGTTCGGTCACCTCTTTCGCATCACTACCTGGGGCGAGTCGCACGGCGGCGGGGTGGGCGTCGTGATCGATGGGTGTCCGCCCCGGCTGGAGCTGACTGAAGCCGACATTCAACCCGACCTGGATCGGCGGCGGCCCGGCCAGTCCAAACTCGTCACACCGCGCCAGGAACCGGACAAGGTGCAAATCCTCTCCGGCACGTTCGAGGGCAAAACGCTCGGGACGCCGATCAGTTTATGGGTCAGAAACGAGGACGCGCGGCCCGAAGCGTACGCGGAGATGGCCACGAAGTTCCGCCCCTCCCACGCCGACTACACTTATCTGGCCAAGTTCGGCATCCGCAACTGGCAGGGGGGCGGCCGCACCAGCGCCCGCGAAACAATCGGCCGCGTCGCCGCCGGCGCCATCGCGAAAAAAATTTTGCGCGAGCGATTCGGCGTGGAAATCCTCGCTTACGTCCGGCAGGTGCAGCGGCTGGTGGCCGGCGTCGATCCCGAAAAAGTGACGGCCAGCCAGATCGAAGCGAACCTCCTCCGTTGCCCGGACGCCACGGCCGCCGGGAAGATGATCCGGCTCATCGAGAAGACCCGCCGGGCGGGCGACAGTGTGGGCGGGATCGTCGAAGGCGTGGCGCGGGGCGTGCCGGCGGGCTGGGGCGAACCGGTGTTCGACCGGCTCGAAGCGGATTTGGCCAAAGCGATGTTGAGCCTGCCGGCGTCGAAAGGTTTCGACATCGGCTCAGGATTCGGCGGCATCCTCCTGACCGGCACGCAGCACAACGATCCGTTTCGCATGAAGGGCGGCCGGGTCCGCACCTTGACGAATCGTTCCGGCGGCATTCAGGGCGGCATCTCGAACGGGGAGGCGATTTATTTTCGCGTCGCTTTCAAGCCCGTGGCGACCGTCATGCACGAGCAGCAAACGGTGGACACCCAATTCAAAAACACGACGCTCAAAGGCCGGGGCCGCCACGACCCTTGCGTGCTGCCCCGCGCCGTGCCAATGGTCGAAGCGATGACCGCGCTGGTGCTGGTGGACCACGCCTTGCGGCACAAGGCGCAATGCGAGTAGGCCCGGTCCGGGCGCGAGCCGTTTGGTTTCGCCGCCGCCCCGCTTGCGGCCGTTGCCGAGGATGTCCCGAGTTTCACCGGACCCACGCGCCAGTAAGCCACCTCACCCACCAGGCGACCAAGAGTTGTCCGCCGAAAATCCAGAAGGTGGCCGCCAGAGCGATGTACGGGCCGTACGGCAGCCGGCTGGACCAGGCCTGCTTTTTGAGCGCGATCAAAACCACGCCGACGCTCGCGCCGATGATCGAACTGAACATCAACGAAAACAAGGCCGCCTTCCAACCGAGGAACGCCCCGATGGCCGCCATGAATTTCACGTCCCCCAGCCCCATCGCTTCGCGTGGCAGGACCATCTTGTCGGTCACCACCTCCATGTGCGGCACCGTTTCCGGATCGAGCACTTCCTCGCCGATCACGAGCTTGCCGGCCGACAACTGGACGCGCACCCCTTGGTAGCACCGGTCGATGAGTTCCACCTGTTTCGCCTCCAGCGTGATGACATCCGAGTCGCGATAAAACAGGTCTTCATACGGCACTTCCTTGTCCGGCAGCACGAGCGCGGTCTCCGTGAAAACCACCGTCGTGTCCGCCGCCAGTTCGAGCTTTTGTTTGCCGAACACCAGCTTGCCGATCCGCAAGATCGCGTAGATCACGCCGCCGCCGGCCACGATGCCGAAGAAACTTTGCTTCAGGGACTCGGCCGCGTTGGGCGCGCCATGAAGCGCGGGCACGGCGAGGGAACAAAGAAACCCCAGGACGATGCCGCCGAGGGTAATTTCATCGGGGATGATGAAGTGCTCGAAATCGATGAACGTCGCGACGATGAATCCGGCCAGCAACAGACAATACACCAACGCCAGCGGCGCCGACTCCCGCCCGACGGCGACCCAACTGCCGAGGAAGGCCGCGGCGCTCAGCAGTTCGACCCCAAAATAGCGGATCGAGATCGGCGCGCCGCAGTTCGCGCACCGGCCGCGCAGCAACAGCCAGGTGACGAGCGGAATGTTAAGATGCCACGGGATCGAGTAGCGGCAATGCGGACAATGCGAGCGGGGAGTAACCAGGCTCAGTCCGCGGGGCATCCGGTAAATGCAGACGTTTAAAAAACTCCCCACGATGCTCCCAAAAGTGAAGAATGCCAGCGACCAGAAATGAAACGGGACGGCCGCCCAAACCTGGGGATCAAAGACGCGCGACATAAATCAAGGCCGGCCGGCGACGGGCCAGGACCTGGGACGGGCGAGCGGCGGCGTTAATGGCCATAAACGTTGGCTTCCAGCGCGGCCCGCATCTCTTTGATCGGCGCGGCCTGGCCGCTCCACAGTTCCAGCGACGCGGCTCCCTGACGGAGCAGCATCCCCAGGCCGTTGGCCGTGGCGCAGCCCGCGGCTTTGGCCGCCGCCAGCAACGGCGTTTGCGCGGGACGATAAATCATGTCGTAAACCGCGCGCGTCCGGTCCAGGCGAAAGTCCGCCGGGTCGAACGGCAGTTTGTCCCCGGCCTGCAAACCGAGCGAGCTGGCGTTGATCAACAAATCCACGCTCCCTTTCGGATAACCGGCGCGGGCCTTGACGCCGGGGAACCGCGCAGCGACCTCGGCCGCCAGCGCTTCCGCTTTGCCGGCCGTGCGATTGACCAGGAACAACTCGGACGCGTTTTCCGCCGCGAGTTTCAACGCGGCGACACGCCCCGCCCCGCCCGCTCCCAGCAACAGGACCTTGGCGCCAGCCAGTTCCTGGCCCAGATCCTCGCGGAGCGCCCGCGCGATGGCCTCCGCGTCCGTGTTAAAGCCGTGGCTCCGAATCGGCTCCGGCGCCGTTTCGGCAAAGTAACCCAGCGGCCGCCAGTTCCCGGCCGGGTCTTGCGCCTCAAAGCGGACGGTATTCACAGCCCCCCAGGTTTTCGCCGAGTCGTCCAGGGCGTCCATCATCGGCAGGGCGGGCAATTTGTGGGGTATGGTCAGATTGAGACCGATAAACTTCATCGCCTTGGCCCCGGCGATGGCGTCGCGCAACTGATTCGGAGGCACGGCAAACGCCAGATAGCGCCAGTTCAATCCCAGCGCGGCCATGCCCGCGTTCTGCATGGTCGGCGAGGCGGAATGTTTGACCGGATGCCCGAATAGCGCGCCGTAGCGCGTGCAGGCGTTGATCGGGGCCTCGGACGGATTAGACACGCGCCGGTTATAGGCAAAGCTCCTTCAAAGTGCAAAGGGCAAAGCGGGCAACCTCGCGGGCCGCCGGCGCCGGCCTGCCGCCTCGCCTTACGGCCCCCGGTTAGGGCCAAACCGCGCGGAAAAACGACTGCCGCCGCGACGACCCGGAGGGATCTTCGATCTGGAATAATCCATTGGCGTCCGCGGTCGCCGAACCGAGGGTGCTCCAGGACTTCAAGTCTTCAGAGGCCTCGATGCGATAAGTTGCGCCGGGAGTCCCTTGCAGGAACAAAACCATCTGGCCCCCGTCGAGCCGGCTGATGGATTGGAAGCGCGCCGGCGCGACCGCGGATTTGATCTGCACGGTCGCGTTGGTGGTGGCCGCGCCGGTGTCGTCATCAGTCAGTGTGAGGGTCACCAACGCGTTGGTGTTGGCTACCGTGTATTGGTGTGAAAGCTCAAAGGAGGTCGAACCGACCGCGAGGTTCGCCGTCTGCACCGCTGTGCCGTCGCCCCAGTTCACCGCCAGGGTGAAGGTGTCCAGCGTCCCGGGATCAAAAAAGCTCCCGGTCAACGTCGCGGTGCCATTCGCGAAAATCGAGGGGGTCATCGCCACGCTGTTGAAGAGCGGCGGCACGTTGTCCACTTGAATGCTCGTCGTGGCAGCGGCGGCGCCGCCGGCTTCATCCATCACCGTGACGCTGATGCTGTAATTGTCGGCAGGCGTGCCCGAGGGGTTGTCATCGGCGTAGCGGTGACTGGCGCCAAAAAGCAATACGCCGGTCGGCAGCGTCACCGTGGCCGTGAGGCCGGACGAGGCGCTCGCGCCAAAATTGTCCGTGACGGTGACCTTGATCGGGTAGTCCCGCGTGCCAAGCGGGCCATCCTCAAGGTACTCGTGCGCCAGGCTAAACCTCGACACACCCCAAGGCAGGTTGGTGGCGAGCAGAGACGTACCGTCGCCCCAATTGATTGCCAGGACGAGGGTGTTGCCCAGATCGTACTCGATGGCCGTGCCCGTCAGCAAGACGCTGCCGGTTTCAGCGATGGGGGAAGTGACGGAGAGATTGGTCAACGCCGGCGGGTTGTTATAGCCGCTGCTGCCGATGACACAATTGATGGCGATGGAGAGCAGATAATCCCCGGCGCCAACCGCGCCGGTTGCTTTGGGACTGATGGACACCCGCGCGTAGAAAGTTCCATCGTCCGGCGTGCGGTAAACCAGGGCTTCAGCGGGCGAAAAGGGCGTTTCGGCAAAGAGCGCGCCCTGCGTCACGTTGGTCGAAGAAGTCGAGGCGCCGTCGTCCACGGAGACCAGCAGGTTGCCAAATTGATCGAGCAGATCCAATTTGGCGTTGATCGGGGTGTTATCGCGGAGCGGGTCCCCGTCGAGGCTGACAAAAATCAGGTCACCGGCTGCGGCCGCGAAGCGATAAACGTCCACGTCCGTGGAAGGAGAAGGGCCGGGCAAGGAGCCATAGAAATAGTTATTGTCCGCGGAATTGGCCGTATCCGCGGTGTCGTTCGGCTCGGTTTCCGGGGTGGCCAAGGCCGGCGGCGGCTGGACCGCGGCGAAGACCCGGTAGGGTTCATTGACGCCGCCGGCCAGGTAGTTAACCCGAATAAACGCCGGCGCCTCTGGCAGCGGCGTGCCGGCGACGTTCGACGAAAGCTCGCCAAAGGGCGCGTCATTGTCACCGTAGTCCCGCTCCAAGGTGTCCGTCGCAGTGGTCACACGCAAGATGAAATCGGTGGTGCTCGCGGTGCTGCCGTCCACTAGCACAAAAGCCCGGGAATCGGCCGGGAAAGTCCCCAGGGAAAAAAAGTCCGCGTCGTTCGCCGGGAAAATGGAACCCTCGATGCCGCAAGCCAGCGGACTGGCGCTGGCGGGAGTATCGTCCGGTTCGGTTTCCTGCACGCACTTTGACACCTCCAGGGTAAAGCTGCTCCCCTGGGGCGTGGGCGCGTCTTCATCGACAAAGATGAAAACTCTCTGACCGGCCGCCAGCGGCAAACCAACGATTTCCTCGGCCGAACTGGCCGGGCTTCGATTCGCCGCTGCCACGCAGTCCGTCACCGTTAGCGGCGCAGACTGGCCGGTGGGAAGGGACGCGGCGACATACAGCACCAAATCGTTTGCCGCGATGTTGTTGTAATTGAAAACCTCGATCGAATATTTATCAGTGTCAGGAGCGGTGAAGGAATAAACCACGTCGCGCCCGGCGGCCAGCGAGGCGATTTGGCGCAGGCCGTTGGTGAAGCAATCCGCGCCCGCGGGCAGTTGATAATCATTGTTGGCCAGCACGGTCGTGCCCACCATCGGCAGGTTCAGAAAGACCGGCAGCGCCCCTTCACCCCGGTCATTCGGCGGCGGGGCCGCTTTGGAAATCCGGAGCTGGACCCTCGTCTCACCGCCGATCGGATCCGGCGTGGTGGTATCCTCATAACGCCAAACCAAAATGAAGTATTTCGTGTCGGAAGAAAGCTGCGTCGTGATGGCCGCTTGCTTGAATCCGGGCCCGCACGAATCGTCCTCACACCCATCGCTGAATCCGGAACTCGGAAGTTCGGTGAATGGCCCGCCGCAGCCCCCGCTGGCGGAGGTGTAAATGGCCATGACCGTGTCCGGGACCGTCGTTCCCGTCGGGGCGTCGGCGCAGGAAGAAATCGTATAATTGGTTGTCGCCGACGGAGTGAACACGAACCAGACGCTGCGCCCCACAAAGGGCTGGCAGGAGGCGGCCGGCGGATCGTCAGTCACACTGGCATCCAGGATGTCAACCGGCGGTGCCAGGTAAGGAAACGGACCGGCCGCCGGAACCACCAACGCTCCCGAACAGAGATCATTCGTTGGCGGAACCGCCCAGCCATCCGGGCGCGGCGCCAGCCAGCAGATCAACGCCAGCAAGCCCCATGCCTTCGCGGCGACCGGCGGGCGCAGTCTCGCCTGGGCGAGGCCCGTTCTGGCTCGTTGTGATTGCATAACGGGTTGTCGGGTCCGACGCTACCAAATTCTGATCGCCGTCAAAATCGCTTGTGTGCGATAGTGGCCAACCGTACCGCCGCTCCGTCGGATCGTTACCGGCGGGACTTGAGCGTTTTGAGGATGCTATGGAACTGAGGGCGTTTCGCTCGTCGCCGCGCACGCCTGGCGATTGATCGATTGCACTTCATTTACGGCATGGTTCATTGCGAAGGTAATAAGCCCATGACTTTTGGAACAACGCCATTCAAGCAGAGTCGCTCTGGTTTGTCAAGCCGCGGCCACAACTTTCCACGCGTCCGTCGCGAACCTTGCAGGGGCCGGGTCACCAGCCCTTGGACGGGTTCGCGGCCGATTCGTTCGAGAATTATGGGGTGGGGTTTTCGCAAATCCGCTGCGGCCACCGCCACAGCGTTCAATAATTCCTTTACACTTTCCAGCTCGCTTAGCACAGTCTGCGCCGTGCGAGTTACAGCGTCCCAACGCGACGGGCAGGCTGGCCCGATCGCGTCTGAATTTGGGTTCAGCCACCACCTTTCTTTGGATGGGGCGATTGCGCGGTCGCAAAACTTCCTCCTGCGGGAGCAGAAGCGGGAAGGGTATTGGGTGGGCGAGTTGATGGTCGATTCGACTCTGGTCTCCGACACCATCGCTTATCATCATTGGAACGGCAAAGTCGATCCGGTCTGGGAGCGAAAAGCCGTCCATCACCTTTTCTCGCTCCAACTGGCCGACGGCGGCTGGAACATCTATTACGGCGGCCCGGCGGAAGTCAACGCCACCATCAAGGCTTACCTGGCCCTCAAACTCGCCGGCGTGCCGGTGACCGATCCGCGGATGCTCCGCGCGCGCCAAGTGGCCCTCAGCCTCGGCGGCGTCCCGCGCATGAATACCTTCTCCAAGCTGTATCTGGCGCTGCTCGGCTTGTTCCCCTGGGATTTCGTGCCCACGATCCCGTGCGAAGTGATCCTCATCGGCAAATGGTTTCACGTCAATTTCAACGACATGAGTTCCTGGAGCCGTTCCATGCTGGTGCCGCTGGCGATCATCAATCATTTCAAGCCGACCCGGCCGCTGGCCGGCGGCGTCACCCTCGATGAACTCTACCCGGAAGGCTTCCACGCGCGCGACCTGGCCCTGCCGCGCGATCCGCAACGCTTCACCCTGCGCAATTTTTTCCTCTGGCTCGACCGGTTCCACAAATGGATCGAACGAAGCCGGCTGCGGCCGTTCCGCAAACTGGCCCTGCGCAAGGCGGAGACCTGGATGCTCGAACGCTTCGAAGGCAGCGACGGGTTGGCGGCCATTTTCCCCGCCATGCTCAACTCGCTCATCGCCCTGAAGGCCCTCGGCTATCCCGACCATCATCCCGAAGTGCGGCGCGCGGAACACGAATTGAAAAAGCTCGAACTCGAGACGGAAACCGAAGTGCGCATCGAGCCGTGCTTTTCGCCGGTGTGGGATACCGCGATCGTCACGATCGCCCTGCGCGAGTCGGGCCTGCCCGGCCATCATCCGGCCCTCCAGCAGGCGGTCGATTGGCTGGTCAGCCGGGAAATTCGTTTCCGCGGCGACTGGGCGATTAAGAATCCAGCCAAGGTCGAACCGAGCGGCTGGGTCTTCGAGTTCAACAACAAATGGAACCCGGACGTGGACGACACCGCCATGGTCCTGCTGGCGCTGCGGAAAATTCCGACCGATGACCCGCGCCGGCGCGACGACTGTTTCCAGCGCGGCCTGCGCTGGATGCTGGCCTTCCAGTGCCGGGACGGCGGCTGGGCTTCCTTCGACAAGGACTGCACCAAGGGCGTGCTCGAGAAAGTCCCCTTCGCCGATCACAACGCCATGCTCGATCCGGAATGCGCCGACATCACCGCCCGCATTTTGGAACTGCTCGGCTACGAGGGTTTCGACGTGAACCATCGGAAGGTCAAGGCGGCCCTCCAATTCATCCGGGAACACCAGGAGGCCGACGGCTCCTGGTATGGCCGCTGGGGGGTCAATTACATTTATGGCACCTGGCAGGTCTTGCGCGGCTTGCGGGCGCTGAATCTGAACATGGACCAGCCGTGGCTGCTCAAGGCGCGCGACTGGCTGGAGAGTGTGCAGCACGAAGACGGCGGCTGGGGCGAACGGTGCAACACCTACGACGATCCCGTTTTCAAGGGCCAGGGACCGAGCACCGCTTCGCAAACGGCCTGGGCCGTCATGGGGTTGCTTGCCTTCGACGATCCGTACCGGCCGAGCGTTCAGCGGGGCATCGCATACCTTATTCACAACCAGAACCTGGACGGTTCCTGGACCGAACACGAAACGACCGGCACCGGCTTTCCCCGGGTGTTCTATCTGAAGTATGACATGTACCGCAACAGTTGGCCGTTGCTGGCCCTGGGAACCTATCGCAATTTGCTCCATCGCCTCGAAAGCAGCGTGAACGGCCCGCTGGTTCCGCTGCCCGAACCGCGCGTGTTAAAAACTTGAGTCACGCCGGCGCCATCCGCCGGCGAGCGGCAACTGAACGGACCCTCTGCGAGCCGGTCGAGGTGGACCAGGCAGGCGCGGTT
>WNGH01019598.1_pt1 | contig 10507 bp, 7 predicted proteins | sample 5400631 | NCBI WGS metagenome assembly WNGH01 (sample SAMN13153373, study PRJNA577476) | soil metagenome | isolation source: 115 cm soil or saprolite under Garry oak tree replicate 1 | place: USA:California | collected 2016-06-15 | reverse complement strand
GCAACGCGTTTTCGAAATGACCTCGCTGCGGATCTGGCATCCGTTTACGCAGGCCGCACTCGATCCTTCTCCGCTGCCTGTGGCTCGGGGGGAAGGCGCCTACCTGATTCTCGAGGATGGCCGGCGCATCGTGGACGCCGTTTCGTCCTGGTGGGTGAACCTTCATGGACACGGGCATCCCCGGATTGCGGCCGCTATCGCGGAGCAGGCGAAGAAGCTCGAGCACGTGATCCTGGCCGGGTTCACGCATGACAAAGCAGAAGAGCTGGCTCAACGGCTACGCAAATGGGTGCCAGGGGATTTGACGCATCTGTTTTTCTCCGACGATGGTTCCACTGCCGTCGAAGTCGCGCTCAAGCTGGCCGTCCAGTATTGGAGCAATCTGGGCCGCCCGGAGAAACGGGAGATCGCCGCGCTAGAGCACGGGTATCACGGCGACACGGCCGGAGCAATGTCCGTCAGCGACGACTCGCCCTTCACAGAGCCATTCGGATCCATGCGTTTTCCGGTGCATCGCGTGCACTCGGCGTATTGCCATCGCTGTCCGCTTGGGCTGGAGCGCGCGACGTGTCACATCGAATGCACGGAGAGTCTCGCGAAGCTCCTGGCGGATCGCGGCGAACAAATTGCCGCGGTCATTGTCGAGCCCTTGCTGCAGGGCGCTGGGGGGATGATTGTGCATCCCATCGAGTTCTTGCAGAAAGTGCGCGCACTGTGCACGAAGCACGATGTCCTGCTGATCGCCGATGAAGTACTGACGGGGTTCGGGCGGACCGGGAAAATGTTTGCCTGTGATCAAGCCGGGATTGCTCCGGACTTAATGTGCCTTTCGAAGGGCTTGACGGGCGGGTTTCTGCCCATGGGCGTGACGCTCTGCACGGCACGCGTGGAAGCCGCGTTTCGCAGCCACGATCCGCGGAATACATTTTTTCATGGCCATTCCTATACGGGGAATCCGCTGGCGTGTGCGGCGGCATGCGCCAGCCTGCAGCTCTTCGAGGATGAGCCGGTATTCGAGCGGATTGCGGCCATTGCGAAGATTCATGCCGAGCGTCTGGCTCGATTGCGCGAGGCCGTTGCCGTCGGCGAAACGCGGCAGATCGGCACGGTCGCCGCGATTGAGCTGGGCGCCGACGACGCCGGGTATCTCTCCGCTCTGCGGCCCCGGCTCTACCGGTATTTCCTCGAGCACGGCGTTCTCCTGCGGCCGCTCGGCAACGTTGTGTACGTCCTGCCGCCCTACGTGATTCCTCCGGACGCGCTTCACCGCGTTTACGACATCATCGGCCAGGCGGTTGAAACCCTGCTCTGATTCTTTGGCGCACCTGCTAGACTAAATCTCTCCTTCGTGAGGGAGGGATTGCGTTTTGGAATCAAAGCTGGCGCTCTGGAGACACAAGATCGTTGCATACGCAGGCGGACTCGGCGCCACGGGGTTGTTCGCGATCTCCTTTCTCGATTCTTCGGTCTTGACGTTTCCCGTCATCAACGACCTGCTTTTGATCGATCTTTCGATCAAACACCCGGCGCGCATGCCGATCTACGCGCTCATGGCCACCCTGGGTTCCCTCGCTGGATGCGTGTTGCTGTACTTCATCGCGCGGAAGGGAGGGGAAGCCGTGTTCCGCCGCCAGGCAGGACATCGCGCCGCGGTCATTCGCCACTGGATGGAAACGAACGGATTCCTCGGCGTGCTGATTGCGGCGCTTTTGCCGCCGCCGACGCCCTTCAAGGTATTTGTTCTCGCCGCGGGTGTATTTAAGGTGCCGCTCGCGAGCTTTGCGGCCGCAATTCTCCTCGCGCGCGTATTTCGTTACTTCGGGATCGGCTATCTGGCGATCCGCTATGGCGCGGAGGCGCTGCCCTATCTGGCGAGCCACAAGCTGCTATCGACCGGATTGATCGTCGTGCTAGTGGGGGTCAGCTACCTTCTGTCGCGACTACTTCTGAAGCACAGGCAGGCCGGTGGGACTCAACTCGGGGAACACAAGCGTGATTAGTCGCCAGCCGCTGGCTTGCGTTACGCCCAAACCCGTTTCCTGCGATGCGTTCCTTATCTAAACCAAACCTGTCTCTCGCGTTCATCCCAGCTGAGTCTCTGGCTGACGACCTTTGCCGCTGAATCCAACTCCACGATTGCCTCCACGCGCCGTCCGATGTTGGCCTCGTTCGGAACCGCCAACTCGCGAAACTCCACTCGATAGCCTGTATCTGTTCGCTCAACCGTGGCCTTCGGAAACCGGGCCGAACGCAGGAACCTTTCTGCCGCTTCGGTCCCGCTTGCCGCCTCGAGCATCGGCGACGATTCTGGCTTGAATATGGTGATGCCTGCCTCCGGGTCGAAGATTGCACCTGGCACCACGTTCACCGGCAGTTCGTGGAACGCGCGCTCCGTTTCCACGAGACCGAGCCATTCGAAAGGGGAAGCAGGTTTTGGAAAGGCCGCAGCGCGACGCGCGCTTTCGCCTGCATAGGTGCGGGCAGAGAGTGTAGCGACCGCGTTTGCGTGGAAAGTTATTCGGAAAATTAGATAGAGAACGATGAAGCCTAGCCCGAGAATAGCGCCCCTCCGTCCACGAGGTTTTTTCGAGCGCGCGCCGATTTCTTCGGTGATCAAGCGAAATAGCGCCGGAAAGAGTGTTGCCGCAAGCAAAATCACGAGGATCCATGGGTCGATACCCGCAATCCAGTCGGCGGCATAGCGCCGGTCGTGGAAAGGCCAGAAGAGCGCGACGCCTTCCGATTGACAGAGGTCAAGCGCAACATGCAGGGCAGCCGCGAGGAGAGTGGCGATGAGGATGGTCGAGGCCGATACGAGCTTCGCTTCGAAACGGCGGCCGAGGAGAACGTAGATGCCGGCAACCAGAGCCGCAATCAGCAGCGTGCCGACGAGCGAATGCGTAAACGTCCGGTGCGCGGCCAGAAAAGCGGTTGGACCGAAAAGGGAGCTCAGATGGTCGAGATCCGCGAGGGTGCCGGCGAGGACGATCGCGGCAACAGCGACTCGAGGGGCGCGCGGGAAGCACGCGCGAGAAAGCGCATAGGACGACAGACCATGTGTGACCGGGTCCATGATGCCAAAGTGATTCGTCTAGTGCCGCTCCAACTCCTTGCCGCGGCACGCGGAGCAAATCAATCTCAAGTTGGAACGGCACTAGGCCGCGGTCACCGCTGCCTGCGCCGTGTCGAGCCGTGGGATCACCAGTGTAATGCCGCGCGGGACGATCCGAAACTCGACAGGAAGCCGCCCGAGCGGTTCTCCGTCCACTTGCGCGTATACTGCTCGCTCATTCAGCGGCTCGCAGACGAGCGCGTCCGACTTCCAAAAATGCACGTCATCCTGGGCGCGCAAGTTTCCTAACCACAACGTCGGCAGATAGCTGAGGTAGCGCAGTCCACTCTGGGTGGTCAGCGCGGCGAGTTCAAAGCGGTCTTCGAGGAGATCGGCTTCTGTCGTGATGCGAAACGGGCCGCCATAATGTTTCGTGCGGCCGATAATGATCAGGGTCGCTTCGAGCTGTTTATCCGGCGTCACGACGCGGAAACGGGAAAAGTTATAGCGAAAGAGCTGGCGGACGCCCTCCCACCAGTAGGCAAGGATCCCTATGCGAGCTTTCAGATCGAGATCGAGCGAATAGACCATCACGCCGTCGGGACCGGCTCCGGCTACGCTGATGAAGTAGCGCTTCTTTTCCGGATGCGCGAGGGGCGTCGCCAAGCCAAGCGCGATGTTCCGCAAATGCCCGCGCACAAGACACTGGGCCGCGCGAGAAATGTCCCAGGGAAGTCCCAATTCTTTGGCCAGAACATTGGCTGTCCCGCCGGGGAGCAGAGCAAGCGGAACGCGATAAGCGTTCTGCGCTGTGGCCAAACCGTTGACGACTTCGTTGACGGTGCCGTCTCCGCCGCAGGCAATGACGAGCTGGCGGCCTTCGGCTCCGGCGCAGCGGGCAATTTCGGCCGCATCGCCTGGCCCGCGCGTCTCCGAGAGATCGGTGTGAATGCCTGCGGAGGCGAGAATGCGCCGTGCGCTGTCCAGATCACGAAGACGCCGAGTGCCGCCATTGCCGGCAGTAGGGTTGTAAATCAAGAGCGCGTTGGAAAGTCCTGCGAGCATGCGCTTCGCCCGGCGTCGTCCGCCGGCGCCTCCATTCTATATAATACGGCCGGTTTGACCTTTCCTGTTCGACCGAGGGCTTCATGGCCAAAGCCGCAGCAGCGAAGAACGAAATCGAGCAGCTTCGCGAGAAGATTCGCCACCACGAATACCGCTATTACGTGCTGGACGACCCGGAGATTACCGACGCTGAGTTCGACCGGCTGATGAACCGGCTCAAGGAGTTGGAAGCCGCCCATCCGGAGCTGATCACCCCGGACTCCCCGAGCCAGCGAGTCGGCGGTGCGCCTCGCGAAGGCTTCCAAACGGTGCGCCACGCCCGCGCCATGCTGAGTTTGGACAATGCGTACTCTTACGACGAGCTGCGCGATTTCGACCGCCGCGTGCGCGAGGCCGGCGGCCGCGCGAAGGTCGAGTACGTCGCCGAACACAAGTTCGACGGCCTGAGCATCTCGCTCCAATACGAAGAAGGAATGCTGGCGCGCGGCGTGACCCGCGGCGATGGCACGACCGGCGAAGACGTCACAGCCAACGTGAAAACGATTCGTTCCATTCCGCTTCGCGTGGAGGCGGCCGCTTTGAAAAAACTCGGCATGCCCGCAGACTTCGAGGTCCGTGGTGAAGTGGTGATGCCGCGGAAGTCGTTTGAGGCCCTCAACCGCGAACAGGAGCGCCTGGGGAAAAAGATCTTCGCCAACCCGCGCAGCGCCGCCGCCGGCGCGGTGCGCGTCCTCGACCCGACGATTACGGCGCAGCGCCGGCTCGAGTTTTTCGCTTATTACGCGCTGGTGGAAGGCAGGGTCCCGTTCAACAAGCATTCCGACTCCCTGCAAGCACTTAAGCAATTACATTTCCGCGCCTCGGAGGACTGGAAGCTGTGTCCATCCATTGAAGACGTGACTGCCTATTGCGACGCCTGGGAGGGCAAGCGCGAAAAACTGCCTTACGAGATTGACGGCGTGGTGATCAAAGTGAACGCGACATCCATCCAGAACGAATTGGGATATACGGCAAAGGCGCCGCGCTGGGCGATTGCCTACAAATATCCGGCGCGGCAAGAGACCACCATCGTGAACGACATCACCGTACAGGTGGGGCGCACCGGCGCGCTGACGCCCGTGGCCGCGCTCGAGCCGGTGCAAGTCGGCGGCGTCACTGTCAGCCGTTCCACCCTCCACAACATGGACGAAATCGAGCGGCTTGGTCTTCAGATCGGAGACACTGTGCTCATCGAGCGCGCCGGCGACGTGATTCCGCACGTGGTCAAAGTGGTGAAAGAAGGGAAGCACCGAAGGCCCTTCCGCATGCCCAAAAATTGCCCGGAGTGCGGGAGCAAGATTCACAAGGCAGAAGACGAGGTAGCGTATCGCTGCGTCAATGCCGCGTGTCCGGCGAAGCGCAAAGAGTCGCTTCTGCATTTCGCCGGACGCCACGCGATGAACATCGATGGTCTCGGCGAAAAGATTGTGGACCAGCTTGTAGACAACGGTTTGGTGAAGGATGTGGCGGATCTCTATTCTCTCAAGCTGGGCCAACTCGCGGAACTCGAGCGTATGGGGGAAAAGTCCGCGCAGAACCTTCTCGACGAGATTGAGGGGAGCAAGAAGAATTCACTCGCCAGGCTGATTTATGCGCTCGGGATCCGTTTTGTCGGCGAGCGCACCGGCCAGCTCCTCGCGGAGCATTTTTCCTCGCTTGAAGACTTGGCTGCGGCGAAAGAAGAGGAGTTGGAGGAAGTGCCGGAGGTAGGACCGAAGGTGGCTGCGAGCATTGCCGAATTTTTCTCCGAGCCCGCCAACCGGAATCTCATCAAGAAACTCCAAAGAGCAGGCGTTCATCCGACAGCGGAAAAACGCGAGGTGAAGAGTCAGAAATTGGCCGGGAAGACCTTTGTTTTTACCGGAGGCTTAGCGAACCGCACGCGCGAGGAAGCTGCCAAGCTGGTGAAGCAGCACGGCGGCAAGATTTCGAGCTCGGTGAGCAAAAAGACCGATTACGTTGTCGCCGGAACCGACCCCGGGTCGAAGTACGACAAAGCCGAGGAGCTTGGCGTCACCATCCTCGACGAGGCGCAGCTTATCGGCCTGAGGTAGATTATGGCTCCGCCGGCTTTACGGCTTGACGCCGCCATCCGGGTCGAGGGTCTTGTCGCCGACCCTGACCGTATATTTGTATTTCTTGGGTCCAGGCAACACATCCCGCCTCACGAGACCGGAAAAGGGCACATCGCTGCTGAATTGCGACTCATAGAACGGGGAGCCGTTCGTCTCAAAGTTCACCAGAAAGCAGGGCTTCTCTTCCCGCCGGTGCTGGTGGTTTTGAGCGCAAGCCCAGATGACCTGTTCGTAGTTTCCTTTGCTGACTTCAAAGTATCCGGGTTCTGCCTTGATTTCACCGCCTTTGTCCGTGTCTATCCGAACTGTAACTGTTCGACCGAGTTGAGTTTGTGCCGGGGCTGCCATTGGTTGTTTCCTCCTTTGAGTATTCATTTCGCCTTCAACAAATCCTGAAATCGAGGGTTGTCCCTGAGGGGGTCAAAATTCGGGATATCTCGTATACGGGAGCGGGAGTAGCCGGCGGATAGCGCCCTGTTCAGCCACTCAATGGCTTGATTCGCCTGTCCGAAGTGGGCATAAACCAGCGCCGCCTGAAAACGCAAATACGGATCGCCGGGCGAGAGTTCGAGTCCCCGTCCAAGGGAATCGATCGCGGGCTTCTTCTCGCCTAGCATCGCATACGAGATCGCGAGGATCCCGCATGCCTGTGTGTCTTGCGAATTGACGTGGAGTTCTTCGTTGGCAAGCGCAACCGCTTGCCGGTAGGCATCAGCGGCCTCGCGGTCCTTACCCGGAGACCAGTGGTAGCCGTCACCGAGATTGCGCCAAAGCAGCGGGTCCTTTTCCGCGAGCTTTACCGCCTGTTCGTATGCTTGCGCCGAGCGTTCGTATTGGCGCTGGAAGAAGTAAGCATTCCCCAGGTTCGTGTATCCGTAATCCGAGGGGTAAATAGAAATGGACTTTCCGACAGCCGCGATGGCTTCCGCATAACGGCCCAACTCAACGTAGGCCGCCGCGAGGTTGGAATAGCCCCGATAGCTGTCCGGAGCGAGCGCGATCACCTGGCCGAACATCTCGGCAGCTTCCGGGTAACGGGCCCGGCGATAAAAGAATGCGCCCAGCCAGTTGTAGGGAGCCCAGTAGTGAGGCCGCAAGGCAATTGCCCGGCGATAGGTCTCTTCCGCCTGAGCCAACTTGCCTAGGTTCTCGTAAGCACCCGCAAGGCCACGGAAGGCTCCGTCGTTGGTCGGTTCTACCTCAAGAGCCAGTCCAAATTCCCTCACCGCATCTTCATGAGAACCTGTTCCTTCGTTGAGCGTACCCATGCAGACATGGGCCGCCGGCAATTGGCTGTCCAAGCGCAGCGCCTGGCGGCAGGCAGCCCTGCTCAGTTCGATCCAGTTGGATTCCTTCGTGTTCTCATATTTTTTCCAATACGCGTCTCCCAAGCCCGCGTAACTCAAGGCGTAGCCGGGGTCGAGGCGCAGCGCGCGCTGGAAGAGTTGAACGGCGCTTTCAAGGTTTTCCGCCCGGTCGTAGTTTTGAAGGTATCCGCGTCCTTGCAAGTAGTAGTCGTAAGCTCCAACCACTTGTGTTCCGTGACTTTCGAGAGCGTGGAGCTGTCCGGGTTGAACTTCCAGCTCGAGCATCCGTATGGCTTCTCGAACCACCTCGTCTTGTGCCGCGAAGGGGTCCTTTGTTGCCACTGTCAAACTGCCCGCGCGTATCTGCCGCCGCCTTCGGACATCGACCAGGATACAGTGGATGCGCACTTGCTCCCCGGCCTGATACAGGCTGCCTTCGATGGCCAAGTTCACGCCGAACTCCTTGCGCGCGTCGTCCACCGTAGTGATGCGCTTGGCGCGTATCTCTGCCGCTGGAACCACCTGAAGCGAACGATCCTCAGTAAGCTGAGTGAGCTTGGCTGTGACTGTCTCGGTAAGCCCGGAGCCGAACGCCACCATTTCGCTGGCTCCGCCCACAACGCTGAACGGCAACACGGCCACCTGTTTCGTGCGCGGAACGGGATTGATGCCTAACCAGGTCGTCAGTTCTTGTCGCACAGAGGGAATGAGCAGGGCAGCGGCCAGGATTGTAAACGCGCATGCTCCCGCCCACGGCATGGCCTTCTTGAGCGGCGGGGTGAACTGGTGGCGGAGGACGGGCATTTCCGAATGAGCCATCGAGGATTCAACAGCTCGCAAATCCAACGCCAAGTCCGCTACCGCGGCGTAGCGTTCATTGGGGTTTTTCGCCAGCATCTTGGAGATGATTCGTTCGAGTTCAGCCGGTATCGCTGAATTCACTTCGCGCAGCGGGGGCGGCTCTTTGTGCAGGATGCGCTCGCAGGTGAGGAGAAATGCTTCCGCGTGGAAGGGGTTTCGTCCGGCGAGAACCTCGTAGAAAACTACGCCAAGCGAAAAGATATCGGCACGTGCGTCCGACTCCTTGGCTTCCAGAACTTCCGGCGACATGTACGGAACAGTGCCAGCGAACTTTCCGTCCGCCAAAGTATCCAGCGTCGTGTTGCTCTCGCTTCCAGCAGAGCGATGAGCGACGCCGAAATCCAGGATTTTCACCCGTCCCGATGGCGTGAGCATGATGTTTTCCGGCTTGATATCGCCATGGAGGATTCCGGCTCGGTGAGCGGCAACAAGCCCCGCAACGCATTGTGGGGCAATGGAAAGGAATTCCTGCATCTGAAGCGGACGGTCGAGCCGGCGGCGCAACGTTTGTCCTTCGACGTACTCCATTACGATGAAGAGCTCCTCGCCCTCTTCGAACACGTCGTACACGGACGCGATATGTGGATCGGTGAGTTGCGAAGCGAGTTGCGCTTCATGCCAAAGACGTTTCCGGGAGCGCTCGTCGGCGCGACGAGCCCACGCTATGCGCTTCAACGCGACACGGCGCTTGAGGGCGACATCGTCAGCGCGGTAGACCTCACCCATGCCGCCCTGCCCCAGCCGCTCACGGATGACGAACCTCCCCACGGTCGTCCCGGTCAAGTCCGGGGAGAGCCCTGCGGCCGGGTTCGACTGCATACGCGGCTCGGCCATGGAAGTTGCGGACCGGCGTGCCAGGCGCCCGCCCCTCGCACTGCAGTATGATGAAGGGGGTTGGTCGCGGAAACGTTTTAGTTGGGTGCCGGATCCATCCTTTGTCGGGCATCTTACTCCCGGTCCGGGGGGGAATCAATGCGGCTTCTGGCCAACATAACTTGAGGGCGCACCTTGCGGGCCACCTTGAGTTACAATGGGTCTGGCGGGTGGGCCGGGCGATCGCTGGCTTCGGCGCTGGGGTGACAAGTTAGAGCTTGTCGCTGCAGATTCGGGGCGGGAGGAAAGTCCGGACACCGTAGCTCGGTGCCGCAAGGCTTCGGGCTTCAGTCCTCGGCGAAAAACACCTCGGACTGAAGGGCAACGCGCCTGGTAACGCCAGGGGACGCAGTTGGAGCGACGGGCCGCAAGGCCGCCGCTCCAAAAGCGCGTCACGGACAGTGCCACAGAGAATATACCGCCGGCGCGGCGGATGCTTCGGTGACAGGCCGCAGGAAAACCTGCGGCACGTCTTCCACAAGCACGTTGCGTAAAGTGTCGACCGCTTTGCGGTCGCATCAGGTAAGGGTGAAAAGGTGGGGTAAGAGCCCACCGGTCCGGTCGCGAGACCGAACGCATGGCAAACCCCGCGTGGTGCAAGGCCAAATAGGAGGGGAGAGCTGGCCCGGCTCGTTTGCGCTGAGCGCTCAAGCGCGAAGTGCTCACCCGGAGAGCCGATTTAGTCGGCTCGAAGGGCATCAACCCTCGGGTAGGCCGCTTGAGGCACGGTGTGAGCCGCGCCCCAGAGGAATGATCGTCGCAGCATGGTGACGCGCCCCGACGCAACCGGTCGGGACATGAAAGCCGTGCTGCACAGAATCCGGCTTACAGGCCCATCCGCCCTTACAATTCACGATTTGAGAGTGTCCTCGCGCTATCCTGCCGCTTTAGTTTGGCTGCTGCTTCGCACAGCTTGCAACGCTTCAAAAAGCAAAGTAGGCTAACCGCGATTGCCGGCCCCGGTGCACCTGAAGATAGTGTCTAACGCTGATCCCGGCTCGAACGCGGAGTCCATGCCCATTCCTCCTAAAATTCCACCAGGACACAACACTTTTCAGTTCAAAGCGAGGTGAACGTATGGATCTACTGAGCATCATGGATCTAATCAGCATCAAGAAATACGCAGCGGAATTCATCGGAACCTTCGTGCTCGCTTTCACCGTTAGTCTTTCCTTAGCCGGACAATTCCCTGTGCCCACGGGTTTTCTTGCCGCCCTCGCGCTCGGGATTGGCGT
>WNGH01007321.1_pt1 | contig 10507 bp, 5 predicted proteins | sample 5400631 | NCBI WGS metagenome assembly WNGH01 (sample SAMN13153373, study PRJNA577476) | soil metagenome | isolation source: 115 cm soil or saprolite under Garry oak tree replicate 1 | place: USA:California | collected 2016-06-15 | reverse complement strand
GCAGGTCGTATTGCGAAATCCGGCTTGCCACAACACGGCCAGATCGAACAGGCCCTCCACCAAGATCACGCTGGGGAATTGGCGCACCGCTTCCCAGGCGAACAAGCCGCCGCGGGAACCGGGGAGGAAGCGATGCAGGAAGCAGGCGCCGATACTGCGGCCGTAGAGATTAACGACACATCTCTGCCGACAGCAGGGAAAGACAACGCGGCGATAGAAGGTGTCGAAGCCCTTTCGGTTGACCAAGCCGGTACGCCGCAAGAGATCGAAGGAAAAGCCCAGAGCGGTGAGATGACGCCGCAGATTCCCGCCGTGAGCATAGCCGATACGGAGTTCTTGGATCAGAGCCGGATCGTGGATGCCGCGCTGTCCCAGATAGAGGCGTGCTTCGTTGTGGTCTTCAAGTTGTCCTTGATAAAAGGCAGCCGTCTCTTTCAGCACACCTGCAGCGGTCTGGTCGGGAAGCGAATTTTGCCGCTCGAGGTAGGCGAGGCTCTCTTGGAAAGACAGGTGCTGGGATAATTCGACAAAGCGGATCAGATCGCCGCCTTGGCCGCAGCCGTGGCAGTAGAAGAGATTCTTGTTGGTGTTGACGTAGAACGAGGGCCGCGTATCGGGGTGCAGGGGACAGAGTCCCACGAACTCGCGGCCAGTGCCGACGGGCTGGCCGGTCCAGCGCTGCTGCCGCAGATAGTCGAGCAACGAAATGCGCTGTTTGAGCTGCTGGAGATCCATGCAGTAATGCCCCCTCGGCTCCGGAGAGAACCCCGCCCCGCCGCCCATGGGCGCTCGGTTTCTCCCGGTGTGTGCGCGCGGAATTTATCGAAGCCGCCGAAGGGAGTGCAATATGTGGAAACGATATCGGCGGGCTTTCCCTCTCCTGAGGGGCGGGTCGCTTTCTTCGGAGATTTCCTTCCAGGAATCCCTTTTCGCCAGCGCCTCTCGCGCTTCAGAACCCGCTCCAGGGCATGGCGGCAGGAGAGGGAGCAAAACCTTTGGCGGGGCGACCGCGTGGTGCGCTGGAAGATTTCATAGCAGCCCGGGCGGTCGCAGGAAAAAAAACCGACGGGGATGACCCTCGCGGGGCCCGAGGAGGCAATTTTTCGTGCGTGTCCGCGAGCCTTCCGCCTCTCCCGGTTGCGGTGGCATTGCGCCTGTCGCTTCTGCTTGCCGTTGGGAGAGTTGCGGTAGCGTTGTTGCACCTTCCACGCTCTCCACTGACGGGCTGCCACGCCGCAGGCGGCGCCGCAATAACGCGCCAGCGGCCTGCGGGGCCGGAAGACCTTCTCGCAATGCTTCAGCAAACACCGCCGACTCCGAGGACGGCGAGCACGACACTTGGCCGAGAGAAGCTTTCGGAGGAGTTGCTTTTTCGGAGGAGAAGAAGGATCTTGACCGGGGCTCATGGGAGCAGCCTTCTCCGTGAAGCTCAAGTCTCGAAGGGGAACTGATGATTCCCCTTCGAGGCGCCCTGTATACGCGGGCAGAGCTCGAGGCTCGGCTACGTTATCGCAAGAGTTCGGATGAAGAGAAAGATTTCTGAGGGACGAGCGGCCGCTGAAAAAATCTCAACTGGAACAGAACAGTACTCTGCTAACTTCTAAGGCGTAACTCAGACTATTGGCCGGTTAATTGTCCGAAGCTGCCGATTAACCGGCTGCCGCACTCACACCATCTGAGTCAGGAGGTGAAAACCTATCTGACTCGGATTCTTTGCTTGAAGTCACCGTGCGGCGAAAACGGGAGAATGTACCAGTCACTTCACTCGATCGCAAGGGCCATGCAGGCCATGCGACGCACAACGCAGCGCCGCGAGGCGAAGGCGTTCCCTTCCACAGCACATCATAGGAATTTTCTCTTGTGTAGCCAGAGCGGACGAAGTACCGTCATCTCGGTTACCGAGAATACGAACATGAGCAAACCTTCCGATCTCGTGCAGGGCACATTGGATATGCTGTTGCTAAAGATTCTCGCGCTTGAGCCGATGAACGGCTTCGCTGTGAGCCAGCGGCTGAAGCAAGTCTCGGGCGACGCGTTGCAGGTGAGCGACGGATCTTTGTACCCGGCTCTGCCCAAGTTAGAGCAGGAGAGCTGGATTACAGCCGAGTGGAAGCGGCGACATCTCGAAAAAGAAGCGGACAACTGGGGCAGGCTTGCGAGCGCCATTTCGCGCGTGGTCAAACTAAAAGAGGCCTAAGGGTGCGACATCGAAGGAAACTGCCGTGCGACCGCTGAGTTGGCCGCACAAATTATCATCTTGGTTTCGCTTGCTCCTGCGTCGTCGCGAACTTGACTCTGCGCTGGATGACGAACTGAAATTCCACGTCGACTCGAAAACCGAAGAGAACATCTCCAAAGGGATGACTCAAGAAGAGGCACAGCGCTCAGCGCGTATCGAGCTTGGCGGTGCGGAGCAGGTCAAGGAGCGCGTCCGGTCAGTACGCACAGGGGCGTGGCTGGAAACCCTTCTGCAAGATATCCGCTTCGGGTTGCGAATGCTGTGCAAGTCTCCTGTGTTTACCAGTATCGCCATCCTTACGTTAGCGCTCGGCGTCGGCGCAAACACCGCTGTGTTTAATTTACTGAGAGCGGTGGTCTTCCCTTCCCTATCGGTTCCGTTGCCGGATGAAATCTTTGTGCTGCGCGGGATGCAAACTCCCAATGACCGAGCATTTCTGTATTCCCAGCCGGCGTTTCAGCGTCTACGGGAGTCGACGGCGGCCCAGGTTGACGGTCCGAGAGTTGCGGCCCACTCGGCCCTGGGAGAGGGTGAACTCGCCGCTTACAGTGGAGCTCCCGTACATCCAGTAAGCTTGCAGTTAGTTTCGACAGATTTCTTTTCAGTACTAGGTGTCTCCGCTTCGGCAGGCAGGGTGTTGGATCGGGGCGATGATAGAGCATCGAGCCATGGCTGGCTAGTCGTGCTCCGCCATGGCTTTTGGCAGCAACATTTCAATGCTGACCCCGGCATATTGGACCGATCTCAGGTATTAAACGGCACACTCGTGTCCATCGTAGGAGTGGCTGCGCGCAACTTTGACGGCGTGATTCCAGGTGACGCCCCCGACTTGTGGCTGCCGCTCGAAGCCCAACACGATGTTCGTTACGTCGGACCTTTCGATTCCCCCGGCGACGGGAGTCACAAAGATCTCAGCAAACCGTACAACCAGCAGAGTGCCTTATTCTGGCTCACCCTCATCGCCCGTGTGCCTCCGGGACAAGCTGCTTCAGCACTCGCGCGGTGGGATGCCGCATTTGAGCCGGATCGCGAAATTTATGAAAGATTCGACTCGCCGGAGCAGAAAGCAACGGCAGGAAAGGCAGACTTTTCGATTTTGCCGGCAGCATCCAACGAGGGAGCGCTGTCGGAAACTTACGGCAAACCCTTGCTTGTGTTGATGGGGATGGTGGGCCTGCTCCTTCTAATTGCCTGCCTAAACCTGGCGAATCTACAAGGCACAAGAATGCTGCGAAGGAGCCATGAGTTTGCTATGCGCTCGGCTCTTGGAGCGAGTCGGCTGCGCCTGTTGCAACAGATTGTGGCCGAGATAATCCCGCTCGGTGCTTGCGGCGGACTTCTAAGCCTAGGCCTAGCGCATCTGCTTGGATCCGCGCTAGTCCGCGTGTCTTCCGATAGGCCAACTCATCTGAACTTGCGTTTTGGTTTAGATGTCTATGTGTTTTGCTCGGTTTCGCTGCTGATCGCGCTGATCTTGTTTCAGATACTTCCGGCCAGAAAATTCCTGTTCGCTGAAACGTTGCCTGCAGTAGGTCTTACGTCGGCTCGGGGATCAATCGGCGCTAGAGGTAGCGATGGCGGTGACGCCATGCTGGGAGCACAGATTGCGCTGTGCGTACTGCTCTTGAGCCTGGCAGCAATGTTTGTGCGCACATTGAAAAACCTGAACGGATTAAACGCCGGCCTTGATTGGCGGAACATTCTGACGGTCCGCTTTGATTTTTACAATTCGAACTTCGGCGACGCTGCATTAGCGACCCTTTACCCGCAGATGCTCGACAGCCTCCGATCTCTGCCAGGCGTACGCTTTGCCGTACAAGACATGTGCCCTCCGCCGAATTGTCTCTGGAATACGCCCGTTCATGCAGCTGGAATTTCAGGTGAAACGGAGTCCCATCAAGACGACGTTGGACCTGGGTATTTTCGCGCTATGGGCATACCGCTCTTGCGCGGCCGTGAGTTCAATAACGAAGATCGGCCGACCACCGCCGAAGTGGCAATAGTGAACCGCGCCCTGGCAAGGAGGCTTTTTGGTCCAAATCAAGATCCCGTAGGGCATCGCGTAGGTTTTGGCAAGGCGCCCAAAGATGCCGCTTATTTAGTCGTGGGCGAAATCGCCGATGTTCTGGTCGACGATCTTCGCCGAGCCCCTCCTCCGATGATCTATCTTCCTGTGGCGCAGCACTTTCCGACAAGGGGCAGTCTCGAGGTTCGCACGGTCAACCGAGCTTCGAACACAATTGCTAGCGTGCGAGCGGCTCTTCGAGCAGTCGACCGGCAGTTGCCAATATCGACGATCACCCCGTTGGATGAAGCCTACGCACACACCTTCCAAACACAATATTTGCTGGCAAGACTTACTTCGGCGTTCGGAATATTGGCGGTGGTACTGGCAGCCATTGGTGGCTATGGTGTCCAGTCGTTTCGCGTGGTCCGCAGAACGAGCGAGTTTGGCGTGCGGATGGCTCTTGGGGCTTCGAGAGGGGATGTCTTTGCCATGGTACTCGGACAAGCTCTCAGAGTGTCGGCGATTGGCAGCTCAGCAGGGGGAGTACTGGCGGTCGTCTTTTCACACAGTCTGCAAAACCTTCTTTTCGAAGTTGGCGACCACGGTATCGGTTCATGGCTTCTCTCCTCGCTAATCTTGGGCGGGGTAAGTCTCCTCGCTGCATTTGTGCCGGCGCGCCGTGCCATGCAGGTTGATTCGGCAGTGGCACTGCGCCATGAATGAAGAATGGAAAGTGCTGCGCGTACGGTAAAGAGAAATAATGGCGCTCCAACGGTCACTATATAGATTGGCCTTTTGGTGCCGGTCGTTGTTGTGTCGTGACCAGCTTGAGCGGGAATTAGACGACGAAATCAGCTACCACGTTCAAGCAAATACAGAGGAGAACATCGCCAAGGGAATGACACCGCAACAAGCGCGACGGGCTGCACGACTCGAGCTCGGCGGTGTTGAACAGATAAGAGAGCGAGTTCGCGCGGCCCGGATGGGCGCGTGGTTCGAAACTCTTGTGCGAGACGTGCGATTCGGCCTCCGCGTGTTGCGCAAGTCCCCCGGTTTCGCAGCGGCAGCCGTCGTCACCCTCGCTCTCGGGGTCGGCGGGACCACGGCGATTTTTACACTGGTGCAGCAGGTGACGTTGCGGTCGCTACCGGTCGCGCAGCCCGGCCAGCTTTGGCGCATCGGCGACGCGGTCCGCTGCTGCTACTCGGACGGGTACTCGCAGGGAGACGGCAACGGGCTGCCGCAGAACGACTGGAGTTTGTTCTCGTGGCAGGCGTACAAGCTGTTCCGCGCCAACACCCCCGCGTTCGAGCAATTGGCGGCCTTTCAGATCGGTGAGGCTAACGCGCACTTGGGGGTGCGGCGCGCCGGTTCGGCAGCAGCCCCTGTCGCGACAGCCAACGGTGAGTACGTCTCCGGCAATTTCTTCGAAACCTTCGGCATTTCCACGTGGCGCGGGCGTCTGTTCACCGAAGCCGACGACCGGGAAGGCGCGCCGCCGGTCGCCGTGATGAGCTTCCATGCTTGGCAGGGGAAGTACGGATCTGATCCGTCCGTCGTCGGAGCCACATACGATCTCAACAGCCATCCGTTTACGGTCATCGGTATCGCCCCGCCGGGCTTCTTCGGAGCGAAGATCGCCGACGAGGACATGCCCGATTTCTGGCTGCCACTGACGACGGAGCCGCTGATCGCAGACGCAACTTCGCGCCTCAAGAATCCCCGGCTGGCGTGGCTCGATCTGATCGGTCGCGTGCGCCCCGGGACGAATCCGAAAAGTCTGGAGACGCAGCTTCAGGTGGAGCTGCACCAATGGCTGGCGAGCCATGAGTCGGATATGACCTCGCAGGAGAAGACGCTACGGGAGAAGCAGATCCTGCACGTGACGCCGGGCGGCGCGGGCGTTTCCCTGATGCGCGAAGACTACAGGGAAGCTTTGTGGCTGCTGCTGATGGCCGCTGCCTGCGTCCTGCTGGTGGCCTGCGCCAACATCGCCAATTTGTTGTTGGCGCGCGGTTTGAAGGACCGGCACCAGACGGCGCTGCGCGCTGCCTTGGGCGCCTCGCGCGGGCAGCTGGTGCGCAAGGCGTTGGCTGAGAGCCTCACGCTAAGCGTGTTCGGCGCCGGTGCGGGCATCGCCGTCGCCTATGCGGGCGCAAGGCTCATCCTCCGCCTTGCTATCTCGAGGCCGGACACCTGGGTGCCCGTGAACCCCGCGCCCTCAGCTCCGGTGCTGCTCTTCGCCCTGGGAATTTCGGTGATCACCGGAGTGGTCTTCGGAATTGCCCCCGCATGGATGGCCTCGCGGACCGAGCCGATCGAAGCGCTGCGCGGGGCGAATCGCACAGTGCCCGGCAGGCGCGGCGCTTTGGGAACGGCTGCGGCGCAGAGCACGCTAGTGATCGTGCAGGCGGCTGTATCGCTCGTACTGCTGAGCGCGGCGGCGATGCTGGGCCAGAGCTTGCGCAATCGGGAGCACCAGAACTTCGGATTCGATACGAGAGGCCGGTATTTGGTCTCGATCGATCCGAGAATTTCGAGCTACAAGCAGGAACAACTGGTGCCGCTCTTTCGCGAAATCGAGGACCAACTGCGGTCCATCCCCGGCGTGCGTATGGCGGGCGGCGTACTCGAGGCGCCGCTGACCGGTTGGGTGTGGCCTCATCACATCCGGATTGAAGGTAAACCCGAAGACGATGGCTCATCCGGTTGGACCCGCGTGACGCCGGGATTCTTCGAGACTCTCGGGGCCAAAATCGTGATGGGACGGCCCATCACCGACGAGGACGGCGCTGATACGCGGCCGGTGGCCGTCGTCAGCGAGGCGTTCGCGAAGAGGTTCTTTGGCAGCGAGAGCCCCATCGGGCGGCACTTCGGCCCTGCTCCCGAGAAAAACGCGGGGATGTACGAGATTGTCGGCGTCGCCTCCGATGTAGACTTCGCGGATGGTCTCAAGCCGGTGTATTGGCTCCCGGAAGCACAGAGCACGCAATTCGATGATCCAGAATCGGAAGAGCGCGAAGTATCATCGCATTACCTGTACAACGTCGTGATCTGGGCCCCGGGGAATCCGCCGCGGCTGAAGGCGCAGGCGACGAGGGCGCTGGCGCATGTCGATCCGAACCTCGTGATTTACGGCGTTCAGTCATATTCGGAGGTCATTCACGCCGATTTTGCCCAGCAAAACATGATTGCCAGCCTGACCTCGCTGTTTGGAGCCGTCGGGCTAGTGCTGGCCGCTGTGGGCCTCTATGGCGTGACGGCGTATGGTGTGGAGCAGCGGACGAGCGAGATCGGCGTGCGCATGGCCCTGGGCGCGAACCGCGGCTCGGTGGTGGCCATGGTGCTACGCGGAGCCTTCTCGCAAATGGGCATAGGGCTGGCGGTGGGGATTCCGGGGGCATTCGGCGCAGGGCATCTGATCGCCAGCCAGCTTTTCGGCGTGAGACCGTGGGACCCACTGATGCTGTCAGGTGCCGCTTTGCTGCTTGGGCTGGCCGCGCTAATCGCGACAATCATTCCCGCGCGCCGTGCCGCCAGCGTAGATCCGATGCAGGCCCTGCGCAGCGAATAAAATGTCAGACTGACGCTCCCAACGTTCCAAGCCCACAATCCCTTTGACACACAACTAGTGGCAACCGGAGCAGCGGCATTGCCAGACGATGGCAGCGACCTTGCCTGATGCAGAACACGGAAATAGGAAATCGCTCATCGGCCCAGGTTAAGCGGAGAGCCATCGATATGTTAACCTTCGCGCATCAAACTTGAGGGGCTTTACGGTTGGCATCCGCAACGTCAACAAGAATGCCGTGGTGGGGGTGGACTTGGCAGGTCTTGGCGCTTGTCATCATAAGTGTCCACACAATCCTCGGCCCCGGCTTTCTAATAACCGCCGCTGAAGGTCTCGCTCTGGTCGGCACCGTTTTTGCCGCGGTCTACCATGCGGAAGTCGTGGCCCACCGTGTTGGTGAGCCATTTGGATCGCTCGTGCTAGCCGTGGCCGTCACCGTTATCGAGGTGGCGCTCATCGTTTCCATGATGATCGCGGGCAGGGCCGACACCACAGGGCTGGCACGCGACACGGTCTTTGCCGCTGTCATGATTGTTTGTAACGGTATCGTCGGCCTATGCCTCCTCGCCGGTGGCTTGCGCCATCATGAACAGGTCTTTCACCTTCAAGGCGCGCAAGCCGCGCTGTCTGTGTTAATCCCGCTGACAACGCTGACCATGGTTTTCCCGAATGTCACTTCCACTACAATCGGGCCGACCTTCAGCTCCTCGCAACTCGCCTTTGCCGCCATAATTTCGTTGATTCTTTATGGTTCATTCCTATTTGTGCAGACTGTTCGCCATCGCGATTATTTCCTGCCCGAAGAGGGTGAAGGAGAAGCGCATGCTCTGCCGCCATCCAACCAGGCTGCCCTCATCAGTTCGGTTTTACTTTTGGTGTCACTAGTTTTAGTTGTGGGCCTGGCCAAGATGCTCACGCCGACTCTTGAGCGCGTCATCGCAACAGTTGGTGCGCCAAGAAGTGTTGTGGGCATTGTTATCGCGGGGCTGGTTCTCATGCCCGAAGGACTTGCGTCGTATCGCGCGGCAAATGCAAATCGCCTACAAACCAGTATGAATCTCGCCCTGGGTTCGGTCTTGGCCACCATTGGGCTGACCATCCCGGCTGTTGCCGGCGTGTCGATTCTTCTCAACGAACCCTTAACGCTTGGCCTGAGCGCCAAAGAAGAATTGCTGCTCGCCCTGACGCTCATTGTTAGTCTTCTGACTATTGGGACAGGGCGCACTACCGTGCTTCAGGGGATTGTCCACCTCATCATATTCGCTGTTTTTCTCTTCCTCTCAGTGGTGCCCTAAGACCTTAAATACTCTCCAGTGCAGTTCAACAACCGTATTCGGCCCTAAAACGTCAGCCGGGCTCCTAGCTCGATCAGCCGCGCATTGTTCACCTGAGCCGGAGTGACGCGGCCGAAGTTAGCGGTGTCTGGGTTGGTATTGGGGGCATCAAAGCGCGGATGATTGATACAACACTAAGACTTCCCGTTACTGATCGGTTTGAGTCGAGAGGCTCTGATCTGAATCGCTCGGCACAGTCACAAATTCGGAGAAAATGCCACTGTGGTCTACAATCCTTAAATGCCAAATGCAGTTCAATTCGTATAATTTCCGAACAAACCGATTGTTTTCGTGTATGGAGATATCGATGATTCTACGTTTCCTCGCCGTAGGCCTTTTTGCAGTGACAACAGTTTCAAGCCAAACTCCCCCTTCCTTGCCCTCTAGTTTTCAACAAAGAACCATACACAGCCCGGAAGGGGCAGACATTTTTGTGCGTTGGGGAGGAAGCGGGCCTGTGGTGCTCCTTATCCATGGGTACGCAGAAAATAGCGATTCGTGGGCTCCTCTGGCCGCAGATCTCATGAAGGACCATACGGTAGTGGTGCCGGATCTCCGGGGTATTGGGCGCTCCTCCAAGCCTGCCGACGGCTACGAGAAGAAAACTCAGGCAAAGGACATGCGCGCCGTTGTGACCTCGTTGGGATACGACAAGACATTTGTTGTTGCTCACGACATCGGCAATATGGTCGCATACGCCTACGCCGCGATGTACCCCGACAAGGTTGAGAGGTTGGTTGTTATGGACGCTCCAATCCCTGGGATTGATCCCTGGAACCAGATTCTCCTAAATCCCGGGGTTTGGCACTTCAACTTCCATGGAGCGGATGCGGAACGGCTGGTGGCAGGCCGGGAGCGTATCTACTTTGACAGGATATGGAATGACTTTACCGGCGATCCGGGTAAGCCAGATGAGGCTACCAGAAATTTCTTTGCCGCCACTTACGCGCAACCAGGCGGAATGCGGGCCGGCTTCGCTCAGTTTGCTGCGTTCTCCGAGGATGCCAAAGACAACAAAGTTTTCGAACAAACGAAGCTAACGATGCCGGTGATGGCGGTAGGGGGAGAGAAGTCCTTCGGTCCCATGCAGGCTGTGATCATGCGTCATGTAGCGACTAACGTGCAGGAGGAGGTCGTGGCGGGCTCAGGACATTGGCTGATGGAAGAACGGCCAGCTTACACGGTCGCGTTGATTCGTAAATTCCTTGATGGTCCGCTGGTTGCTCATCCAGTTGCAAGCAGTGCTGACGGCGGCGCAAACGAAGAACGACTCACTCCTACAGAATACAAGTTCCCGCAAGTGGGCAATCCGGGCACGGGAAGCTCAGGCGTTGGCGGAATCCAGACCGTTGTTC
>WNGH01018248.1_pt1 | contig 10508 bp, 8 predicted proteins | sample 5400631 | NCBI WGS metagenome assembly WNGH01 (sample SAMN13153373, study PRJNA577476) | soil metagenome | isolation source: 115 cm soil or saprolite under Garry oak tree replicate 1 | place: USA:California | collected 2016-06-15 | reverse complement strand
CCCTGAGGATCGAAGGGGAGCTCGAGCCCGCGGGCGACGGGGTCTATGACCGCATGAACGGCATCGGGGCGCACGAGGTCATCATCGAGACCCCGGATCATGCGGCCTCGCTCGCGAATCTGCCCGCGGCGCATGTGGCGGTGGTGCTCGAGGCCTGGCGCCAGCGCATGGTCGACCTACAGAAGGACACGCGATTCGAATACGTCAGCGTCTTCAAGAATCATGGAGAGGCGGCGGGCGCATCGCTGGAGCATCCGCATTCCCAGCTCATCGCCACCCCTATCGTGCCCATGATGGTGGAAGAGGAGCTCGAAGGCGCGGTTCATCACTTCCGCATCAAGAAGCGCTGTATCTGGTGCGACGTGATCAGGCAGGAGATGCAGGGGAGGGCCCGCCGGAGCGGGCGGCTCATTCTGGCCGAGGACGGCATGGTCGCCCTCTGCCCCTACGCGCCCCGATTTCCGTTCGAGACGTGGATACTCCCCGAAGCCCACTTCTCGAGCTTCGAGGATGCGGAGGGCGTCGATCCCGTGGCCGTCGCTCGTATCCTGAGGGAGGTCTTGCGGCGGATGGATCGCGTCCTCGGCGCTCCCGCCTGGAATTTGAGCCTGCACTCCGCTCCCCTCAAGACCCCGGCGCTCGATCACTTCCATTGGCACCTCGAAGTCATCCCGAAGCTCACAAAAGTGGCTGGCTTCGAATGGGGCACAGGGTTCTTCATCAATCCGACCCCCCCGGAGGAGGCTGCCAAGTACCTCCGGGAAGGGGTGCCGAGGGCTACGTAAGTTGACACCCCGTAGCCCGTTTGTTACACTCCAGCGGGTACTTGAGTCAGGTGCATTATTTGCGGGAATAGCTCAGTGGTAGAGCACAACCTTGCCAAGGTTGGGGTCGCGGGTTCGAATCCCGTTTCCCGCTCCATTTATATCCAGGCGGGGGTTCGGGATTGCGAAGGGCCCCTGTTGACGTATGTGGCGGCGTAGCCAAGTGGCTAAGGCGGAGGTCTGCAAAACCTCTATTCAGCGGTTCGAATCCGCTCGCCGCCTCCAGTGCAAGTGGGCGAGCGCCGAAGGCGCCGGGGTGGCGGAACTGGGAGACGCAGCGGACTTAAAATCCGCTGGCCCTGACGGGCCGTGGGGGTTCGATTCCCTCCCTCGGCACCAGGTGCGCGGTGAACTTCAACGCGGGCGCTGCAGTCCGGAGCGCCCGGGATGACGGGGGAAACGACGGTGCAGACCCTCAAGGTCGCGCGCAAGACGTTCACGATGTTGAGTGAGCACCGGACCCAGATCCTCGACATCACGAAGACGATTCGTGACGTCATGCTGAGTGCCGACATCAAGGAGGGGATCCTCCTCGTGAACTCGTTGCACACGACCTGCGCCCTGTTCGTCAACGAATTCCAGGGGGCCCTCGTCGAAGACCTCAAGTCCATGATCGAGTCGCTGGTGGCGGAAAACGACGGCTACCGTCACGACGATCCCCGCTTCTCCGACTGCGAGCGGGGGAACGCGCACTCCCATCTGCGCGCCGCCCTCCTGGGCCGAAGTGTCGCCGTGGGAATCAGCGGCGGCGAGCTGTCGCTCGGGAGGTTCCAGTCGATTCTGTTCGCCGAGCTGGACGGCCCGAGGCCTCGGAGCATCGACGTCCAGATCATGGGCGTGTAGCCGAAGCACAGGGCAAGCTTCCGAACAGCGCGCACGCCTCCCTCCGACGCGCCGGGCCTCGGGTGCGATTCGCCGTGGTAGACTCGTCTCATGTCGTGGAAACTCAAGAAGAAAGTTCAATCGCTTATCGCCGGTGAAGAGGGCGCCGTCCGCAAGGAGTGGGGGGGACGCGTCTCGATCGCCCTCGTCTATCCCAATACCTACGCGGTGGGAATGTCCAACCTCGGCTTCCAGACCGTGTACGAGCGGCTGAACGCCCTGCCCGATGCCGTCTGCGAGCGTGTCTTCTTCCCGGATCCCGAGGATGCCGACGAGTTCTCCCGCACGGGGACCGAGCCCTTCTCGCTGGAGTCGCTCCGGTCGCTCCGCGAGTTCGACATCATCGGATTCTCCGTCACCTACGAAGGCGATTACATCAACGTGCTGCGACTCCTTCGCATGGCGGGCATTCCCGTGCGCGCCGCCGACCGCGGCCCCGGCGATCCGCTGGTGCTCATGGGCGGGGTGTGCGCCTTCTCCAATCCCGAGCCCATGGCGTCCTTCATGGACGCCGTGGCCGTGGGCGAGGGGGAGGAGCTGGTCGGCGAGATCGTGGCGGCTTACGCGGCGGCCCGCGCGGCCGGACCGGACGCGATCCGGCGGGAAGTGATCGAGCGGCTCAAGCCCCTCCAGGGGATCTACGTACCCGCCGCCTACACGGTGAGCTACGCGGCCGATGGGACCATCGAGACGGTGCGACCCATAGCGCCCGATGTGCCGGCCCTCGTCGTCAAGCGGCGACTGAAGGACGTCAACCTCTTCGAGACGCGCTCGATGCTGAAGAGCCCGAAAGCCGAGTACGGCCACATGGCGCTCCTCGAGGTCGGCAAGGGGTGCGGGAGAGGCTGCCGCTTCTGTCTCGAAGGCCAGGTCTACCGACCCGTGCGTCACCGGAGCCTGGAGGCGCTGCGCGAGTCCGTGGCGAAGATCGCCAAGGAGTCGAAGCGCGTGGGGCTGGTGGGGGCCTGCGTCTCCGAGTATCCGTGGATCGGTGAGCTGATGAAGCTGCTCGAGGAGTACGGCGTGGAGGTGTCGATTTCGTCGCTGCGGGCCGACAGCCTCACCGAGGATCTCGTGGCGTCGCTTCAGCGGGGTGGCCACCGGACGCTCACCATGGCGCCGGAGGCGGGCACCGAGCGGCTACGCCGGGTCGTGCGCAAGGTCATCACCGACGAGCAGATCTATGCCGCCTGCGCTCTCCTCCGGAAATACGGCATCCCGAACCTCAAGTGCTACTTCATGATCGGCCAGCCCACGGAGACCATGGAGGATGTCGAGGCCATTCCCGATCTCGCCCGCCGCATGCTCGAGCGGCTCCGGGTGCCCGGGCCGGACGGCCATCCGTTCGGCAAGCTGACCCTGTCCGTATCGTCCTTCGTGCCCAAGCCATGGACGCCCTTTCAGTGGGCGGCCTTCGACGAGCCGCGTGATCTCGAAGCGAAGCTCGAGACGATCAAGAGCGGCGCGCGCCGGATCCAGGTGCGGGTGGTCCACGAGAATCCGCGTGAGGCGGGGCTGCAGGCGCTCCTCGCCCGGGGGGACCGTCGTGTCGCGGACTTCCTCGAGATCGCGGCGCGGATGGACGGGGACTGGCGCCGCGCCCTGCGGGAATGGAACGGCGATCCCGCCTTCTACGCTCGGCGAGAGCGCGCGGCGGGCGAGGTCATGCCGTGGGACCATTTCGACGTGGGGGTGAAGAAGGCGGGACTCCTGCGCGAATGGCAGCGCGCGGGTCTGGGCGAGCCGGTGACGGCATGAGGGCCCGCGTCCGCGTCGCTCAGGTCGCCGACGTCCCGGTGGGAGAGGGACGTGTGGTGGACGCGGAGGGCAAGACGCTCGCCCTCTTCAACGTGGACGGCACGTTCTACGCCCTCGACAATGCCTGTCCCCATCGGGGGGGACCCCTCGGGGAGGGCGAGCTCGACGGGGTGGTGGCGGTCTGCCCGTGGCACGCGTGGCGCTGGGACGTGAAGACGGGCGCCAACGTCAACAATCCCGCGGTCAAGATGGCCTGCTTCCCCGTGTCGCTCGACGGCGGCAGCGTCTACGTGGAGCTGCCGTGATCCGCGACACGTTCGCGCGGCCCCTCCGTAACCTGCGCCTTTCCGTGACCGACCGCTGCAACCTCCGCTGCGCCTACTGCATGCCCGAGGAAGAGTACGCGTGGCTGCCCCGCGCCGACATCCTCAGCTTCGAGGAGACGGCGCGCCTCATCGACGTCTTCGCCGACCTCGGTGTGGACAAGGTCCGGCTCACGGGCGGCGAGCCACTGCTCAGGAAGAACCTCGCGCACCTCGTGAAGCTGATCGCCGCCGAGTCTCGCATCCGTGATCTGGCCATCACCACCAACGGCATCCTCCTCGGCCAGGAGGCCCAGGCCCTCCGGGACGCGGGCATCCATCGCGTCACGGTGAGCCTCGACACGCTCAAGCCCGACCGCTTCCAGGCGCTGACCCGGCGCGACTCATTCGCCCAGGTGCTCGAGGGTATCGAGACGGTCCGGGCCATGCGCTGGCCCGGGCTCAAGCTCGATACCGTGGTCATGCGCGGCGTGAACGACGATGAGCTTGTGGATCTGATGGAATTCGCGCGCCGGATGTCCGCGGAGATCCGCTTCATCGAGTACATGGACGTGGGCGGGGCGACCCGGTGGTCCATGGACAAGGTCGTTTCGCGCGCGGAGATTCTCGAGCGGCTGCGCGCGCGCTACGGACGGATCGAGGACATCCTCGAGGCGTCCTCGGCGCCCGCCGACCGCTTCCGTCTCGCCGATGGCCTGACCTTCGGCATCATCTCCTCGACTACCGCCCCGTTCTGCAGCTCCTGCGACAGGAGCCGGCTCACCGCCGACGGCCAGTGGCTCCTCTGCCTCTATGCCACGACGGGCATGGACCTGAGGAAACCCTTGAGAGATGGCGCCTCAAAGGATGATCTTTCCGATCTTATCCGCTCCTCTTGGATGGCCCGTCGGGACCGGGGCGCCGAGGATCGGCTCCTCCTCACGGACAGGCAGCCCCTGGTCCAGATCACCGAGCTCAAGGCCAAGCCTCACCTCGAGATGCACACCCGCGGAGGATAGCCGCCTCGTATGAGTGGGTCGACGCATGCCGGGGCTCCAGAGGTCAAGGTGGACGTCGCCGAGCGCGGCGCCAACGGACAGAGCTCCCACCGCCGTCTCTTCATGCAGCTTCAGGCCTTCGGCGGCTGCCCGGAGCCCAAGGTCCTCGCGGGCGCCCTCGAGCGAAGCCAGATCGATGCCGTCCTCTATGCCGATCTTCAGGACCCTCGCGGCGTCGCCGTGCTCTCCTTCTCCGAGGATCCCGCTTTCTTCGTGACGCGGCTCCGGGAGGTGCTGGGCGCGGAGCCGTTCGCGTCGCTCACTCACAAGCCGGGGCTGGCCATGATCGGGCGGAGCTATTCGAGCGGCTACGAGCAGGACCTGGACGACTGGCTGCTGCGCCGCCCGCGCCGCACCGTCCTCAACCCCGCCTGGCCGTGGGCGGTCTGGTATCCGCTCCGGCGGACGGGCGCCTTCGCCAAGCTGTCGCCCCAGGAGCAGGGGACGATCCTGCGCGAGCACGGCACCATCGGGCGAGCCTACGGCGAAGCCGACTTGGCTCATGACATCCGCCTCGTCTGCCACGGCCTCGACGCCCACGACAATGACTTTCTGATCGGCCTCGTCGGCAAGGATCTCCAGCCGCTCTCGCACCTCGTGCAGGCCATGCGAAAGACGGCCCAGACATCGGAGTACATGGCGAGCCTCGGCCCCTTCTTCGTGGGCCACGCGCTCTGGCAGAGCCCGTCGCGATGAGCGCGCGCGCGCTCCGCGGCGTGTTCGTGCTCGCGGTGGTGGCCTTGCTCGCGGGCTGTGCCTCGGGGCCGCCCCCGGCCCGTCTCATGAGCATCGAGCCGCTCGTGGGCAAATGGCAGGGGACGATAGCCGTCGGGCTGGGTCCGCCCCAGTTCTACTACCTCACCGTCAATCCCGATGCCTCGATCGTCGCGACGTGGGGGGCCAACTGGCAGTGGGGGAAGATCACGGTCAATGGAACGGAGGGGGCGCGCTTCGAGCTCGATCACATCACGTCCGGCACCCTTCTCTACTACAGCGGGCCGAGCGGCAAGGCCATCCAGATGACGCCCGACTTCGGCGGCTGGTACGTCTGGATAACCCCGGTCAAATAGCGCGGTCCCGCGCCGCGCGCCATGCCGCCGCGTTCGCTTCTATCTGGGCGGCGTGCACCTCCAGGTGCTCCGCGTAGATGGTGAGCCAGTCCTCCGCCCCGTAGCGACCCGATTCGGTGTGCCGTCCCACGCGCGGCCAGACGTCCTCGGGCATCCGGCGGAGCAGGACCGCGGTGTTGGCCCTGACCGCTTCCACGAGGGCGAGGGCGGGCTCCAGCGGGAGCTGGTGATAGTCGAAGCGGCGCGCCCACTCCGCCTCGTCATAGCCCAGGATGACCGGATCCGGCTCGGCGGCGAGATAGCGTATGCGGCCCGCGGCATTTGTCTCCGAATCGGCGCAGTGGACGACCACTTCGTGGGCTGACCACTCTCCGGGCTTCGGGCGCCACTGGAGCGCCTCGGCGGGCACGGCAGCCAGAGCCGCCTTCAGGCGCGCGGGGCCGCCCGCATAGCGCCGGATCAGGTTCTCGCGCTCCAGCGGACTGAGCGCCATCTAGAGGAGCACGAGGTCGGCCGCGAGCTCGTACTCGGTGCCGGAAAGCGGGCGGAAGCTCGCGCGCCCACCCTCGGTGACCATCTCGACGCGCACGGCGTGGAGGGTGGTGACGCGTCCGTTCGATCCGGAGAAGTGGGTCGTGTTCACCGAATACTCGCGCGCGCCGCCTTCCTCGTGAGCCGAGGAGACGCGAAAGATATTGGGCCAGAGCGGCCACGGATTGCTCCGAAGGTCCCGCTCTTCGGGCGGCCGGGGAAGGATCTCGAACTGGGTGACGGAGCGCGCGCCTTGGCGGTGGGCGGTACCCAGACAGTCGGCGCCGGTGTCGCCGCCGCCGATGATGACCACGCTCTTGTCCTTGGCGGAAATGAAGTCGAGCTCCGGCACCGTGTCGCCCTCGGAGCGGTGGTTCTGGAGGGTCAGGTAGTCCATGGCGAAGTGAATGCCGTCGAGATTCCGGCCCGGGATGGGCAGGTCGCGCGGCCACTCGGCGCCCCCGGCGAGGACGATGGCGTCGAACTCCTTGCGGAGTTTCTCCACGGGCAGACTCACGCCCACGTTGACCCCGGTCTTGAAGCCGATCCCCGACGCCTCCATGAGCCGGAGACGCCGCTCGAGGAAGCGCTTCTCCATCTTGAATTCGGGAATGCCATAGCGGAGGAGCCCCCCCACGCGATCGGACTTCTCGAACACGGTCACGGCATGCCCCGCGCGATTGAGCTGCTCGGCGGCGGCGAGGCCGGCCGGGCCCGAGCCGACCACGGCCACCTTCTTTCCCGTGCGCACCTCGGGCGCTTCCGCGGTCACCCAGCCCTCGTCGAAGGCGTGCTCGATGATCCCGACCTCGACCTGCTTGATGGTGACGGGGTCATCGTTGATGCCGAGCACGCAGGAGCCTTCGCAGGGGGCGGGGCAGAGGCGGCCCGTGAACTCCGGGAAGTTGTTGGTGGCATGGAGCCGGTCGATGGCCTCGCGCCAGCGGTCGCGGTACACGAGGTCGTTCCAGTCGGGGATCAGGTTACCCAGCGGGCAGCCCTGATGGCAGAAGGGGATGCCGCAGTCCATGCAGCGCGCGCCCTGCTTCTGCAGCTTTTCCCCCTCGAAGGGCAGGTAGACCTCCTGCCAGTCGTGGATCCGCTCCGCCACGGGGCGACGCTTGGGTGTCTCGCGCTTGATCTCGAGGAAGCCGGTGATCTTGCCCATCCTTCGTTCCGCCCTTAGCCGTGCGCCGAGGCCATCACGGCCTCGTCCACCGACATGCCCGTCTCCTCGGCCTTCTTGATGGCCTGGAGCACGCGCTTGTAGTCGCGCGGCATGATCTTGACGAAGCGCGGCCGGGTCGCCTCCCAGTTCACGAGGAGGCGGGCGGCCACCGGGCTCTGGGTGTAGCGGATGTGGCGCGAGAGCAGATCCTTGACGAGCTCGACGTCCTCCATGTCCACGAGGGGCTCGAGATCGACCATGCCCGCGTTGCAACGGCTCGCGAAGTCGCCCGCCTCGTCGAGGACGTAGGCGATGCCTCCCGACATGCCGGCGGCGAAGTTGCGGCCGGAGCCGCCGATGACCACCACCCGTCCCCCCGTCATGTATTCGCAGCCGTGATCACCGATGCCCTCGACGACGGCGAGAGCGCCGCTGTTCCTCACCGCGAAGCGCTCGCCCGCGACTCCGCGGAAATAGGCTTCGCCGCTCGTGGCCCCGTAGAGGACGACGTTGCCGACGAGGATATTGTCCTCGGCGGTGAACGTCGCCTCCCGCGGCGGGAATACGATGATCTTGCCCCCGGAAAGGCCCTTGCCGACGTAGTCATTGGCGTCGCCCTCGAGGGTGAGGGTGATGCCCCGCGGCACGAAGGCGGCGAAGCTCTGCCCGGCCGAGCCCATGAAGTGTATGCGGATGGTGTCGTCGGGCAGACCGTCCCCTCCGTAGGCCCGCGTCACCTCCGAGCCGAGGATGGTCCCCACCGTGCGGTTCACGTTCCGGATGGGCAGGCGGATGTCCACCTGCTCGCGCCGCTCGAGCGCTTCGCGGCACAGGGGCAGGAGGGTCGTCACGTCCAGCGATTTCTCCAGGCCGTGGTCCTGGTCGACCACCTTCCGCACCGCGACCTCCCGTCCCACCTGCGGACGGTGGAGGATGGCGGAGAAGTCCAGGCCCCGCGCCTTCCAGTGGTCCACCGCCTTCCGGACGTCGAGGAGGTCGGAGCGGCCGATCATCTCGTCCATGGTCCGGAAGCCCAGGCTCGCCATGTGCTCGCGGATCTCCTCCGCGACGAAGCGGAAGAAGGTCTCCACGAACTCGGGCTTGCCCGTGAACTTCGCGCGGAGCTTCGGATCCTGGGTGGCGATGCCCACCGGGCAGGTGTTGAGATGGCAGACGCGCATCATGATGCAGCCCATGACCACGAGGGGCGCCGTGGAGAAGCCGAACTCCTCCGCGCCGAGGAGGGCGGCGATGACCACGTCGCGCCCCGTCTTGAGCTGCCCGTCCGTCTGCACGATGATGCGGTCGCGCAGCTTGTTCATGACGAGGACCTGCTGCGTTTCGGCGAGGCCGAGCTCCCAGGGAACTCCGCCGTGCTTGAGCGAGGTCAGGGGGGCCGCCCCGGTACCCCCGTCATGACCGGAGATGAGCACCACGTCCGAGTGGGCCTTGGCCACCCCCGCCGCCACCGTGCCCACGCCCACCTCGGCCACCAGCTTCACGCTGATGCGCGCGCGCGGATTCGAGTTCTTGAGGTCGTGGATCAGCTGCGCGAGGTCCTCGATGGAGTAGATGTCGTGATGCGGGGGCGGGGAGATGAGTCCTACCCCCGGCATGGCGTGCCGGACCTTGGCGATCCACGGGTACACTTTGTGGCCGGGCAGCTGGCCGCCCTCCCCGGGCTTGGCGCCCTGGGCCATCTTGATCTGGAGCTCGTCCGCGTTGATCAGGTACTCGCTGGTGACGCCGAAGCGTCCGGAAGCGACTTGCTTCACCGCGCTCCGGCGCCAGTCGCCGTTGGCGTCGCGCAGGTAGCGCGCGGGATCCTCGCCGCCCTCGCCGGTATTCGATCTCCCGCCCATGCGGTTCATGGCGATGGCGAGGGTCTCGTGCGCCTCGAGGCCGATGGAGCCGTAGGACATGGCCCCCGTGGCGAAGCGCTTCACGATGGCCTCGGCGGGCTCCACCTCGTCGAGGCCAACCGGAGAAGGCGCGGGCCTGAAAGTGAAGAGTCCCCGCAGGGTGGCCAGGTGCTCGCTCTGCCGGTTGACGAGGTCCGTGTACTCCTTGAAGATCGCGAACTGCTTCGAGCGTGTGGCGTGCTGGAGCTTGAACACGGTGTCGGGATTGAAGAGGTGGTACTCGCCGTCCCGTCGCCACTGGTACTCGCCGCCCCAGTCCAGCTCAGGCTCGCCCACGGGCCGCTCGGGGAAGGCGCGGTGGTGCCGGGCGAGCACTTCCCTCGCCACCACGTTCACGCCGATGCCTCCGATACGCGAGGCGGTCCAGGTGAAGTAACGGTCCACGAAGGCCTTCTCGAGGCCGATCGCCTCGAAGATCTGGGCCGCGCGGTACGACTGGATGGTCGAGATGCCCATCTTCGAGATGACCTTGAGCACGCCCTTGTTCAGCGCCTTGATGTAGTTCTTGATCGCCGACTTGTGGTCGAGGGCGGGCAGCATGCCCTGCCGGATCATGTCGTCGAGCGTCTCGAAGGCAAGGTAGGGGTTGATGGCGCCCGCCCCGTAGCCCAAGAGGAGCGCCATGTGGTGCACCTCGCGCGGCTCGCCCGTCTCGATCACGAGGCCGACCTTCACTCGCTTGCCCTCGCGAATGAGGTGATGGTGCACGCCGGCGGTGGCGAGGAGGGCGGGTATGGGCGCGTGCTCGCGGTCCACCCCGCGGTCCGACAGGATGAGATAGGTGAAGCCGGCCTCCACCGCCTCGCTCGCCCGCAGGCAGAGCTCCTCCATGGCCTGGGCCAGCGCGTCGGGCCCGTCCGCGACCTTGAAGAGCATCGGCACCGTGGTCGCCTTGAACCCGGGGAGGTCCACGTGGCGGATCCGCGCCAGCTCGCCGTTGTCGAGGATGGGGGTCTTGAGCTTGAGCTGCCGGCAGGCCTCGGGCGTGGGCTC
>WNGH01008714.1_pt1 | contig 10508 bp, 8 predicted proteins | sample 5400631 | NCBI WGS metagenome assembly WNGH01 (sample SAMN13153373, study PRJNA577476) | soil metagenome | isolation source: 115 cm soil or saprolite under Garry oak tree replicate 1 | place: USA:California | collected 2016-06-15 | reverse complement strand
TGGCGAAAATATTATTTCTGTCTCATCATCTTCTCCGTCTGGCGATGAAGTAGGCACATTATCCTCGTAACCTTCCCAGCGCAGGCGGGTCAGGCGTTCGGCAGGCAGACTAGCGAGCAGGGCATCAAGGTAGATCGAAGGTCTAGCCTTTTGTTTGCCGTGGCGCTCACTGTAGCTGAGCACGAGGTGATCACGAGCGCGGGTGACACCAACGTAGAAGAGGCAGGCTTCACCGCTTTCATGCACCGCTTTATCATCACTGCCGGAAGGCAGCATACCGCTTGGAGGCGGAACGGGATTGCTACGTGCCTGTAAAGGGAAGTTGCGCGAGATCAGGCCGGGGAGATAGACGATGGGAAACTCCAGCCCCTTACTGGCATGAACGGTCATAACGTGTATGACGTTGGCCTGTTCTGCGTTGTCGTCCTGTACCCCCTGTTGACGATTACCTCCATCCTGGCCTAATGAGAGCATGACCTGCAGGTAATCAAGAAAACCTTTAGCCTGCTCCCGAATAGTTGGTAGGGGAGCAGGTTTTTCGCCGCGTGCCTCCGCCTCCTGAACTTGCAAGGCGTGTAGTGCCTGCTGTTGCTGATCGTAGCGTCGCGCCAGTTGCAGGAAATCGCTATAATCGGTTAGCAGAGCCTGTTTGTGCTTATCCTGAGAGCCTTGTAAAAGAGTACGCAGAATCTCCGTCTCAACAAACAGATACTGAGCAAGTAACGACCAGACACTGGGAACACGTAAGAGGTTATGCATAATACGCGAGAGAGTACTGAGCGCGTGACGCCCCTCAGTACTCATAGCTAATGGAGCTGCGTCATCGAAGATAAGCAAGGCGAGCGAATGTTTCTGCTCACGTGCGCCCAGCAAAAGGGCTTCGAGATCATTTTGCGAGAGGGCATGTTCCGGCTGATGAGCAGCGCGTAAGATACCCATACCACTTTTATCAGCCAGGAGCAGCACGATGGATATAAGGTCTTTGATGTGCTGCTGGCCTAGCAGGCCGTGTGCTTCGATGACAGAGAAGCCGTTAGCAGCAAGAGCACGAGTAATTTTAGCAGCGCGTGCCCGTGTGCGGCATAGCACAGCGATATCAGCACAATTATAACCCTGCGCAAGCTTATAACGGATATCAGCGATCAGGCCAGCGATTTCATTGGTTCCATCGCTGGCTGCGGCCAGAGTTACATAGGCATCGGGATGGGTTGGTCGGGCTGACTCGTTAGCCACAGGTTGTGTATCTGTTCCCAATTCCAACTGCTGCCAGCGAAATGCCTCGGCCAGCTGGACGATATCGGGACGCGAACGATAGTTGCGGCTGAGTGGTAGCACTCTGGCACCGGGATAGTCTTCTTGAAAATTGGTGATATTGGCCGGGGAAGCTCCCCGAAAGCCATAAATCGCCTGGTTGGCGTCTCCTACCACCCATACATTTCGTTGCTCTCCCGCCAACAGGCGCAGCAACACGCCACTGGCGCGATTGATATCCTGAAACTCATCTACCAGGATATGCTGAAAACGTTCTTGCTGCTCACGACATACATCTGGAAACTCCTGTAAGAGTTGCACCACCAGCATAATCAGGCCACCAAAATCAGTATCCCCACGCCTGTGTAAGCCCTGCTCATAGAGCATATAAATATGGGCAACTTCCAGGGCTTTTTGCGCATGTAGCCCTGTCTCTTCATCCTGGGCCTGTGACAGCATAGCTTGAGCCAATTGCTGATACCGGTCCGCTGTTACCAGTTCATCTTTGGCACGCGAGATGGCTTTGAGGAAGTCGGAAAAATAGTGTGCCGGTGCAGCCAGATTGCGATAGTGAGACAGGCGCATCTCCTGAGCCATTTGGCGCAACAAGAAATAGCCTTCGGTCTCATCAATCAAAGCAAAATCGGGGCGCAGTCCCACTCTATCCCCACGTGTACGCAAGAGTTCAGCGCAAAAGGCATGGAAAGTACTCACCATCGGCATAGCGACATGCGACCCGCCCTGTGCATCTTCATGGCTATACAGAGCCGTTTCCAAACGTTCCTGCATCTCTTGAGCCGCCTTACGCGAAAAAGTTAGAGCCAAAATACGTTGCGGCTGTACACGCTGGGCCGAGACAAGATATTCAACCCGACCAATGAGCGTACTCGTTTTCCCACTCCCCGGCCCGGCTACGATCAAAGCTGGTGTCGCAGCTTCAATAGCCGCCTGTTGAAATGTATCATAGTGTTTTTCGGTCGAGGAGGGAGCTTCATTCGACCCTTGTGGTTGTTCTCGCGTAGGGGCGGGAGTGGTTGTGGAGTGGGGCTGGGGCCCTTGTGGCCGCCCGCCTTGGCCTACATCCTGTTTGAGCATTGCTGCCGCGTCTCCTTCCACGGGCGGCCACAAGGGCCCTCCCCCCTCATCCACGCCACTCCCGCCCCTACGCGAGGACAAGCCCAAGGGATGTTCCCCCTCATCTGCGCCGCTCCCGCCCCTACGCGAAGACAAGCCAAAGGGATGTTCCCCCTCATCCGCGCCGCCCCCTCCCCTACGCGAGGATAACAGCAAAGGATGTTCCGCTTGCAGTTCAGTCAGCAAACCGGCGAGGCGGTTGAGCATGGCGGCGGAAGAAACATCAAAGATGCCGGCAAGTTGTGCTGGTGGGAGATGTTCGGCGAGGTAGAGAGAGTATACGCGTTCGATGGGCATGAGCAGTTCAGCAGCAAAAATATTGGCGGTCAGTTCGCGTTCGCTACGGGGATCATATATCTGACCGATGCCCAGGATTTCCTGGAGCAGTTCTTGTTGATCTTGTCCGATTACTTCTTCCTGTACATCCGGTCGTTGACATGGATCGTTAGCAGAGAGAGCAGGTGTATTGACTGATGTATAGCTGTTCAGTGTCATATTGTAGCGTAGTTGGACAGAAGTATGCGTGGCATGCAGCATAGCATGGCCCAGTTCGTGAGCAAGCGTAAAACGGCGTAGGGTTTCTGGAAGATCGCGGCAAAGCCAGATCAGATCTTCATTTGGCTCCAAGAACCCATAGGTACCCTGTGGATAATCGTGTGGATGAAATGTCTCAACATAGAGGCCAAGCCAAGCCACGATATCATCTATAGGAGTACAATCATTGCTCCACTGTGGGTGTGCAGTCCGATAGTTCAGCAGAAGCTGGCGTGCGGCGGCTACTGCTGTTGTGCGTATACGATCATCCATAGCGATCCCTATCTACCAAAATAGCATATAAGTTGATGTTGCCTTGCCCATTGTATCACAAACAGGTTTTTGAGCAATATCTGCTTCGCACAATATTCCCTCTGTTTGGTATAATTGGGAATAATCAGATTGCTATCAGTACACCAGTGCCATATTGTCTTTATAAAGGAGCTGCCTGCGATGAACTCTTCTATAGAAATGGCTTCAAGGGAAATATTAGAGAAAGCAAAGTTGGGAACAGAAACACCGCAGGATTGGGTGGTGTTCCCGTTGTTGCGCCAGAAGTTGCTGTTGGCTATGGCTGGTTGGATATTTGGCATTATACTCGGATTAGGTCTGTTCGTGCTACTGGGATCAATTGTCATTCCCTACAATTACCAACATGGGGTGGGTCCTGCCATCTTTAGCACGCTTCTGCTCGGCCTCCTGCTTTTTGTTGGTCTGGGCAGCATGTGGGCCTTATGGATAGATATACGCCGCCTGCAACAGAGCGATACTCACCTGCTCGTGATCACACCCAATGACTTTGTCAAGCAAGAGGGGAAGAAAATTATCCATGTGCCCTTGATGCACGTACGCCATGTCACCGCACGCGGTGCCCGGCCTCCAGAGAAGGGGCAAAGAGAGAAAACCATCCCCAACGCAAGCGAGAACCTTACAGGGGTCTTCTTCGGGCGTGCTGTCACGCCTTCAGGTATACGCCGGAGGCGTCAGCGCATGCGTGCTCCGACGACGCTGGCCTTTATCGACTCGCGCACCGATAACGAGATTATGGTTGTTACTGATGAAGCGTATGGTGATCCCTTTACGATTGCCGCCTTTTTGAAAGAATATGCCACGAGAGCGCAGGATATTGCCTGAAAGAACCATAGGGGAGAGACAAATGCTACTTGCTATCGATATCAGTAACACCAATATCAAAATAGGTCTCTATAATGGTGAAACCATGCAACACCGCTGGGTGGTATCGACCGCACGCCAGCGTACCACCGACGAATATGCCATGGTGCTCGCCGACCTGGCACGCCACGCGGGCTATAGTCTCACCGATATCGATGATATCATTATTTCGAGCGTGGTGCCGCCGCTTACCCCTGTCTTTCAAGAACTCGCTACCCGCTATTGCGACAAAGAGGCCCTCATAGTTAGCTACGCCCTCGATTTAGGTGTAGGTTTGCGTATCGATAATCCCTGGGAACTGGGAGCAGACCGTATTGTAACCACACTCGCCGCCTATCATCTCTACGGTGGCCCCGCCATCGTCATCTCCTTCAGCACAGCCACCACTTTTGACGTCATCTCAGCCGAAGGAGATTTCCTTGGCGGAGCTATTGCGCCCGGCTTGGTGATCTCTGCCGAGGCTTTGAGCAGTGCCGCCTCACGCCTCTACCGTGTAGATTTGACACCGCCACGCTCAGCCCTGGGCAAAAACACGATTGATAATATGCAATCCGGTATTATCTACGGCCACGTTGGTCTGGTACAGGGTCTGATCAGTCGCTTACGCCGGGAGATACCCAATGTGACCGAGGACAGCGAGGTAAAAATCATTGCCCACGGGGGTTTGGCACAGTTAATGGCCCCGCTTATTCCTGAGATCCAGTATGTCAATCAATATTTGCCATTAGAAGGGCTACGCTTGGCGTATATGAAGCTGAAGCACGAGTATAAATAGATCAGATATCTTATACACGAAGTCCATATATGCGAGCGAACATGGCCACCCCTCCCTTCCTCTCCATGATGGCCGCAAGGGCCATCACTACTATACACGTATGCGTCAGCCTACGAAGCCGAGGTATAGTAGTGATGGCCCTTGCGGCCATCATGCTCACCATGCCGCTTGTCTAAGAGGCATGCCACAGAGAAACTTCTGATGAACAATTACTGCTCTGCTCCAGAATGGTAAAGGAACAACAGACGATGGCAACTCTCTTGATTCTCGGTACGTGCTTCCTTGTGATTGTCGCTGGTGTTTATCTGGTCAGGCTGCTTAGGTGGGAAAAAATCCGCAAACTGCAACACCAGGGGAAACGGGTTCTCGCCATTGTAACAAGCGTCCAGCTAGAATGTGAGGAGCGAGGACCAGCAGAGTTTCCTCTCCTCAATTACTGTTACTATATCGAAGCGGAGTGGACCGATCCCCAGACGGGAAACACCTACCTGTTTAAGAGTAACCGCCTAGCGTCTAGCCCGAAAGAATACAGCCCAGGAAGGTTCGTCCAGGTGCTGATGGATCCCAACCGTCCCACACGCTACGTGATGGAATTGCCAGAGTATGACGAGTAAGCTTCCTGCCAGAAGCGCTTGTCGGTTCCGTTGGGGGACAGAAGGGCGAGCTGCATCATATTCTACCGAAAACGGGGTGGGTGAGCTATTACATCAAGGGGCCGGAGGATGTAGCGGGAGCGGTGGAGTTGTGCCAGAGGTCAATGTGTGCGCTCTCCTTGGAGAGACCGCGTGGCCAGAGGCGATCCACCAGTATGCGTATGCCATCGCTCACCTCTGGTTCGTCGTACGCACGCTTGAGTGCTAACGACAATGTCTGCTTTGCCATGCATGTTGCCTCTTTTTATTGCTCTGAACCTAGGAACATCGTCACACGATGTATTAAATTATACCATCTGATACTCTTCCATCGCAGAGCAACTGACCGAGCACGGTTCATGTCCCGAGCTTAGCGATCTTCGATAGCCTTCGGGGCATCGGTTTCGCCGTAGCCTCGCAAATCGAGAGCGACCGCGTGATGGTCAGCGTCAGCAAGCGCGGGAAGTTGATGTCTCCACGAGTGCCACAGTTCGGGGAACCCGTGGAGCAGGACGACCAGGGACCCTGTCCCGCCTAGATCAAGACCCACCTTATCTCTCTTGAGCAGTTCATCATAGCCCAAGGAGCGGAAGCGTTCGCTTTCCTGCCGCTGGTAACGGGTCTCGGGATGGTAACAGGCCCCAAAATCGTCGAGGTGAGCGCGAGTCAGTGGATTGGTGCGAAAAGTGAAGTTTTGATTGGTACGCAGGTCATAGACCCACAATCTCTCAACGCCTGGGTCGGCGGAAAAGCATCCATCAGGCAAGAGCGAATGGACCGTCTCAAGAGCCGTGTAGCAAGCGTGGCCTGCGAACCACTTACCCGGACAAGGATGGAGCCTCTACCTCACTGAGGAGACCCTCGTTCCCGCGCAGATGCACCTCTGATAAGAGGGAGGCGAAGGAGCGCTTCTTCGCCTCCGTACTCAGCGGGCACTTTTTGTCCAGGGAGTTGCTGGACTCGTGAGTCTATGTGTGCGCCTCGAAAGGTTGCGGCACTCCGGTGCGCCCGTCGGCCCACGCTATGTAGAGCTTTGTACCGGTAGAAGGAGTACCAGGCTTGGCGACGATGTAGTTGTCTGTGTAGTCACCGAAATTGGGGAAGAATGGAAAGGCCGTCACTTTGAGCCAGTCGGTTGCTACTGTGGTCACGAGGATATTGCTGCCGGGTGTGCTTGTGGTACGAGGATCGACATCGAGTGCCGCAACCACGTTAGTAAGCGTTGTCGTTGGCGAACGGCGTTCATACCACGAGACGTTCAAGTTGCCGTTCTGATCGGCATTGCGCAGAGCTGGCAAGAAATGCAGGCCGCCAGTTGCACGGCTATTGACCCGCACGGGCGCACTCTGAATTGGTGCAAGGCTTCCCAGCGCAAAGCTCTGGAGTAAGATGTCGCCGAGTGGATGCACGCCCGCGTCATTCCAGACGATGCTTACTGTCCCTGCCTGGTCGCTCACAGCGATACGTGGAAAGTCCTGCGCAGGGAAGCGAGTATAGCCGGAAATGAGCGCGGCCAACATAGTGACCACATTGACAGCATTGCTCCCTGCTGGGCCACTGCAGGATGAGGCAGGCAGCGTCAAACAGGTGAAGGGGATATACTTCACCACGTTCTGGGTCGGGGTGGTGTTGCAGCCAGGAACAAAAACGTCAGTCAACAGGTTGAACTCATACGCGACGTAGACGGCACCAGTCGCAACGTCCACAGTTGGGTAGGCCCCTTCGTTCTCACATTTGGGACCAGGAGCCACTACGAAGTAAGGGGAACCCGGATGAGTTTGTGTGCCCCTGCTGCCAGGTTCGCAGACTGGTTGGCCTGCTGTGCCGCCGCTCGGTCCAGTTCCACCACCTGGTGTGCCAATGTCACAGACTGCCAATTCGATTTGCCCGAATGCCAGGTTGTCGGGAGGCGGTTTGATGCCGAACTCGGTATAGGACACATACAATCGGCCTTGCACAGGGTCAATCGACAGGTAATCTTTGTCGAGGAAGCTACAGAAGGTGCCGAAGGGGAAGACCCGACACTGCGAGCTCGCCGCGGCAATAATAGGCTGGCTGCAGCTAATGCTGGCAGTTGCACCCGTTCCGCTCGCTTTACAGGCGTTAATGGCCACAAAGGTGCGAGCGTCCTTCGGTGGGCCTGATGGAGAGAAGACAGGAAAGTACAGGCTGCTGATGTAGAAGTAGGCCGAGCTACCAGAGCGCCAGGCCTCGACACCTGGGTCGCCAGCGAGGAGGTCCGAGGAGCAGTTGGGGTTGGGCGGGCCACCTTCGTCTACAAAGGAGGCACCACCATTAGCCGAGAAGCCAAAGCCTGTTCCCTCCTCTTTGTTCAGAGGCGCAGGACATGCGGTGGTGACGAAAGCGGTCACATCATTCCACGCCTCGACAACATAGGGACCAACAGCTGCAATAGACGTTTCTGATTGTCCATAGCCGCGTACGCCGGATGGCGAGATATCCTCAGCTGGATCGGCAGCATTGACATTCGAGCCGAATGCGCGGGTGGTCGGAGTCATGATGTTCGAGGAAGTCGGTCGGGGCGGGTTGCACCACATCCTGACTGCTGTTGATGCCCAAAGACTCGTGCCAATCTTGCCACAAAGTGGGTGAGTGTTCGCGGAGGAGGCAAGTGTTTGCCCGGCAGCAGATGCCGTCCGCGGGCGAAGGATAGAGGTGGTCAGTGGGAGTGCGAGAGCAATCACCATGACCAATGTAGTAAGCATGAGGATTCGTTTCGGCATGTTCAAACCTCCCTTTCAAAAGGAAAAGTTGCTACGATCGTCAAAGCCCCCACGAGACGTTGTACAGAGGACAGACAAAAGAGTTGTGCCGAATAAAAAGTAAGGAAGCTTACACTTAAAAACAATACTCCCCCGAATTATTTACCATAGTAAAGTATAAGTAATACTTGCTGTACTGTCAAGCGATAGAGATACGAATTTTTCAAAAATCGAATACTGGCACGCTATGAACCCAATAAACTTCAAACAAGCAGTAATATATAACATACCCCTTGCTAATTGCATTCTCTCTATCTTTTGGGTAACATACTTTAAGTGAAAAATTTATCGCTACTTCAACTTTTGAAGCACTGTAAATGTCTACATAAAAACTCTTCACGTTGCCAAACGCTTAAGGAACACACGATCATGACTGGCATCGCCGAACAAATCTCACACGAATTGCTCTCCTGGCCCGGCGTCACCGTCCAGCCGCACCGTTTCGGCGGTCTTGAATTCCGGTTGAATGGACATGAGTTGGGGCATTTACATGGTAGTAGGCAAGCCGATCTGCCATTCTCTGTAAAAACAAGAGAGGAGCTGGTGGCTGCTGGGAAAGCTTCACTGCACCATATATTACCTGAGACGGGATGGGTGAGTTATTACATTAAGGGGTCGAAGGATATAGCAGGAGCAGTGGAGCTGTTTCGGATGAATTATGAGCGATATGGGAGAGGGGGATAAAACGCACGTGCAACCTCAAGGGGGTAGGTGCATTCAATCAGAGCAGCATCGACAGAAAAATACCCCAACAGATGAGCTAGAGGCCATCTCACCAGATTGGGCCTGCATTTTCTAGCAAGCAGGCCCACTTAATATGGGGAAGAGGCAGCAGGTCTTGGCGAGGCCTGTCAGGAAGCCGTATATCGGGTTAGGAGCTAATCTCAGCTTCTGTTGTTTCGCCTCCACTCCCCTCCTCCCTGGCTTTCCAAGACCGTACAATCAGAAGCGGGCGTTTCGTTGCAAGCAGGACACGCTCGGTTATACTACCCACCACCCAGCGTTGGATCCCACTACGTCCATGTGTTGCCATCGCAATAAGATCGTAGTCCGCAGACTCTCCCTCCTCTGCCACTCGGAGAATGCCATGTGCCACGTCTTCATCGGTCACGACGGACCAGGTGATCGCGGGCTGGTGGGTCCCTGCTAGGTCATGACGGAGCTGGTCAGCGACAGTACTAAGGTACGTGGTTGCCTGGGACAGGGCTTGTTCTCGCGCCTGAGGCTCGAGGTGCTGGCCTGGCTCACTGTCAGCCGCAGGCAGTTCTACGACACAAGTCAGATGCAATACTCCCGTTTCAGAAGTGGATAACGCCATGATGAGGTCTGCGGCTGGTCCTCCTTCACGCAGCACCAGGACAGGGACGGGACTTTGACGCGCTACTTTCTGGACCGCACTCCCCAGGGCCCAACGCCTCAAGCCTGTCCGCCCGTGGCTACAGAGGAGAATCAGATCAGCTTGCTGCTCATGCGCCACAGCCAGAATAGCCAGTGCCGGCGCGCCCCGGACCACTTGGATGGTTTTCTCGACCCCATCCAGATCATCGGATTTGGCCATATGTTTGAGGTAATTTTCCGCCTGAATCTGTTGCACATCGAGCAAGTCCGAAGTAAAGGCCCTGGTCTGCGCCAGATATTGACCGTAGGTGGCCGGGAAATTCACGACTTGCATCAACACGACTGTTCCACCCGAGCCACGTGCTATCCATCCAGCAGCGGGAAGGGCACCCTCTGCACGAGCTGACCCATCGAGTGGAACTAGAATGCGTTTAACCATGCTCTTGCTCCTTTCGAAAGCTCCCTTTCGGTCCGTTGCAACAGGGAAGTCGAAGCAACGAGGTAATGGGAGAAAGTGATCTTGCTTCTTTGAGACCTCGGAGAAGTCCCATGCCAATACCCATTATACATCTGGCTCGCCATGTTGGCCAGTTCATGCATATGATTATAGGCACGCTCTATGGTGGCGTCTATCTCCCGGTGCTCTTAATGGTCAGAGGTATCGTCACACAGGGGCAGGTCACCGGCCATGTGACCAGACGCCAGAGGAAGGGGTACAGAAGGTTCTCACAGATCGCCTATCAGAGGCGAGATTCCTCCACCACCTGGGCCTCATTTGAGGTGGAGAAAGTCTATCCCCTCGGCTCCTGGCAGCCGGTCTGCTACGATCCCTATAATCCTGATAATGTCAGACGAGGCCATCGCCCACTCGGTCTTGGTCCCATGCTG
>WNGH01013116.1_pt1 | contig 10509 bp, 7 predicted proteins | sample 5400631 | NCBI WGS metagenome assembly WNGH01 (sample SAMN13153373, study PRJNA577476) | soil metagenome | isolation source: 115 cm soil or saprolite under Garry oak tree replicate 1 | place: USA:California | collected 2016-06-15 | reverse complement strand
TCATTGTAATATACAAAGCCAAAGAAGCCGTGGCCGCCGCATTGGTGGTCGGATTTGAGAAAATGTTGCGAAATCCCTGGGCCTCTTCCCTTCGCAAATATGCATCCCTGAGTCCGAATATGCTCCTGTATCTGCGTGTACTCGAATATGCCTGCGACAACGGCTACCAGGTCTTCGACTTCGGTCGCTCCTCTGCAGCTGAAGGAACTTATAAGTTCAAGGAACAATGGGGCGCCGCACCCGCGCCGCTCTATTGGCACTACATCTTTCTCGACGGTAAATTGCCGGATCTGGAAAGCTCAGACAAAGACAGATTTGAGAAAGCCATCCGTTATTGGCAAAAGCTCCCGCTGGTTGTCACGAGGGTAATTGGGCCTAGTATTAGAAAACACATCAGCTTGTGAGCTGCCTCACCATGTACAGCGCAATGCGTAGATGCGAATAGGAAGAACTCTGCCGCCCGCAGCGACTCCGATCGGTGTCAGGGAAATTGTGTCGGGAGTTTGCGGGATTTTTCGCGGCGGGAAGGAGCTCGATCGTTTCCGGTCGGAGCTGAAGGAGCACTTTGGAGCCAAACACTGCTTTCTTGTCTCTTCGGGAAAGGCTGCATTCGCGCTGATTCTGCTGGCGCTCAAGGAATTGCATCCCGATAGAGATGAAGTCCTGGTTCCCGCATTTACCTGTTATTCGGTTCCTGCATCCGTTGCTCGGGCAGGACTCAAGACAAGGTTATGTGACCTGCACCCGGATAGCCTCGATTTTGACTTCGCGCAACTATCCGCCATGCTCTCCCGAAAGGCACCCTCACGGCGGGAGGATGCGTCTTCGCCTTATGGAGCTACCGATTCATCGGCCGCGCCAGGCGATGGCATTGAAAAACGCGGACCCTCGAGATGCAGGATTCTGGCGGTCGTTCCGACCCATCTGTTCGGATTCCCGGCTGACGTCGGGAAACTTAAAAAAATGGTCCATGACCCAGCGATCACAATAGTGGAGGATGCTGCTCAAGCCATGGGCGAAACCTGGAAGGGCCGTAAACTTGGCACACACGGTGACGTCAGTTTTTTCAGTCTGGGGCGCGGAAAGGCTCTGTCATCCGTAGAGGGAGGAGTCATCATTACGGACCGGGACGATATTGCTAAAGCGCTGTATAGACAACTTAGGAGCCTTCCTCAATACGACTTATGGCGGTTGGTGGGTTTGGTATTGAAGGCGGTGGGGTTGATGCTGTTGACACATCCATTGTTGTTCTGGCTCCCGCAGTCTTTGCCGTTTCTCAAACTTGGGCAGACCCTGTTCGAGCCGGCTTTCCCGACGCTGAGGATGTCGTCTTTTCAAGCGGGATTGATGGTCAATTGGCAGGAGAGGCTTGGGGAAATGCAGAAGTCCAGGCGGGGCAATGTAAATCGGTGGATTGCAGTACTGCAAGCGAATGGGAATCGAGAATCATTATTTCGGATTCGCCCATCGATGGGGCTCCTGCGGTTTCCCATCAGCGTGCCCAATAGTGAAAAACGCCGATTCTTGCTGAAGGAAAGCGCGCTTAGCGGGCTCGGGATCATGACAGTGTATCCTGATTCCATCAATCGCCTTCCCGGGCTGAGTCCCCCTGGTAAGACTTTTCCAGTTGCGGAAAGCTTCGCCAGGCAGCTTATTACATTGCCCACCCATAAGTATGTTACGCAGAAAGATGTGGTGGCAGTCGGCAGGCTTCTCTTGCACGCGAATTCGTGAAAAGTCCAACGGTCGCCATGAAAAACGTACTTCATTTATGCGAAAGTTCTGATACCGGTGGTTGGTGGAGCGTCTCGACAAGAGTCTCTACAGGTCGATGGTATGTCTGTTGAGTGATGGTTGGCTTAGAGTTCAATTGGAGAAACGAAAGGTCGAAACGGTAGTTATTCCCCAACAGCGCTCCTTTGACGTGGCGTGGCTTTTCCGGCTCTTTCGGTTGCTCAAGCATCATGAAATTCACATCATGCATTCTCATGAATTTGCCACCAACGTGTACGCGAGTGTCCTTTCGAGCCTGACGGGTGTCCCGATCGTCGCAACAGCGCACGGAAAGAACTACTACGGAGATAAATGGCGACGACGAGCAGCCTACCGGTTTGTTGCAAGGCAATCCACGATGGTGGCCGTTTCGGGTGACCTTAAACGGTTCCTGATGGAGCGAATCGGTATCCCTCCAGGCAACATCCGCGTAGTACATAACGGGATCGACCTTAGCCGCTACAAGATTCAGGAGGGCAACTACGCGGTGCGGGCGGAGCTCGGGATCAGACCCGATCAGCGCGTAATTGGTACGGTTGGAAATCTCTTGGCAGTAAAGGGACAGACTTACCTGTTGAAGGCGTGCAAGGCGTTGGCCGGCGAATTTCCTACTTTCGTGCTGCTGATAGCAGGCGAGGGCGATCAACTAGACTTACTAAGGAAGGAAGCGTCGGACCTTGGGATTGCCGGAAACGTCCAATTCCTTGGCTTTCGCGATGATGTTCCCTCGCTGCTTCAGGCGATGGATGTATTTGTGCTGCCTTCCCTCTCGGAGGGGTTGCCCCTTTCCATCCTGGAAGCGTTGGCTCTAAAGAAACCCGTTGTGGCGACGAACGTAGGGGGAGTTCCTGAGATTATGGAAGACGGAGTCACCGGATATCTCGTGCCTCCGAGAAATCCGGAAGCACTCACGGATAGAATTCTTAGCCGTCAGAATTGGACAGGCTGGCCGGGCGAGGGTCGAGGATGCTTTCGATTTAGAGACGATGGTACGGGAGTACGAGTCTCTATACGAAGAAAGACGCTGAAATTCGCGCTACGCTGCAAAGCACTAGTGACTGAATGTCGCGAGCTAGCAGACGGCCAAAACACGGCTGTTTGTGAAATTGCGGGCTGCTCGCAAATCGATCAGTGCAGTTCTTATTTTTCAACATGAAGCCACTATGAACATTTCGATCTTTGGTCTGGGTTATGTGGGAACGGTCTGTGCGGGTTGCCTGGTGTCGGAAGGGCTTACGATTACGGGCGTGGATGTCAACGCGAGCAAGGTAGCCGCGATGAATACTGGAGAGGCTTCGATCGTCGAGCCAAAGGTGCCGCAACTTCTCGCCTCAGGACATCAGCAGAAGCGGCTTTCCGCGACCACCTCCGCGGACGAAGCCGTGCGCTCAACTGATATCTCCCTGGTTTGCGTAGGCACGCCGAGCCAGGCGAACGGCGATCTGGACCTTACCTACATGAAGCGCGTGTGCGAAGAGATTGGGGAGGCGCTGCGCAACAAGACATCAAGGCATCTAGTCGTGTTCCGGAGCACGATGCTGCCGGGGACATGCGAGGATCTGCTGATCCCCATCCTGGAAAAGCATTCCGGGAAGAAGGTCGCCGCCGGATTCGACATTTGCTACAACCCCGAGTTCTTGCGTGAGGGCAGCTCTGTGTACGATTTTTATAATCCTCCCAAGATCGTCGTCGGCGAGCGTGAAGCTGGCGCCGGGGAGGCACTTTGCCGGCTTTACTCGGGTATCGATGCGCCCATGATCCGAACGTCAATTCGTGTTGCGGAGATGGCAAAGTATTGCGACAACGCCTTTCACGCTTTGAAAATAAGCTTTGCCAATGAGATTGGCAATCTTTGCAAGAAAATGGGCATTGATAGTCACGATGTCATGTCGGCATTCTGCGAGGACAAAAAGCTGAATTTGTCGCCCGCCTATCTAAAACCCGGTTTTGCATTTGGCGGCTCGTGCCTGCCCAAGGATCTACGCGCCCTGGCTTACCAGGCTAAGCGGTTCGACTTGGATAGCCACCTGCTCAATGCGATCCTCTTGAGTAACGCGACCCAAGTGCAGTTGGGGATCCAGATGATCATGCACCTGAGGAAAAAACGCATTGGTTTTCTGGGGATGGCATTCAAGCCGGATACCGATGATCTGAGGGAGAGTCCCCTGGTGAGCGTCATTGAGACCTTGCTCGGGAAAGGTTACGCGATACGGATATACGATCGCAATGTGTCGACGAGCCGGCTGATCGGCGCAAACCGGCGATTCATGGAGGAGCACATTCCTCACCTTGCTTCGCTACTCGTGGCGAGCGCTGGGGAACTCACTGCGGGGGCGGACGTGATCGTTGTTGGATATCAGTCGCCTGAATTCTCAACCGCACTACGATTCCTGCGCGCCGATCAGATCGTCATTGACCTTGCGCGGCTCGCCAAGCACGTCGAAACCCCAGCCCACTATGAGGGGATTTGTTGGTAACAGCTTTCAATAAAAACGCCACCATGTGCATCGCTGGCCGTAACGTTGTATGAATATTTTGGTCCTGGCCTGGGACATCCCGGCGACAGCCAATATGCCGGGCTCGCCACGCCTGTTCAGTCTGTGCAGAAGTCTGTCGGGGCGCCATAACCTGACGTTGGTCGCATTTAGCCATAGCCAGGAGCGTTACCAGGCTTTTCTGGACGATCCAGCGGTTCAGGGCGTATTTGAAGACATTGTAATTCTGCCTAATCCACCCGCTCCGACCTGGTGGCGCAGGCAAGTTCATAAACTGCGTCAGGAACCACACTTCGTAACTCGCCACCGGAGTCCCCGATATCATGCAGAACAGTGTCAGAAGATTCGCAGTTTTTTTGTGCAGAGGGAATTTGACGTAATCTTTGCGGATGGGTTGATCATGGCGCAGTATGTGGTGGACGCCAATATGGAGTGCCCGGCCATCATCGATCTTCACGACAGCTTAACGCTCTTATATTCGCGATCGATGCGGACCGAACAGAGCTGGTTGCGAAAATTGGCACTCTTTGCCGAGACGCAAAGCATTGGACGATGGGAAAAGTCGTTACGTCGCAGGTTTGGTGCAATCATCACAAATTCGAAGGTTGATGAGGCCTTTCTAAGGAAGCTCGACCCTTCTGGCAACATCGTCACGATCGGAAATGGCGTAGATAGCGAGTTCTTCAGACCGACTCGTGCAGAAATCGACGTATCCAAATTGGTCTTCACGGGAGTTATGGACTATGGTCCTAACGAGGACGCAGCCATTTACTTCTGCAATTCCATCTTGCCCTTGATCCAAGGACGCTACCCAAGAGTCCAGTTCTGGGTGGTCGGTAAGGACCCCACTGAGAAAGTGCAGATGCTTGCCCAGCGACCAGGCGTGCATGTTACGGGGGGGGTGGCTGATATGCGGCCATTCCTTGAGACCGCCGGCGTATTCGTTTGTCCCTTGCGTTTCGGGTCCGGCGTCAAGAACAAGATCCTCGCTGCCTTGGCTATGCAAAAGGCGGTTGTTGCAACACGCCTGGGTCTCGAAGGACTTGACCTACGGGAAGGTGAGCATGTCATCGCAGCCGATGAGCCCGCGATGTTTGCAGCCCAGGTCATCAGGCTTATTGAAGACCCGAACATGGCCGCCCGTCTAGGTCGAAACGGACAGGTATTTGTACGAGCCGAGTACTCATGGGAACGGAGCGCCACGCAACTTGAGGGGGTTCTTCGCGACGCAGTGAATCGTTAAGACAGGTCGAATTCATGCATCTGTGAGTGCATATGTGAGTGTATTGATGAGCTATATTTGATCGGCATCCTCGTTTTTCTGATTTACTACAATTGGAGTATGTTGCGCGATCCGGCGCGGGACCCAGTTAGGCCTGTTCGTCTCGTACAGTGGTGAGAACGTACGCCAATATGGTTAGCAAAACTCGACGTGTAGGCGACTTGTGAAATCCAATGGCATGAGGGCCCCGAATGAGGTGCGGGAATCAAACTCAACCAGTTTTGGTTTTGTTCTCGTAATAATTTACCTGGTCCTCGAGTATGGCCGCCCGCAGGATCAATTCAGTGCCATCGGCGCCCTCAAACCGGGGGCGATTCTCATACTATTGATGCTTGTTGCATGGCTCAAGCACGGCAATTTCCGTACCGTGGCAAGCCCCCAAACGACATGCATTATGCTCATGCTGTTTTTGATGGCGCTCCACGTTCCTTTTGCGACTAACAATTTCTGGGCTTACAAGCAAACTGAAGGGTTCTTGTTGTTGCTTCCATTTTGCATCTCCGTCGTGCTGTTTATAGACAGATTTGATAGGCTGCGAGCCTTCATGAAGTGGTGGAACGTTCTGGCTGCCTACATTGCTGTGAACGGAATTCTTGGCCGAGGAGTAGCCGGATCGTCCTTTCTGGAAGACGAGAACGACTTCTCCCTCCTCGCGAACGTCATGCTGCCCTACGCGCTCTGCCTGTTCTATTACGAGCGGAAAATGACAATGAAGCTGATCTACCTGACCACTGCCTTGCTGTGTGTGGTGAGCATCGTTATGTCCTCCTCTCGCGGGGGCCTTGTCGGCCTCCTAGCAGTGTTTGCTGTAATTTGGCTGGCAAGTCCCCGGAAGATCCTATCCCTGCTTCTGGTAGGTGTCCTTGCCCTGGGTGTCTACACTGCTGCGGATCAGAAATACTGGGACAGGATGTCCACCATTGAAACGACCAACGAGGGAACAGCCAAAGTGAGACTCGACTCGTGGCAGGCGGGATGGGAAATGTTCAAAGACCATCCCTTGGGCGTTGGCCCCGGAAATTTTCCGATACGGTTTCCGGAATATCAGTCGGACTCATTTACAAGAGACATGTGGGGAAGGCAGGCACATTCTTTGTGGTTCACACTCTTGCCAGAGTTGGGCATTCCGGGCCTACTGCTTTATCTGGCCCTCCTCAGGTTTAATCTGCGGGATCTTTGGTATCTCAGAAGATTGTCAACGGAAACTGACAATGACCGATTTGCTTATTTCTTGTCGGTGGCATTTACGGCAAGTTTAGCTGGCTATTTTGCGTCGGGCTCATTCTTATCTGTCTTGTACTATCCACACTATTGGTATCTCACCGCCATGATTGTCGCAACCAGGAAGGTCGTTGACAATGCGGATTCTTCAAACTCAACGGTACTCGGGCGCGGGTTGGAAATCTGGAAATCCTGAGCTCAAGAAAATGCGGCGCAAAAATAGCGAAGGACCTTCAATATCTGACGATTCGTTTACAAGATGAAGGCGTCGATCAAGGCCAAATCCATGCTGGCTTCCTTCTTCCATCTCGCCGGCGTTAATTCGTGGAAGCTGGGGCGATATTCGAGGGACGATATTGCAGTGCTAATGTACCACCGCGTAATCCCAATGAAACAAACGGGTCCCGCTGTGCAGGCAGGCATGGTTGTGGAACCCGATACCCTGGACCTCCATCTCCGATACTTACGGAATCGTTTTGAACTTATTCCCCTCTCCGATTTAGCGACGTTTCATCATGGCGACGCTCGAGATCTGCGGAGCAAACCGTTATGCGCACTTACCTTCGATGATGGCTGGTACGACTTCTATGAATATGCATACCCGATCCTCAAGATGCATGAAGCCCCGGCGACCGTCTTCTTACCGACAGATTTTATTGGAACGGACCGGTGGTTTTGGACAGATCGCGTGGGATTTCTATTAGACCGGATTGCTCAATCCTGGGATCTTACGAAATGCGCTTCGCTTCTGAGCGATCCTCTACTGAGAGAACTGGTCTGCATATCGGGAACACATGAGACGAGATTGGAAAGGGTAATTGGTCACCTGAAGTCTTATCGAGTCGAGAAGATTGAGTCGGCTCTGGCTGAATTGTCTGCTGCCGTGGGCGAGGATTCCACCCCACCTGGTCGTGCGTTTCTGTCTTGGGAGGAGGCACAGGAAATGTTTGCGTCCGGCCTTGTGTCTTTTGGGTCGCACACGGCCGGGCATTTCCTGCTGACGACCCTGACCGAAGAACAAGTTCGGCATGAACTGAGAAAGTCGATGGAAGCCTTGATTGCCCGTAATGTGACGAATACTAACTTCATCTCTTTCAGTTACCCGAATGGAAATTATTCTGAGAGATTGAGCGAAATGGTTCGGGAAGCGGGCTACCACCTAGCGGTCACCACTCAATATGGATGGCATCGTCTGGAGGTGAACGCTCATACGATCCCAAGGATTTCCGTTCATCAGGACATAACCTCCACCGAGGCAATGTTTGAATCGCGAATAGTCGATTTATTGTGAGCATCGTTTTGGGAGGTGCATACTCTTTCTTGGAATCGGCCGCGGGACTTCAGAGATTGGAATATGCCGTGAACTTGCTTCGAGAGGCGGTCGCGCGAGCAACAAAGTGATTGAGGCGACCGGAAGTACGACGAAGCTTAAGATTTGCCATCTAATTTCAGGCGATCTTTGGGCTGGAGCCGAGGTGATGGCGTTTTACCTTCTCAGTGGCCTGGGCAGGCTGCCGGGGATCGAACTCCTCGCCATTCTATTGAATAAAGGTAGGCTCGCCCACGAGCTTCGAAAGGCAGGGGTGCCCACATACGTTCTTGACGAAGGGGAACGGTCCTTTCCCGCGATTGTCGGAATGGCAGCAAGAAAACTGAGGAAGTGGGCGCCCCACGTTCTTCATTCTCATCGCTATAAAGAAAATCTTCTTTCGTTCCTCGTTTCATTAGCCTTGAAAAACAAAGCGGCCCTTGTGAGCACGCAGCACGGATTGCCGGAATTCTATGGCGGCAAGCCGGATTTGTTGCGCAAACTGAAGCTGCTTGCTAACCACAGACTGCTCGCATTCAGGTTCGATAGGACGATCGCGGTCTCCGCAGATATCAAGGAATCATTGAGTCGGGACTATCGCTTCCAGGAAAAGCGTCTTGAAACCATTCGTAACGGTATTGTTATTCCCGAATTGCACGATCGCACCGGCGAGAAACACAAGCTCGTGATTGGTTCCGCGGGTCGCTTCGTTCCCGTTAAAGACTATCCTTTGATGGTTGAGGTGGCGAAAGAGTTGCTCCGGACAAACCACAAAGTTCGCTTTGAATTGGCCGGCGATGGGCCCCTGCTGGGTAAAATTCAAGGATTGATAGACAGGTATGGAATACAGGAGCGCTTTGCGCTGCGGGGATTTGTTTCCGATCTTCGTACGTTCTATGGCGGGCTGGACGTCTTTCTCAATACCTCACTGCACGAAGGAATTCCCATGAGCGTGCTGGAAGCCATGGCGCACGGGGTTCCCCCAGTTGCGCCCAGAGTAGGGGGGCTGGAGGAGATCGTGACAGATGGCGTGGATGGATATCTTGTCAATAGTCGGAATCCACGGGACTTTGCCGAAAAGTGCCTGTCCCTCTGCAACAATGTAGCTCTGCGGCAGAATATGGGCCGCGCGGCGCGAGAGAAGGTAATCGGGAAGTTTTCTGTTGAAAGAATGGTGCAGGATTACCTGGACATGTACAGGAGCACAATCAAGGAATCAGTTTGAAGGTAGCTGGCACCGGCCTACGAATTCTCGAAGCTACACGTTAACGACGAATTATCAATAACTAGCGAGTACGCGCACAAAATGGCGGAAATGCTCTTGGTTGGTTCCATTTTTCTCGTATTTTTCTCCTATTTCGGTTATCCGTTGACACTGGTCGCGGTGGGCTGGGCAAGGGGCAGAGATGTTAAGCGGGGCGAGTTTTATCCGTCAGTTACCTTTATTGTGACGGTTCACAATGAGGAAACTCGGATAGTGGAGAAGCTGGAGAACACGCTCAGCCTTGACTATCCGAGTGCCAAACTCCGTGTTCTCGTGGCCTCAGATGGATCCACAGACCGCACGAGCGAAATCGTACGAGGCTATCGTGTTAGGGGGGTTCAGCTACTTGATATGCCGGACAGAAAAGGGAAAGAGAACGCTCAGAAGGAAGCCGTCAAGAGCGCGACTGGAGATATCCTCGTCTTCAGCGATGTGGCTACCAAATTGGAGTCAGGAGGCCTTCGGCAATTGGTTTCGAGTTTTGCCGACCCAACGGTCGGCTGCGTGAGCAGTGAAGACCGCTTGATTGGAAGGGATGGAAAACTAAGTGGCGAGGGATTGTATATCCGGTTCGAGATGTGGTTGAGAACTCTCGAGTCCAGGGCCAACTCACTGGTTGGACTCAGCGGGTCACTGTTTGCTGCGCGAAAAGAAGTCTGTGATGATTTTTCAGGCGAGATGCAGAGTGACTTCCGAACTGTATTGAACAGCGTGAAGATGGGCTTGCGAGGGGTCAGCGATCCCCTTGCGTTGGGTTTGTATCAGGACACGGCAGATCAGAAGCGGGAATGGGACCGCAAGATTCGGACTGTAGTGCGAGGGCTCACAGTCTTCTTTCGCCACTTGGAACTTCTCAATTTGTTCCAGTATGGCTTTTTTTCATACCAGTTGTTTTGTCACAAACTCCTTCGCTGGTCGGTACCTTTCTTTATGATTCTGGCTTTCGTTTCAAATCTTGTGTTGATTCATGGCTCGTTCATCTACAGTTTTCTGCTGTTCCTCCAAATCTCGCTGTATGGCTTTGGCCTCCTAGGATTACTAAGGCCCAAGATGCGGGGTATGATCTTAGCAAAAATTCCAACGTACTTTCTCGCTGTAAATGCATCAATCTTGTTTGCATGGTGGCGATATCTGAGCGGTCAGCGCATCGTTACATGGACACCAA
>WNGH01007318.1_pt1 | contig 10509 bp, 6 predicted proteins | sample 5400631 | NCBI WGS metagenome assembly WNGH01 (sample SAMN13153373, study PRJNA577476) | soil metagenome | isolation source: 115 cm soil or saprolite under Garry oak tree replicate 1 | place: USA:California | collected 2016-06-15 | reverse complement strand
CCTTCCACCTCTGTACGGCGGGCGGCATGTGCTCATGCTGCCCGCCGTACAGCCCACCAAAAACTCAACATCCTCAAAGTCCTAATTGAGGTTTTTGATTTTCTTGAGGTTTGATCCCCATGCTGCCTGAGCCGAGTTTTCCGGCCAATCCTGCGGACTTCATTGGTCGGGCACAGGAAATCGAATCGTTCAAAGCGGCCCTTCGTCAGAGTGTCTTTACGAAGAGGATGCCATCGTTCGCTGTCCTCGGAAACTGGGGTATCGGCAAGAGCAGTCTGCTTTTCAAACTGGCCCACTGCTGCCGACAGATTGATCCTGCAATGCTGCCGGTCCATCTCTCGATTTCCCAGGACATCGAAGACTATCTCCGGTTCGCCGAATCCCTCTGCGACAAGTTAGCCGATGCCCTCGCGTCATCCGATTCGCTTACAGCACGGCTCCGCGTCGAAGCGCGAAATTGGAAATTCAAGCAGTTCAAGGCAGGCCCGATCACGGCTGAGCGCGAACTTCCTCGGCGCTTCCTCACATCAGGCAGCGCACTGCTGCGCCACAGCTTGTCGGAAGCCTGGCATCACTTCATTCGCCCCGCGCAATTAGCTGGCGCAGTATTCTTCTTGGACGATCTTCAAAACCTCTCCCTCGCATCCGGCGATACGGGTTTGATAATTCGCGACCAGTTTCAGGCGTTTGCGATCGAGGGGATGAATTTCAGCGTTTGCTTCTCAGCGAAGCCCGATTATTTCTCCGCAGTGCGAAGTTTCGCGGAACCTGCCGTCCGCTTCTACAACAAACTCATTCTGGCACCGTTCACATTTGACGAAAGCTCGGAATACGCCAAAGCGGTCTTTGAACGGGAAGACAATGTTCAATTTCTCGCGCCCTGGCTCTACGAGAAGACGCTCGGCCATCCGTACTTCCTCGCCTTCATCTGCCGAGAATTGCTCGCCCGTGGGAACAACTCTCCCGCGAAGCTTTGGCCCGAAATATCGGCTCAGTTAGAGCGAGAGAAGTTTCAGTCCGATCTCGCGCAACTCTCCGATAAGGATGTCTTTCTCTTGCGGACGCTGGCCGCTGCCGAGCAGGACGAGTTCAATCCCACGCCATTCGCGAAACAGTTCCAACACGAATATTTCGGTCGGCTAACGGATCGCGGATTGCTCATTCGTTCAGGACGAGGCCGCTACAAGCTATACCACCCACTGTTCCGCGAGTTCCTGCGACAAACAAAATGAATCAGAGCAACTGCAAACACGAGAGCCATCAGCTCCGGGACGCGGCGGCAAGCTTGCCGCCGCGTCCCGGCGTCCCTTTCCCTTCTCGATAACCACAGGGCGGAATCCATTCCCTTATCCCTTCCGCCCCTTACCCATTTCCCGTTAGCCATTCGCTGATTTCCATTCCCATTTTCCTTTCCACTCCCATTTCACGTCAGGAGAACAGCACCTTGGCGCTGAATGAAAACAAGCGGATTCAGGATTTTCCAGCCTCCGTGAGCGGACCAATGCAACACCCATTGCATTTATCTGCGAGCGATATTAAGGTCGACTCAGCGACACCAGCGAAGCGGAAACGAGGAAAATCGTTGTCACGCCGAACTGGTCAAGATGGTCATATCGAGAAGTCAGGAAGGTGGTACGTAGTGCGCTACTGGAAGGACATCGCTGGTCAGGAAAAGCGACAGCATGTGCGCGAGCGCATCTGTCCGATTTCCGGGCCCGGTAGTCTCTCCAGAAGCGAACGAAAGAGAAAAGCTAAGGAAATTATTCAATCGAGCGGAGTGGACACAGCCGAGCATTTCACCACCGTGGTAAAACCCAACCCGACTGGCGTCTTATTTCGCGACCAAGCCGAAGTCTGGCTGCAAAACAGCCAGAATCGCAAGCGCAACCCGATTGGGAACAGTTATGCGGTAACGATTCAGGGAGCACTCGACAAGTGGATTCTCCCTGTTATCGGTGACGTCCCTCTCGGGAGCGTGGACAATCTCACCGTCAAGCCCCTCATCGACAAGATGTCAGCAGCAGGTCTGTCGGCTCGAACCATCAGCAAATATGTTGAGTTCGTCCAGCAGACCGTGGCGTCGTTGAAGGTGCGTCAACGGCGAGCCTGTTCACAAGAGAGTCTGGGATGCCGAAACGATGGACCTTCCGGTTGTAGAGCATTCGAAGCAGAAGCGTCCATCGCTTAAGGCAGACCCGATTTCGGAACTCATTCGAGGGAGCAGCGGCCAAGAACAAGCGCTTTACGTTCTGCTCGCAGCCACCGGAATGAGAATATCGGAAGCTCTCGCGCTTGAGACAAAACACTTCATAAACAACGGACGCACTATCATGGTCGAGCAACAGGTCGAAAAGGACACCCCGCGCATTGTTCTTCACCTCAAGACGAATGCCGCGAAGCGAGAAATCGACCTACATCCCGACATCGCAGAGTACTTGCGAAAATACATAACCGGAAGGACGGGGTTGCTGTTTCACACAGCAAATGGGACGCCCTATCTTCACAACAAACTGGAAGGCCGCTGGCTCACTCCCAGACTCATAAAAATGGGGCTGGAGCAGAAAGGCATGGGCTGGCATGCATTCAAGCGATTCCGCAAAACATGGTTGCGTGGACAACGCTGTCTGGAGGACATCAATAACTTCTGGATGGCTCACCGTCCGCAAACCATGTCAGAACTGTACTCGCATCTTCACGAAGAATTGCAGTTACGGCTCGATGAAGCTGAGCGGGTCGGTTACGGATTCGTTCTTCCGGCGTCCAAAGATGTCTCTGTTGTACCGAAATCACAGCAAAAAAATGGAGCAGAAGTTGCAGCGTAAGTGCCGTAGAATGTTAGTAGTGCCATAGAAGTGGGCGTGTAGCTCAGCTGGGAGAGCACCTGCTTTGCAAGTAAGCAGACTAAATCACATAAGTGCCGCATCTGGTGTCGCTTACGCGGAAACACGCGGTGCAACCAACCTCTCGAATTGGACTGACGTTGGACCGAAAGCCTAAAAAATGGACGCCGAGAACTAGCGATGCGTCTCGTAGCGTAACTTCACCTGAAAACATGCCGGCCCGGACGCTCCAAAGAGTATCCGGGCCGTTTCAGCATTCATACGCTTCGAGAGGAGATCTCCCACCGTTCTTAAGAAAGTGATATTGCCGGTCCCACCGGGGTTGTAGTTCCCGATCTCGGCCGCGATACCCGCGACTGGGCCAGCCTGTGGCGCCCGCCTGGTTCGCGGGCGAGGCGGCTCATTCTACCAAGGCCAATCCGCTTCTTCATGCCTTGTTCGTTGAGAGTGGGCAAGATCCGCCTTTCCCGATCTTGCGCAATTTTCATCATTGACTCGTGCGTACGTCCGTGATATTTCCTGCCCCAATACTGTGGTGGTAGCGACCCTAGAAACTAGAGTCGCATCGAAGGCAAGAAAAGGGCCATCGGCAGGGCCGCTGCTGCCTCACAGAGGAGGTATCTCCGAATGTGTAGGCACATTGTATCTTTTTTTGTCGTGGTGGTGTGCTTGAGTGGGCTCATCACCGCTTCCGCACAACGTACAACCGGCTCATTGACCGGAACCGTTGTGGATCCGAATGGCCTGGCCATAAACGCGGCGAAGGTCTCGCTCACGGACAAGGAGCGAGGTATTAAGCTGTCGGTGACCACATCTTCCGAGGGCACTTACTTTGTTCCCGATCTGGTGCCTGGCAGATATGACCTAAGCGTTCAGAAAGATGGTTTCAAGACCTTCGCCACCATCGTCACCATTGTGGTGGGCGTGACAACTTCCATCTCGCCAAAGCTGGAGCTTGGCCAAGTGTCAAGCATCGTGGAGGTGAAGGAAAGCGCCCTAACGGTAGACACCTCGCAGTCAAGCGTACAAGGGCTCATCACCTCTTCACAAATCGAGCGCCTACCGCTCAACGGACGCAACTTCCTCGACCTCGCGACGCAGGAGCCCGGCGTCCAGACCGTGGATGGTGGCAACTTCGACCCAACCAAAAACCAAATGGTCGGCGTTTCAATCGGAGGACGATCGGGGCGGTCCACACGCATCCAGGTGGACGGAGTAGACATCACCGACGAAACGGTGGGAACGACGACCACCAATCTTTCAAATGAGTCGATTCAGGAATTTGGAATTAGTCAATCTTCTCTTGACGTCAGCACCGACCTCACCTCCTCGGGCGGAGTCAACATCATCACCAAGAGCGGAACGAATGTCATCCACGGATCCGGATTCGGTTTCTTCCGCGACGCCGGTTATGCCGCGGACCAGCGGCTGGATAAGACCGTCCCCACAACGGAAAAGCCTCCCTTCCAACGGCGGAATTTTGGTGGCCGGCTTGGCGGTCCCTTCTTCAAAGACAAGCTCTTTTGGCAGTTGGACTATGAAGGAAACCGCCAGAATGCACAGCGCTTCGTGAATACGCCAAACTTCGCGCAGTTTACGGGAAACTTCGGGGTGCCGCTGACGGAGAACATCGGAAGCGGCCGTCTCGATTGGGTTCTCAACAACAAGCTAAACGGGTTCTACCGCTTCCAGCACGACGACAATGTGGCGGTGACGGGGTTCGGGGGCATTTCACTTTCCGCCTTCTCCAACCTCAACAACACCAATTTTCACGTTGTCGGCGCCGACTATCGTACCGGGCACTGGATCCATGGCTTCCGCTTTGCTTATGTCAATTTTAATAACTTCATCGTGGACGCTAACAGTGGCGCGGGCACGCCGAAAACGCTTGACCCGGGCGGGCAGCCGATCCTGGTGCGCATCCGCAACCAGGTGAACGTCGGCCCCAACCTTCTCGCACCTCAGCGAACCTTCCAAGATAACAAGCAGACCAAGTACGACGCAAGCGTCTTGTTCGGCCGGCACGTTCTCTCATTTGGAGCGGAGTACAACCATATCGAGCAATTCGTATTTGCATCGTTTTTCGGTCTGGCACCGCGGCTTACCGCGAACCGCACGACCTCGACTCGGGCGTTTGCAAATGCAAACCCATTTTCCTCGAATGGCGATCAGGATCCACTAAACTATCCGCTGAATCAGCTCGTCCTCGGCAACGGATTGGGCTTTTTCAGCGAGAAACCGGCACTGGGATTCCCTCACGGAGGAACGGTCAACCACCGGCTCGGATTCTACGCGCACGACACGGTCAAGTGGACGAAGTCGTTCACGGCTAACTTCGGCTTACGCTACAACTGGAACAGCTCCCTCTCAAATCACGACCTCCAGCGAACCGCAACCTTAGGGCTATTTGACCCGCAACTCGCGGGCTTCCCGCGACGCCCGGCGGACAATTTTGGTCCCCAGGCCGGGTTTGCCTGGAACGTCATGGGGAACAACAGACTCGTCATCCGCGGCGGCACTGGTCTTTATTACGAGACTAACATTTTCAATAACCTCTTGTTCGACCGCGTGCTTAACATTCCGCCGGGCCTCGGCAACGACACCCCGGTAATCACCGGTGGCTCCCCATTGCTGCTGGATCCGAGCACGGGAAATGTGCTTTTCGATTTCAGTTCGCAGTGCACCGGCTTGCCGGGAAACAGTTGCATTAACGCGGCACTCGGCCAAGTTATTCCGTTCGCGGTCCAGGGGCAGCAGTTGATCCAAAAGGCTAGCGCGGCCTTAGCGGCAAACTGGCCTGCTCCCGGCGTGCCTCCGCTGTTTGACCAGATCCTGGACACCGAAGGCAGCGTCCTGGACAACAACTACAAGACACCGTACGGCATTCAGATGAACATCGGTTTGCAATACGAGCTCAAGCCTGGGCTCGTTCTCACCGCGGACTATGTTCGGAACCGGGGTGTGCACTTTAACCAGACGATCGACCGTAACCGCATCGGCGCTGCGGACTCGCTTAACGTTCCTGCAGCGCAGTCTGCGATGACGGCCGCATTCAACAAGTTCGCCTGTAATGTAGGTACAACCTCTCAAAACGTTGACTGCATGATTGCAAAGGGAAGGAGCATTAGCGATTTCGCCGACAACGGCTTGGGCGCAGGCAGTGGCGTGGACGGTTTCGCCTTCAGCGGGCGGAACCGAAACTTCCGAGGAATCGGCATCATCTCGCCGATTGGACTCTCTCTCTACCAGGCACTTCAGGTCCGGCTGCGCGGCGACGCTGGACATTGGGGGCCTTTCAAACACGTCACCACTAACATCACCTACGCCCTCGGGCGCTTCGAATCCACGGGCACAGATCAGGACTTTCTGTCGGGATCAGCCTTCAATGACCGGCCGACGCAATTCTTCGGTCCGGCCAACGAAGACCGGCTGCACCAGCTTGGCTTGAGTTTGCTCGTGGATCTACCGTGGGGCTTCCAGGCAAACGCGGCGACGCGAGTCAAGAGTTCTCTGGCCAGCTCGCTTTTCCTTCCGTTGTCTACCGGAGGGGCGGACGAGATCTTCTTCTCGGACCTGGACGGCGATGGGGTGACCGAAGACCCACTGCCAGGGACGAACCGCGGCGCCTTCAGCCGCGGTGTCAACGGATCCAACATCAATAATCTACTCAACAAGTATAATTCCAGCGTGGCTGGAAGGATTGGTCCAGCCGGGCAGGCTCTTATCCAGGCTGGTCTTTTCACGTCCCCTCAGTTGACTTCCCTGGGTGCGGTGCTGACAAGCGTCGCTCTTGCACCAGTCGACCAGGTAAGCAACGATTCGCTCATCAACACGGATATCCGTGTATCGAAGGTGTTTCGGATTAAGGAGCGCCTGACGATTGAACCGATGGTCGAAGCCTTCAACCTTTTCAACATTGCCAATTACGATCCGCTCAGCAGCTCGCTCAGCGGGAATGTTGGCGATCCAAACGGCACGGGTAAAGGGCAATACCCGACGCGGATCGGCTCGGGTTCCGGATCCTTTGCGCCCGGTGTCCAACGCGCCTTCCAGTTTGGGATCCGCGTTTCCTTCTAAATATCATCCAAAGAGCTGGTGAGGGCAGGGTTTCTTCAACGGTCCCTACCGAAAACTCTGTGCAGTCCATCGCGGATATCATTCCCCCAGCGGATCGCAAAACTCGAGCAGTTTGCGGCTCTGGGTGAGTCTGGTGAACGAAATTCGCCGATACAAGCGTGTTCAAGGAGCACAGTTCGGACGCGGATTTCAAAGCACCAAGGAAAGGCAACGCGTAGCCTGGTGGATTCGGCTGCGGCTGGCTCTCTCCGGAGTCCCTGCGCCCAGGGCGCAACCCGAGAAAACAGCCGACCTCGCGACTCTTCGGGAACCGATGCGGATCTTCCAGGGTCAGGACATACGTCAGCGCGATCTGTGTCCCTACCCCCTTCACTTGTTTGAGCAGCGCGACTTGCGGGTAGCTCTCCGTGGCGATTTTCTCCATCCGCGCGTCGTATTCCTTGATGCGCTCGTTCAGCGATTCGACTTCTGCCAACAGCGGCTCCAGGGCCTCTCGCAACTCCACACTCAATTCCGCGGCCAGCTCCCGGCTCACCTGCCCCGTGCCACACTTGCGCAGCCGTTCGCCATATGATTTCGCCAACCCCCGCGCAGCGTTCACCAAGGCGGTTCGTGCACTCACCAATTCTGCCCGTGCCCGAATCACCGTCAGATGAATTTGTGCTTTCGCGCTGCGATGCCGCACCGGCCCCAACAGCTCAGGATCGATTCTGGCCAGCCGTGCCAGTGTCCGCGCATCGTGTCGATCATCTTTTCGATTGCTCTTGCTGATCAATTGCACCTTTTGCGCGTGCGCCACGAGCACCTCGTGTTCCAGCTCCCTTAACAGCCGGCTTACCCACGGGGAATGTGTTCCGGTCTCCAGGGCGATGAGACTTCGCGGTATCCTTGCAAATGTCTGCTTCATCACTTCCGGCGTCGTCGGTAGTTTCTGTTCCAGAAGGACTTCGCCCGCTTCATCCAAAACGCAGTAGAACGACCAGCGATCGCCGAGGTCCAGACCAATCGTGAGTTTGTGTCCTTTGAAAAATCATGTTTCCATTTACCCGAACAGTGCTAGTCTTTTTCATTGCCGGTCTCCTTTTCTTTGTGCCTTGAGCACGTCGATCATTGGGAGCGTATCGCATCCCGCGGAGACCGGCCTTCTCATCCCATCTGATTAACTTGCCGTTCCAACCAGAACTCGGCTTCAACCGCAGTCGTGGTTCCGCACGATAAATCGCATTAACAGGTGGCCGATGTTGCTCACGGGAGTGTGTCGCCTGAGGCGGTTGATGCGAAATATCCAATCTCGAAGCCCAGGCTATGGCTGCCAAGCCTACTCACTCGGGTAATGGTTACACTGTGGGGGCACGTAGCTCAGTTGGAAGAGCACATACTAATGGAGCAGGTGGTCATTCGGACGAAATTCTACTAGACTCATTTTAGAATCATATAGTTGCAGTGGGCGTGTAGCTCAGCTGGGAGAGTACCTGTTTTGCAAGTAAGCGGACTAAATCACATAAGTGCCGCGTCTGGTGTCGCTTACACGGAAACGCGCGGTGCAACCACCCTCTCGAATTGGACTGACGTTGGACCGAAAGCCTTGGGCCGCGCCGGCGCGACGAAGCATCATCTTGAGAATCAGGTCACGAATTATGACCGCTGAAGGGATCGGGACGATAGCGTTCAGGATCAATCCGACAACGAAACCTAAAATCAGAAATCCGATGGCCTCCGCTGCGAACAGAAAGTAGCTAGTTCAGAGGTTTGGGGAACGTAACGCCTTGGATTCAGTGGTCACGAATGGCGAAGGCTTCAGCTTTTCGAGAGCCGCTTTGCAAACAGCAAGATGATTTGCGACCTGCGCTGGATCGCCGAGGTCGAACCCTGCCGAGCTTATGACGGCCCGGTTCGGGATTGCTTGCCAAATGGTGAGGCTTTTCTCGTACCAAGAAATGGCCTCTCTCCGATAGTAAATCTGTTTAATAGGATATTTTATTCTGCGGGCCAGGTAGAGTGCTACATCGCCCAAGCCGGAATAAGCATCCGCCAATGTGTACTGTGCTTGCTGATTCTGATTGAGGGCATTGCTACTGGCGGCTGGCTCCATCACTTGTAATGCACGTTGGTATGTCTCGTGCGCCTCATCAACTCGCCCGAGTCGAAGCAGAGTCGCTGCAATCTTGACGTCTGTCGCGGCCACGTTTAGCCGCGCATCGAGATTGTGTTCATCCAACCGGGCCAGACCCGAATAAAAACTGAGGGCCTCTTTGTACCGTTCCAGGGCCCCTGCCGCATCGCCCGTGCGGATTAGGGTCTCAGCCTCCATGACACCGTGCTGTGCTAGGCCGCCGCGAAAGGCACCGTGTTTCGGATCAAAAGCGATTAGCTGCTTGTCCAATGCAATTGCGCGGCGGATCGATGCCAAACCCTCATCCAGTCTTCCCAGTCTCATTAAAGTGCCCCCCATATCACAGTAGGCGCTCGCTAGGTCCGCACGGGCCTGTATGTCTTGGACGTCTCGTTCCGACAAGCTCTTGAAAATCGCTAGTTCCTGGCGGAAGTTGGTCAAGGCCGATTGAAACCGACCATCCATGATCAGTACGGCACCAATTACCGAAGAGATCGCCCCAACGCCGCGTTGAAACCCAGCGTTATTTGACCGGGCGGCGAGCGATCGGAATGTGTTCAGCGCGACGCTCAAGTTCTCGACTCCTTCCGATCGTCGCCCCATCATTAGACCCTGCAGACCTCCAATATGTTGATAAAGCAGCGCATTTTGGTGGGCGAGAGCAACACTGCCCGGGTCGTTTTTGAGAAGTTGGGAGGCTATTGCAAGAGCTTTTTCGAAGTGGTTCAGCGCTGCTGAAGGATCGCTAAGGCCCGTGCTAGATGAATATACGCCGGATTCGATATTCCCTAGCGTCATGTAATCCCATCCCAACTCTGACGCCGCGGATTGATTATTTCTCATTGCCGAATCTAAAACGGAAGTTGCAACGGCCACCGCCTTCTTCGCATGCTCAAGTGCACCGCCTATATCCCCTGACTCCAAATCCGCGTTCGCGATGGCTCGGTGGATCTTAGCAAGCCGAATTGCATCGTCAGCATAGCCCTTGCCATTCTGTGAGAGCTTTTGAAGAAGCGCCAGCGACTTGCTGTAGCTTTGTAGGGCCCCGGCGCTATCGCCCAATGAAGCATTGAGAGGCTTGCCCGGCACATCACCCAGGCGCTCGTAGGCAGAGGCCACCTCGCGGAGCAGACCTGGATCGGCGACTGCCTCTTGAGCAAGGCTGTCCAAATACTGCACCGCGCGGTCCACCAGGACTCTCCGTGCTGCCGTGGAGCCCGGAAGATCTCGGATGCTGTCGTGGATATCAAAAAGCAGCGAATTCGCCAACGCGCGTACATCATTGAAGCGCCGTTCTGCACGCGCTTGCTGAGCCTGCGCGATACGCGCTTCCCGCAGGGTGTGGCTGGCGAATTGTTGTTTTGCCCATATTTCCTTGGGATTTCCCTTCCTGCTACGATTCTGCGATGAGCAATCTCGTCCCTCTTTTTGTCCATTTCCTTGCTACCCTGGCCCGCTTGCTCGGACCTAGGGGCGTCC
>WNGH01017110.1_pt1 | contig 10511 bp, 5 predicted proteins | sample 5400631 | NCBI WGS metagenome assembly WNGH01 (sample SAMN13153373, study PRJNA577476) | soil metagenome | isolation source: 115 cm soil or saprolite under Garry oak tree replicate 1 | place: USA:California | collected 2016-06-15 | reverse complement strand
GGCTTTCGCGTCAGAGTTCGTGCAGCGCTCGCGCTTCACTTCGGCATATGCAACGCCGCTGACGCCGGCGCAGTTTGTAGATCAGTTGTTCTTGAAAGCCGGAGTGACGCCTTCATCAACGGATCGGAACGCAGCCATTGCTGAGTTTGGTTCCGCGACGAACACCAGCGACGTGGCGGCGCGGGCGCGAGCGTTGCGCGATGTCTCAGAGAATTCGATCCTCAACCAGCAGGAATTCAATCGCGCGTTTGTCTTGATGCAGTTCTTCGGCTATCTGCGACGCAATCCGAACGACTCACCCGATTCGGATTACACCGGCTATGACTTCTGGCTTAGCAAGCTGAATCAGTTCAACGGTAACTTCGTCGCTGCCGAGATGGTCAAGGCGTTTATTGCCTCGACTGAATATAGACAGAGATTCGGGCCATGAGAGAATCGGCCAGTTTAACGTGGCTTTGCACAAAAAGTCGTCGCAACCGCAGGGTATCGAAGTCTTTCAGCCCTTCAATCTCATTCACCCCTGGCTCTAGCCAGTTGAACTGCGCCAAGCTAAGACTGGAAACCGTTTAAAACGGTTTCTTATTTCTTGGCTTTCCGATCACCCGGCTGAAGCCGGGTGTGAATGAGAACAACCTTCCTTTTTGTGCAAAGCTAGATCCCGTCGCCGACCGCTTGAGGTTGATCCCGGAGTGACTTCGGCGCAAAAACCTGAATCAGTTTCGTCCTTTTCACTTAGCACCGTGCTAAAGCATCGGAATTAGAATCTCTTGACCACAGCCTGACTTTAAGTCTAGTGTAGTTTTAGCTTTCAGTACTACTGTCGGGTCATGAGTATTTGTTCGGACCACAGGCGCTTCCTCTGGCCTTTCATCGAAAGGATTGAGCATGTTTACTCGCTTTCGCCGAATACCGACTCCGCTTTTGTTTTCCATTATCCTCGTGGCTGGCTTTGGTTTGTGGCGCGTCTTGCCAGAGAGCCTTCGGCGCCAGATCGAGCCCGTTGCCCACGCCGCAACTTTCACGGTAAACACCGCAGACGATCATAACGACGGCGTTTGTAACGCCGCCGATTGCAGCTTGCGCGAAGCGATCAACGCCGTAAATGCCGGAGCCGGCGGCGACGTAATCTCATTCAATATTCCAGGCGCCGGCGTTCACACGATAAACCTTACCGGCGGGTTACCTACTTTGATTAGGACGGTGACGATTGACGGCGCCACGCAGCCATCGTTCTCAGGAACACCGTTAATCGAATTGAACGGCAGCGGCGCGGGCGCGAGTGTAACTGGTCTGGGCTTCAATGCGCAGAACTGTGTCGTGCGGGGACTCATCATCAATCGCTTCAACGGCTATGGAATCAACGTCGATTCATTCTCGGGATTGCTGGTCGCCGGAAATTTCATCGGCACTAATGCGGCCGGCACGGCTGCGTTGGGAAACGGCGGGGGCGGCATTCGGGTAAATGTAGTTGGCGTGACGATCGGAGGGACTTCGGCGGCCGCGCGCAACGTTATTTCCGGAAACTCCGGTAACGGGATCGACATCGTGTCCGGCGGCGCGACCGTGCAAGGAAACTCTATTGGGATTAACGCCGCCGGCACTACGGCGATACCTAACACAGGGGACGGCATCGCGATTTCGGGTGGCTCGGGAACGATTGGCGGAACCGCGGCGGGCGCGGGGAACGTCATCTCCGGCAATGACAATACAAGCTTCCCAGCCGGTGTTGGCGTCTACATCACGGGAGGGGCCGGCAGCCAGTTGCAAGGGAACTTCATCGGCACGAATCCGGCGGGAACGAGCAGAATACCGAATCGGTTTGGGATCTTGATAAGTGGCGCTCCCAACAACGTTATCGGCGGAACGACCGCCGCGGCGCGCAACATTGTTTCAGGGAATACAGTTCTGGGCATGGAGATCCTCAACGCCGGCGCAACGAACAATGTAGTGCAGGGAAATTATGTTGGCACCGACGTGACGGGTAGCGCCGCACTGGGTAATGGCAATGGCGTGAACGGCGACGGCATCGATGTGGGACAGATTGGCACCGGTCCGTCTAACGTCACCATCGGCGGTACCACGCCCGGCGCCGGAAATGTGATCTCCGCCAATTCGTTTCAAGGCATTTTGCTCTTCAATGATCTAAATGGGGTCAATGTTCAGGGAAATTTGATTGGCACGGACGCAACGGGACACGCGTCGCTTGGGTCCCAGGTTGTCGGCATTTTCATCAACACAACTTCGCCGGGCGCCGCCACCATCGGCGGAACCACGGCGGCGGCGCGAAACGTCATTTCGGGAAATCAGGACGGGCTCGATCTAAATACTTTCAGCACCGGGATCACAATTCAGGGGAACTACATTGGCACAGACATCTCTGGCAGTAATGCAATTCCAAACGCATCGCGGGGCATGTTTGTTTCGACCAACAACACAATCATTGGGGGAACGGCAGCCGGCGCCGGTAATGTGATTTCCGGGAATTTTGACGGCATCGACATTGCAAACTCCAGCACGGGTAATCTAATACGCGGAAATTTCATCGGTACCAAAGCAGACGGCGTTTCGCCGCTTGGCAACGGCGGGTCCGGCGTCGGGATTTTCACCGGCTCAAGTAACAACAGTGTCGGCGGTACTGCCGCGGCTGCGGGCAACAGGATTGCATTCAACACCCGTGGAGTGGTGGTTGACTCAGGGACGGGAAATGCAATTCTCGCTAATTCCATCTTTTCGAACGTCGGCGTGGGAATCGATCTGACTCCGGTTGCCGGCGTGACCGCCAACGACAATTGCGACACAGATACTGGTCCGAATAACCTACAAAACTTTCCGGTCCTGACATCCGCCGTGGCCGGAGCGGTGAACGCTACCATTCAGGGAACATTAAACAGCACTCCGAGCACGACGTTTCGAATTGAGTTTTTCGCAAATGCATCCTGCGATAATTCGGGCAATGGCGAGGGCCAGACGTTTCTCGGCTCCACGAATACAACGACAGACGCCTCTTGCCATGCCAATTTCAGTTTCTCGGTTCCGATTGGTTCCGTGACGGGATTCATAATTACCGCCACCGCCACCGATCCGAACAATAACACCTCAGAGTTTTCGGCCTGCACGCCTCTTTTCGGCCCTGTCCCAACGATTCAATTCAGTGCTGCCTCGTACCCTGTCGGTGAAGGAGATAGACGCGTCGACACAACCATCACCCGTACTGGTGACACCAGCACCCCGGCCAGCGTCAGCTTTGCCACCAGCGATTCGGCCGGCGCGCAGAACTGCAATGTCACGACCGGCGTGGCTTCGTCGCGCTGCGATTACGAAACGCGCTTGGCGACTGTGAGATTCGCGCCTGGCGAAACTTCCAAGACCATCTCGACATTCATCATCGATGACTCGTACCTGGAAGGCCCAGAGACTTTCACGGTTAATCTCAGCAATGCGGTTGGCGCCTCTCTGGGAACGCCATCGACGGCGACCATCACGATCACAGACAACGACGTGGCCACCGGGCCAAATCCGATCGATACGCCAAGTTTCTTTGTGCGCGTGCATTATCTCGATTTTCTGAATCGGGAGCCGGATCAAAGCGGCCTCGACTTCTGGACTAATCAGATTACTTCGTGCGGCGCCGATTCGGCTTGCATTCAACTGAGGCGGATTAACGTCTCGGCCGCTTTCTATCTGTCAATCGAATTCCATTGGTGGAACGCATCCACTGTCGGTGCCGATAGTCAGGCTGAACGAATTTCTGCTGGACACGCAGCAGATTGGTCAGGGCGTCGTGGTTAATGCGCCAGGCTGGGAGATGGTGCTGGAGAATAATAAGCAGGCCTTCACCCTGGACTTCGTGCAACGCTCGCGCTTCACCACGGCGTTACCAACTACGATGACGCCGGCGCAGTTTGTGGATCGGTTGTTCTTGAATGCCGGTGTCACACCTTCCGCGAGTGATCGGCAGGCAGCTATTAATGAGTTTGGCTCCGCGACAAATACCAGCGACGTGTCAGCACGCTCGCGGGCGTTACGCGACGTGGCAGAGAACTCGATTCTAAACACGCAGGAATTCAACCGCGCGTTTGTGCTGATGCAGTACTTTGGCTATCTCCGTCGCAATCCAAACGATCCGCAAGACACTGATTACACGGGTTACGATTTTTGGCTGAACAAGCTGAATCTCTTTAATGGCAACTTCGTCGCTGCCGAAATGGTCAAGGCGTTCATTACCTCGAACGAGTATAGACAGAGATTTGGGCCGTAACCTCGGTGTCAGAACCCGGAGCGGTAGCGATGGGATCAGCCACTCAAGTTGAGTATTGATCGGGTCGCTACCGCTCGCCGTTCTGACACAGCGTTGTGGCTTGCCCCCGCTGCCTGTTAGTCTCACCTTTTAGATCAAAGACATGCGGGGGCAAGCCACCCTTCCTGACTGAGACAGCTTTCAGGCGGGTAATCCGGCTGTAGGTACTTAGTTAGAAGGCGCAGACCTGCATTTTCCATTTTAAGCTTCAATTTTGTTTCTTCCGGTGTTAATAATCCCTGCCGAGGAGCGTTTAATGAGCGGGAAGGATTTTCAGGAGGAAGCAATGTTAGCCGCCGTAAGACCTCTTAAAGCTGTGCAATCGTCCGCGGACTACACAAAACCGTTCGAGCCGAGAGATACCTCGGCAGGGTCGGAGGATCCGACAGGTTTGGAAGCGCTGTTCCGGGAACACCACGATCGCGTTTTTCGCACCGCGCATCGAGTAACCGGCAGCGCGGCCGATGCCGAAGACGTTTTGCAAACTGTGTTCTTGCGTGTGGCTCGGGGGCAGGAATCGATCGGGTTCGCAGAAAATCCTCCGGCGTATTTTGCGCGCGCGGCAATTAATGCCTCACTGGATTTATTGCGCAGTCGCAAGCGGACCAGGGCAGTGTCGTTCGATACGGTCGAAAATCACGCTGGCGCGTTCGCTTCAAAACAGAATCCGGAAACGAGTCATGAAGACCGTGAGTTACGAGAACTGATTCGCGAAGCGGTGTCGAAGCTCGGCCATACTGCGGCACAGATGTTTGCGCTGCGGTATTTTGAAGGTTACAGCAATGGGGAGATTGCAGAGGTCATGAAGACGTCAGCGCTCGTAGTGGGCGTGACGCTGCATCGGGCGCGCGCGCGTTTGCGAAAGGAAATAGGAAGATACATGCAAGGAGCTACGTAACAGTCCGATTGCAGAAGGATCGCGTCCACGCAGCAACGGATCGCAAAGGCGAAAAGAAATCATTTGGAATTATTTTGGGAGTGAAGTCATGAAGAACAAAGAAATCGAAAACATCTTGGATCAAGTTACTGCCGGAATTCGCAGTGAAGAAGTGGATTCGACAGTGGTAAACGAAGCGACGGGGCGGGTTTGGGCGCAGTTGTCGGCGGCAACGGATGCGCGCAGGATGCGCGCGGACCGCCCGATGGCCCACCCCAGCGCGGCTGCCGCGCTGGGGACCCCGGGGGATGCGGGCGCTCCAATTGCGGGCGCTTTTATCGAAGGGCGCATTGAAGGATGCGCGGATTTTCAATCGCTCATTCCGGTTTACCTGCGCGGCGAGCTTTCAGAACCGCGCTCGCTCTTGCTGGTGGATCACACACATGAATGTATTCCTTGCCGCAAGGCCTTGAAGCAGTCACGTGAATCGAGGGTCGGGGCGGCGGCTAATCAAAAACGCGTGCAGGCGGGACGCCTGCGTACCAACTACAGCTTGAATCCAGTAATCCTGCGTTGGGGCATCGCGGCCGTGCTGGTCATCGGCCTGGGTTTGATTGCGCTGCCGTTAATTCAACGTTTCGTGCCGTTCGGATCGTTTGAAGCTACGGTGCAGGCCGCCGACGGTCCAGTTTACGCACTGAGCAATTCGCAGATGCGTTCGATTGGTGCCGGTGAAAAGATTGGACGCGGACAGATAATTCGCACGGCGAAAGACGCGCATGCGATGGTCCGCTTAGGCGATGGTTCGACCATCGAACTGAACGATCGTTCTGAATTTTCTATCACGCAAACTTTGCGCGGCACTACCTTACATCTCGATCGCGGCAACGTGATTGTCGAAGCTGCCAAACAAAAAGGACATTTGTTTGTAGATACCGGCGACTCGCTTGTCTCAGTAACAGGCACGACGTTCGCCGTGAATGCCGGCACGAAGGGTTCGCGCATCAGCGTGATCGAAGGCGAGGTTCATCTGGATCGCAACGGCGAGGAAGTCGTACTGCGCGCAGGCCAGCAGGCAACGACTAATCCGGTCATTGCCACGGTCACCGTAAAAGACGAGATTGGCTGGAGTCGCAACGCGGCACGCTACGAGCGAACACTCGAGGGTTTGACTGCCTTGCAGCAGGATCTGAAGGCCGTCCCAAAACCGGGTGTGCGCTATTCGACGCGACTGCTCGACCTGATGCCGGAGAACACCGTGCTGTACGCAGCGCTTCCGAATCTCGGCGCCACAATTGCCGAATCGAATCGGATTATCGAAGAGCGCATTCAGCAAAATCCGGCGCTGCGCGACTGGTTTGCGAATCGTCGTGAGCCGCATGGTCCAGGCCTGAATCACGCCATCTCGACCATCAAGGAGTTTGGCGAACAGCTCGGCGACGAAATCGCGGTGGGCGCGGGCATGGATGACCAAGGTCAACCAATTGCGCCCGTTGTGCTGGCCCAGTTAAAGGAACCAGCCGGTTTCCATGCGTTTTTCGATCGTGAAGTGCAGAAATTGGGAGAAGCAGGTAAGGGCCCTCAAGTTCAATGGGTCGAAGATCCGCATACGGTTCAGTCCACAAGTTCAACCACGGATGCGAGGAACTCCGGCGATAGACAGATTTATGTTTGGATTGCCGGCGATGTTCTGGTTGCTTCGCCAAAGCTTGATCAATTGAAACAGGTTGCGAACGGCGCGAGCAGCTTTTCGGCGACGCCGTTCTACTCGCGCATCGCCGGGGTCTATCGCGAGGGCGCGGGCCTGGTAGTCGCAGCCGATCTGGAAAAGATCATCGCCCATACCCGAGGGCTGCGCCGGATAGCGGTTGGCGACAGCCATGAGCAGGCTTTGAGTCAGCTTGGTGTGTTCAATCTAAAGTCGTTCGTTCTCGATCAGAAGGATAGCGATGGCCAGACACACACGCGGGCCGTTCTTTCCTACAATCAGACCGATCACGGCATTACCTCGTGGCTAGCCGCGCCGGCGGCGATGGGCTCGCTGGAATACATCTCGCCCGATGCCAATCTGGTAGGCGGCTTTGTGGTCAAAAACCCCACGGCGCTGGTTGACGATTTGCTGGGCGCGCTGAGTACCGTGTGTCCTGATCTCAATAAGCACCTGACGGAGTTGCAGAACGATCACGGCCTCGACCTGCGTAAGGATTTCGCGGCGCCGCTCGGGGGCGAGTACGCGTTCGCGATTGACGGTCCCGTGTTGCCGGTACCTTCGTGGAAATTGATTTTCGAGGTCAACGACCCGGTGCATTTGCAGCAGACGATCGAACGGGTGGTCGAGGAAGTCAACAAACAAGCTGCGAAGGAAGGGAAGCAGGGTCTGACACTGGACCGAGAAGATTCCGGCGGCTTCACTTTCCATACTCTCAAGTCGAAGGATTTTGGAGTCGAAGTCAACTACACCTTCGCCAACGGGTATCTGATCGCCGGACCGACTCGCGCGTTGATCGAGCAGGCCTTGAAATATCACGATTCGGGTGTGACGCTGCGGCATTCGACGCGATTCACCGCAGGTCTACCACCGGATGGCAACGCAAATTTCTCGGCGCTCATTTATCACAATCTCGCGCCGTTGATGCAGCCGTTTGCGAATCGAATCGCGAACGCGCCCAAGTCTGAAGGGCAGCAGCAAGCGCTGGCCGCGATGGCGTCGAATATGCAGCCGACACTCGCTTATGCTTACGCGTATAGTGATCGGATCGAGTTTTCGGCGAACACCGAAGGTGGCCCGTTTGGATTAAGCCCAGCGACCTTGCTCGGCATGCCGAACGTGTTTGAGTTGCAGCATATTCTCGATCAGGGGATGAAGAAGTAGCCAACGACGAGAGATTTTCCCTCTCCCTTTGAGAGAGGGCCAGGGTGAGGGCCTAGGGCGAACAAGAACAAAACATACCTCTTCTTTTTACTTCTCGTCTGTTTCGCCTCCGCCCGATCTGTCGACAGGAAAGTTTAGTTTCCTTGTTTTCGCTAAGCCCTCACCCCGACCCTCTCCCAAAGGGAGAGGCGGAAAGAAGCCCGTGTGTGACTTAGAACGAGTTCGAAAGGGGAGTGGCCAGTGAAGCTTAATCAATCAACCAAGATAATTGATTCGACGATGGGCGCTGATCGTCGAATTCTAATAAATGCCCTGACCCTAATCGCCTTGGGCCTCTCGGTTTTATTTCTGAACTCGTGGGACAGTCTTTTCGTAAGAACATCCGTTGGATTATTCTGGGGCAGTTACTTCTTGATCTTAAATGGGCCCGATGCAGTGCGCGCCTTCAGAAAGCTAAAAAGAAAAGATGAATTACAGCGCCGCAGCAGTTTCAGATCCTCAATCTAGCTTCAATGGCTCCGGCGTCATCTCGCTCGATAATCTATCAGTAAATTTCGGCCGCCGGCCGATTCTCAAAAATCTAAATGGCGAACTGCGCGGACGGGCCATCGGCTTGCTTGGCCCAAACGGAGCAGGAAAGACGACTCTGATCCATACGCTGCTGGGCTTTCATCCTCCGACCGCGGGAACTGCGCGCATCTTTGGCTCCGACATCCGTGGTGAAGCAAATGAGATCAAGTCGGTAATCGGGTACATGCCCGAGCGCGATTCTTTCATCGCCAAAATGTCCTGTGTTCATTTCGTCCGGTTGATGGCTGAGTTGTCGGGTTTACCGCCGACGGCGGCACTCGAACGGGCGCACGAGGCCCTTTTCTTTGTCGGACTTGGCGAGGCTCGCTACCGAAATCTCGATACGTTTTCGCTCGGTATGAAGCAACTCGCGAAGCTGGCGCAGGCAATCGTTCACGGTCCAAAACTAATATTTCTTGATGAGCCCACGAATGGCCTGGATCCGCCCGCTCGTCTACGAATGATCAAAATGATCCGCGAGATTCGCGACAGTGGCCAGGCGCACATCGTTTTGTCCTCGCATCTGCTGCGCGATGTCGAAGAGTGCTGCGAAGAGATCGTGATCCTGAAAGACGGGCAGTTGGTGGTCTACTGCAATCTGGAAGAAGAGCGAAAGGCCAACAAAAAGTTTCTGATGCTCGAGACGCGGGGGGAGTTAAAGGAATTTGTTGACGCAGTGGCCGCGTTGGGATGTGAATGCGCCGTTACCAGCGATCATCGCTTGAAAGTAATCCTGCAGGAGCAAACGGAAATCCGCGATCTTTATCGCCTGGCGTTGCAGTACCGAGTGCAAATTCGTCGTCTGACGTATAAGCGAGATTCGCTGGAAGATATCTTTTTGAAAGCGATGGAGAATGGAGCTGTTCGATAAGCTTTAGCTTGTCGTTGTGACTGGAACGCGAGCGTCCCTCGGTTGCAGGCGTCAAGACTTTCGCTCGGCGTAAAACGCGGACGCACGCGACAAGCTAAAGCTTATCGGACATTGTTCGGGTAACTAACATGGCAGTTCTTGAGCGATCATACAAACGGTATCAAGACGGGTTGTCGCCGGAGTGGAGCCGTTTTCTGATCATTCCACGGCACGCTTTCCGAGACGTGTTCCGCTCGAAATTATTTACGGCGTTCTTTGCGCTTTCATTCATCTGGCCGCTCGTCTGCGCGATCCTGATCTACCTTCATCACAACGTTAACGCGCTGGGGATTATGAAGCTGAACGTCGCGGACGTGCTGCCAATTGATGCCCTCTTTTTTCAAGTCTTCGTTGAGGTGCAGGGCACTATCGGCTTTTTCCTCGCCATGCTGGTCGGTCCGCAGCAGGTCTCGCGCGATCTCACGAACAACGCCTTACCGCTCTATTTGTGCCGGCCATTCAGCCGCAGTGAGTACGTCGTCGGCAAGATGTCCATCGTGATCATTTTGCTTTCAACGATCACGTGGATTCCCGGACTAATACTCTTCTTGTTGCAAAGTTATCTGGAGGGTTGGTCCTGGTTCTCAGCTAATAGCTGGATTGCCAGCGCTGTCTTTCTCGGTAGCCTCGTTTGGATCGTGCTACTCGCATTGTTGACGCAAGCGATCTCCGCCTGGGTGAAATGGCGTGTGGCTGCCCGCGCGGCGCTACTGGGTGTATTTTTCATTCCTACGGCCTTCGCCGAAATCATCAATCAAATTTTTGAGACGCGCTGGGGCCAAATCATCGATCTGCGCGCGCTCATCGGAAATGTATGGGCGGGATTGTTTGGCAGCTTCGTGCGACAGGCGGCAAACCAGATTCAGGAATCTCGCAACGGGAGAGTGGTTCGGGAGGCATTATTCTCCGCGCCGCCGCTATGGGCCTCGTGGTTCATGCTGTTTTTGATTTGCGCTCTTTGTCTGTTGCTGTTGTCGCGAAAAGT
>WNGH01007312.1_pt1 | contig 10512 bp, 9 predicted proteins | sample 5400631 | NCBI WGS metagenome assembly WNGH01 (sample SAMN13153373, study PRJNA577476) | soil metagenome | isolation source: 115 cm soil or saprolite under Garry oak tree replicate 1 | place: USA:California | collected 2016-06-15 | reverse complement strand
CCGCGGAGGCGGGCGCGCCTCCCCTCCACGCCCTGCGGGTGGACGGGGGGGCGGCCGCCAACAACTTTCTCTGCCAGTTCCAGGCCGACGTGCTAAACGTCGAGGTGCTGCGCCCGGTGATCACGGAGACCACGGCCATGGGCGCGGCGTTTCTGGCCGGGGTGGGCGCGGGAATCTGGAAGCTGGACGCGCTCTCTTCCCGGTGGCGCCTGGAGCGCCGCTTCGCGCCGTCGGCCGATCCCGCCCTCCGCGTGGCCGGCTACGCGGGATGGCAACGGGCGGTCGAACGCGCGCGCGGCTGGGCGGCGCCGTAGTCGACCCTTTCTTCATCACGAACTCTTCGAGGAGGCATGCATGCTGCGATTGACGGTGGCTCTGGCAATGACGGCGGCGCTGTTGGCTCAGGGATCGCCGGCGCAGGCCCAGGGCCAGGCGCCCATCGAGGGCGAGCTCAACCTGATCACCCCCGTGTCCAAGTTCATCCACGACGCCGCCCTCAAGGCCTTCGCCGACTACGCGAAAGAGAAGTGGAACCTCACGGTCAAGGTCAGCGCGATTCCCGCCGGCACCCCGGTGGCCTACGGCCGCATCGTGGAGTGGAAAGGCAAGCCGGAAGTGGACATCTTCTGGGGCGGAGAGTCCGCCCTCTTCGAGAAGCTCGCCGAGCAGAAGCTCCTGCAAAAGGTCGAGGTCTCCAAGGCGTCGTGGGATTCCGTCCCCGCCTCCATCGGCAAGCCCAAGCCCATTCCCCTCAAGGACAAGGACGGGTACTGGATCGGCACCGCTCTCGAGCCCTACGGCCTCGTGTACAACCCCAAGCGCATCCAGCGGCTGGGGGTGTCCGAGCCGAAGGAATGGGACGACCTCCTCAATCCCAAGCTCAAGGGCGAGGTCGCCCAGTGCGCCCCCACCCGCTCGTCGTCGTCGAACGCGACGTACGAAGTCATCCTGTCCCTCTACGGAGAAGAGAAGGGCTGGGAATGGCTCATGCGCCTCGCCGCCAATACCGGCCACTTCACCGCGCGCAGCCGTGACGTGCCCACCGTGGTGGCCAAGGGCGAGTTCGCGGCGGGCTTCGCGGTGCCCTCCTACATGGCCTTCGAGGAGAAGCTGGCGGGCTTCGACATCAAGTTCGTGGCCCCGAAGTACGCCTTCGTCACCCCCGAGCCCATGGCCATTCTCGCGGGCGCGCGCAATCCGAAGGCGGCGCGGGCTTTCATCGACTTCCTCATGACCGAGCGCGGGCAGAAGGTATTCATGGAGCGCGGGCTCTTTCCCATCACCCCGAAGTTCAAGGTCCAGGGCGCGCCCGGCTCGACGGCGGAGCTGGCGGTGGAGTTCACGGGCGGCGTGCGCTCGTACTTCGACCGCGACGTCGCCAACGTCTACGACGAAGCAGTGGCCGCCAAGCGCTCCGAGGTGCTCAAGACGCGCTTCCGCAACGACATCGAGGCGAAGTGGGAGGAGCTGAAGAAGAAGTAGGCCGTGGAGATCACGATCCGCAAGGTCGTCAAGCGGTTCGGCGCCGTCACCGCGGTGGACAGGGCTGACCTGTCCGTCCGCGACGGCGAGCTCTTCACCCTCCTCGGCCCCTCGGGCTGCGGCAAGACCTCGCTCCTGCGGCTCCTCGCCGGCTTCTATCAGCCGGACGAGGGCGAGATCCGCTTCGGCGAGCGGGTGGTGAGCGGGCTCCCACCCTACGAGCGCAACATCGGCATGGTCTTCCAGAACTACGCTCTCTGGCCCCACATGACGGTGGCGGGCAATGTCGCCTACGGGTTGAAGCTGCGGAAGCTCGGCAGGGCGGAGATCGCGACGCGCCTCGCCGAGGGGCTGCGCAAGGTCAATCTGACGGGCTACGAGTCGCGCTATCCGGGGCAGCTCTCGGGTGGCCAGCAGCAGCGCGTGGCCCTCGCCCGGGCCCTCGTGCTCAACCCCGACATCCTGCTCCTCGACGAGCCCCTTTCCAATCTCGACGCCAAGATCCGTGTCCAGGTCCGCGCGGAGATCCGCAAGCTCCAGCAGGAGCTCGGCATCACCACCATCTACGTCACCCACGATCAGGAAGAGGCGCTCTCGCTCTCCGATCGGGTGGCCGTCATGAAGGAGGGCCGCGTCCTCCAGGTGGGCAAGCCCAAGGAGCTCTACGAGCGGCCGCGCACCCGCTTCGTCGCGGATTTCGTGGGCACCAACAACCTCCTGCCGGGGCGAGTGAGCCGCCGCGCGGGCGCCGATCTGGAAGTAGACACCGCGGTGGGCACGTTGCAGGCCGTCTCCGACGGCCCGGTGGGAGAACGCTGCGTGCTCGCCATCCGGCCGGAGAACGTGGCGGTCGACGCGGGAGCGGCGGCCGGGGCCGGCAACGTCGTGCGCGGGCGGGTGAGCTTCGTCTCCTACATGGGCAGTGCCCTTCGCTACGACGTGGAGGCGGGCCACGGGCAGGTCCTCAAGGCCGATATCCGCGATCCCTGGCACCACGAGCCGCTGTCCATCGGCCGGGAGGTCGCGGTGAGCTTTCCCGCTTCCGTCACCCTCGCCGTGGCCGAGGATGACTAAACTCCGTCGGCGTCCGGCGCTCTGGGGAACGCTGGGCGTGGGGATGATCTGGCTCTTCCTCGGTGTCTTTCTCGTCTACCCGCTGACCCGCATCTTCTATGATGCCGTTACCGACGAGGCGGGCCGAATCACCCTCGCCAATTTCTCCGCCTTCTTCAACGACGGCTTCTATCTGCGCGCCCTGTGGAAGTCGCTCGTGCTGGGCGTGGCCACGGTGGCCGCGTCGTCGATCATCGGCATCGCGGTGGCCTTCCTCCTCGTGCGCTACGATTTCGCGGGCCGCGGGCTTTTCAGCTACCTCACCCTGATTCCCATCATCTCGCCGCCGCTCGTGGGGACGCTGGGCTTCACCTTCATCCTGGGGCGGGCGGGCTCGATCAATGTCTTGCTCATGGACACCTTCGACATGCTCAAGCCCATCAACTTCCTCTACGGGGTCCACGGCGTGGTGCTCGTGGAGACCCTTCACCTCTTCCCCATGATCACCCTCAACGTGGTGGATGCCCTCGGCAAGATCGACCCCGCGCTCGAGGAAGCGGCGGAGAGCGTGGGCGCCCGCGGCTGGAGGAAGTTCCGGACGGTGACCTTGCCCCTCATGACGCCGGGCTATGTCGCGGGCGCCCTCCTCGTCTTCATCTGGACCTTCTCCGATTTCGCCACCCCGCTCATCCTGGGCGTCCAGGACCTGCTCGCCGCCCAGGCCTATCTCAACATCGTGCAGTTCGTGGACCGGCGCATCTTTCGCATGGGCATCGTCATTTCCGCGCTCATGGTGATCCTCGCCATCGTCTTCCTCCTCGTGGCGCGGCGCTGGGTCGGCCTCAAAGACTACTCCACCCTCTCGTATTCCGTGATCGAGCGCCGGCGCCTCTCCGGGGCCGGCCAGGCGGGCGCGGTGGGCTTTCTCGCCCTCGTGATGCTCCTGTCCTTCATCCCGTATGTGGGGGTGGCCCTCGCCGCGTGCAGCCGAGGGTGGTCGCTGACCCCGCTCCCCTTGGCCTATACCCTCCAGCACTTCGAGCGCGTGATCGTCGAGACGCCCAAGTACATCGTGAACAGCTTCCTCTATTCCGGACTGGCCGTCGTCCTCTGCATCGTGGTGGGGGTGCCCATCGCCTGGCTACTCGGCCGCTCGACCATGCGGGGACGCGGAGTGCTCGACTCCCTCAATACCCTCATCCTCGCCGTGCCGGGTACCGCCCTCGGCATCGCGTACATCCGCGCCTTCCACTTCGATCTCCCCGGCTTCGACCGTGGCCTCACCTCGTTCTGGATCGTCATGCCGCTGATCCTCGCCGTTCGACGCCTGCCCTACACGGTGCGGGGCGCCTTCTCTTCCCTCCTCCTCGTGCACCGTTCCATGGAGGAGGCGGCGGCGAGCGTGGGGGCCTCGGGGGCGCGGGCCTTCCGCGACGTGACCCTGCCCCTGATATGGAAAGGCATCGTGGTGGGCGGTCTCTTTTCCTTCATGACCTCCCTGCAGGAGGCGTCGGCCGTGCTCTTCCTCGCCCTCGGGGGCTGGGAGATGATCACCAACGGCATCTTCGCCTTCTATATCGCGGGCTCCTCGAGCGAAGCGGCCGCCCTCGGCGTGATCCTCATCGCGGTGGCCGCCATCAGCGTGGTCATCATCAATCGGCTGGCCGCCGGCCGCATGGGAGGGGTCTTTGGCTAACGACGTATACCGCACGCCGGACGATCGATTCGCGGGACTGCCGGACTTCCCGTTCGCCCCGCACTACGTGGAGATCGACGAGCTGCGCACCCACTACCTCGACGAGGGGCGGGGAGAGCCCATGCTCCTTCTCCACGGCGAGCCGACATGGAGCTTCCTCTATCGTCGGATGATTCCCGCGCTCCGCGCGCGCTTCCGCTGCATCGCTCCCGACTACATCGGGTTCGGCCGGTCGGACAAGCTGATGAAGGTCGGATCGTATTCGTTCGCCTTTCACTACGAGCGCCTCGAGCGCTTCGCGGATGCCCTCGGCCTCACCGGGCTCACCGTGGTCGTGCAGGACTGGGGTGGGCCGCTCGGCCTTCGCTACGCGACCATGCATCGCGATCGTGTCGCGCGCCTGATCATCCTCAACACGGGGCTCATGTCGGGCGCGCCCGCGACCCTTTCGCCGGGGCTTCTGAAATGGCGGGAATACGCGCTGCGCACTCCCGACCTGCCTATCGGGCAGATCATCAAACGATCCGTGGTGGACCGCGCTGCCCTCACCGATGCCGTGGTCGCGGCCTACGACGCGCCCTTTCCGACCCTCGAATCGAAGGCGGGGGCCCGCGCCTTTCCCGCGCTTATCCCGACCACGCCGGATGCGCCGGGCGCCGCCGCGATTCTGGCCACGCAAGCGGCGTTGGCGTCCTGGGACAAGCCCGCGCTGGTCTGCTTCAGCGACTCGGATCCCGTCTTTCCTCCCGCGGTGGGGGAAGGGCTGGCCCAGCTCATACCAGGGGCACGCTTCTCCCTTATTCGTGGTGCCGGCCATTTTCTTCAGGAGGAAAAGGGCCCGGAAATCTCGGCCGAGATCCTTGCCTTTGTGCGTAACTGACAGAAATGGTCGTCGTTATTCCCCTTTGGAATGAATGATTTGTCACGTCTTGTCTTCCCCAAAACGCTGTGATAGTGTTCCTATTCACATGGCGGGAGGCAGCGGAAAGCCGTCATCCGGACACACCGCACGGCTCGTCGGTCTCGGCACCATGCTCTTCGCGTGTGTCGCAGTCGGGCTGGGCGTCGGGTATTTCGCGGATCGGTGGCTGGGGACGCAGCCGTGGCTCTTGCTGATTGGGCTTGGGCTCGGTATCGCGGCGGCCAGCGTGAATTTCTACCGCACCATCAAGACGCTGAACCGGATGGATCAATCTGATGGCAGCAACTGAGCTGACTTCGCGCGTGACGTGGGTGGGCGCCTGCACCGTCGCGGTGATGAGCGGCGGTGCGTGGTGGGTCGGCGGCGCTCCGGTGGCCGCCGGCGTAGCGGGGGGTGGCGCCATCGCGCTCGTCAATTTCCGCTGGCTCGCTCGGGACGTCGGGCGCGCCGTCTCCCTCGTGATCGAAGGCCGCGGCAGTCTCGTGGGCTTCGGGCGCATAGGGCTCCGTCAGTTCTTTACCTTCGGGGGGCTCGGCCTGCTCATCGCCAACGGCTGGGTCCATCCCGCGGCGGTGGGACTGGGACTTGCCGCTCTGCCGCCCGTTCTCTTCGTACAAGGGCTGAGACACGCCCGCAAGGACTAGGCCATGGAGCTCATCGAGCATCCGCCGATCTTCCGCCTGCCCGGCATCCCCGACCAGGTCCTCTACATGTGGATCGTCATGGGGATACTGCTCGTGGTGGCCGTGGTGGCCACGCGCCGGCTCCAGCTGGTGCCGCGCGGCTCGCAGAACTTCATGGAGGTCGTCCTCGAGCAGTTCGTGAACGAGCTCGACGAGACGATAGGGCACGACGGCCGCCGCTACCTGCCCCTCGTGGCCACCCTGGGTCTCTTCATCCTCGCCTCGAACCTCATGGGCCTCGTGCCCGGCTTGATCGCGCCCACGGCCAACCTCAACACCACCGCCGCCTGCGCGCTCATCGTCTTCTTCACGTATCACTGGATCGGGGTCAGGAAACAGGGGTTCGTACCCTACCTCAAGCACTTCGCGGGTCCCGTGCCCACCGCGCTCAAACCGCTGATGTTCGTCATCGAGATCATCAGCCACTGCGCGCGGCCGCTCTCCCTCTCCCTCCGCCTCTTCGGCAATATGATGGCGGGCCACATCCTCATCGCGATCTTCTTCTTCATGATGGGATTGAATGGGATGCTGGGATGGGCGCTCTCCGGCTCGCTGGGGGGGATCCTGATCGGGGCGCCAGCCACGGCCATCCTCGTGGTTTTCGTCATCGGCTTCCTGCTCCCCCTCAAGATCCTCGTGGCCCTGATCCAGACGTTCATCTTCTGCAAGCTGGCCATGCTCTACATCGCCGCCGCCGTCGAGGAAACGGAACACCACTGAGCTTCCATCACCACCACAAGGAGGAGAGCCGTGCCACGCATTTTCACTATGACTCTGATGGCGGTTCTGACCGTACCGGCCATGGCCTGGGCGGCCGAGGCGGGGGCGGCGGGCGATTTCCCCAAGGCCTTCGCCTTCCTCGCGGCGGGCTTGGGCTTCGGCCTCGCCGCGGGACTCTGCGGACTGGGCCAGGGTCGCGCGGCCGGCTCGGCCGTGGACGCCATGGCGCGCCAGCCGGGCGCCATCGCCCGCATCCAGACCGCCATGCTCCTGGGCCTGGCCTTCATCGAGTCGCTCGTTCTCTTCGTCTTCGTCATCGCGGTCATCCTGCTCTTCGTGAAGTCGTAGCGACAGCTTGAGTCTGGGGCGTCCCGGGCCGCCGGCCCGGGACGCCCGGAGCCACCCCGCGATGCCTCGACGCTCGCCGTTCAAGATTCCCCGGATTCCCGAGATGACGGTGCGTCGCCTGTCCGTCTACACGCGCTGCCTCCAGCAGCTCGAGGAGGACGGGGTCAAGACCATCTCTTCGCAGGAGCTGGCGGAGCGATTCAGCCTGAACTCGGCCCAGGTCAGGAAAGACCTCGCGTATTTCGGCGAGTTCGGCGTGCGCGGCATCGGCTACTACGTCTCCGGGCTGAAGGCGGAGCTCCAGCGCATCCTCGGTCTCGATCGCGAGTGGCAGGTCGCCCTCGTCGGATTCGGAAACCTGGGCTCGGCGCTGTATCACTACAAGGGCTTCGCCCGGCAGGGGTTCAGGATCGCCGCGATATTCGACGACGACCCGGCCAAGGTCGGCAGCAGCGCCGATGGCGTGCCGATCCTGCCCCTGCGCGATCTGCCCAAGGAGGCCAAGGCGCGTAACCTCCAACTCGCCATCGTGGCGGTGCCCGCGGAGTCGGCGCAGCCGGTGACGGAGGCGCTGGTGGCCGCCGGGATCAAGGCCATCCTCAATTTCGCTCCCGGCCGGCTCCGCGCGCCGAAAGACGTTCGGTTCAAGAGCGTGGATCTGTCCATCGAGCTCGAGACACTGAGCTTCTATCTGGTGCAGGGGCCGCGGGCCTAGCTTGTGGTGCTAACGTAGCTCTCGGGTCACGCCGCAGCCGTTCATGACCGTCATCGCGCCGGAATCGATTCTGTCCAGGTGGGCCGCCCTCGAAGAGCTCTCGACGGCCCTCGCCCGGGGAGCTCCTTGCCTGCAGGCCGACGGTCTCTGGGGTTCCTCCCGATCTCTGGTGGTCGCCGCCCTCGTAAAGCATACGGGTCGGGCCGCGCTGCTCATGGCGCCGGGCACGGCGGAGCGGCACCGTCTGGCCGAGGACGTCCGCTTCTTCCTCGGCAGCCTTGATGCCGCCGACGTCGCGTCCGTGCTGGAGTTTCCGCCCGCCGAGCCCGCCTCGTGGCGGGGCCGGCACAAGGACCACGCGGCCGAGCGGGCCCTCGCCTGCCATCACCTCGCCCGGGGCGGCGCGGTCGTCGTGGCCACGCCGTCGGCGCTCGCCGCCCCGCTGCTCTCGCCCGCCGCGTTCCGAGCGCGCGAGTTCTCGCTCGAGGTCGGCGGGACCATCGACCGTGACACTCTCGTCCACCGCCTCGATGTCGCGGGCTACGAGCGCGTGGACACGGTCGTGGAAGTGGGGCAGTGGAGCCAGCGCGGCGGCATCGTGGACGTGTTCTCGCCCATGCGCGAGCGACCGGTACGGGCGGAGTTCTTCGGGGACGAGATCGAGTCCCTGCGCCTCTTCGATCCGACGACCCAGCGCTCGGTAGAGACCCTCACCGAGCTCACGGTGCTCCCGCTGAGCGTCGATGGGGATATCTCGGTTTTTCTGCCCGCCTGGCTCCCCTCCGACACCCTCGTGACGCTCGACGATCCGGCCCTGCTCGACGCCCCCCCCGAGGACGCGCCGTCCGCTCTGCCCCTCGCCGAGGCTCTGGCCGGATTCCAGCGGCTCGAGCTGCCCCTCCTTCAGCGAGGCAGTGGCCCGGCGCCGCGCGTCTCCATGGGCACGCGTTCGGTGGGCGGGTATCAGGGGCGCTTCAAAGAGCTGGCCGCGACCATACGTGAGTGGCGGAGCGAGGGCTTCGCCGTGCGTCTCGTCGTGGACGACGATCAACAGGGGGCGAGGCTCCAGGGCATCCTCAGCGAGCACGACCTCGAGCCTTGGCCCGGGGCCTCTCTATGGAGCGGCGAGGGGCTCGGGGTCATCACCGGCGACTGCGCCGCGGGATTCCAGCTGCCCGCTCTCGGTCTGGTCGTCCTCGCCGAGGAGGATATCTTCGGGGCGCGCCGCCGCCGTCTCCGGCGCCCCGTCTTCCAGCGTGGTCAGGCCATTGCCGCCTTCACCGACCTCAAGCCCAATGACCTCGTGGTGCACGAGGCTCACGGTGTCGGCCGCTATCACGGGCTCCAGACCATGAGGGTCGACGGTCGCGAGGGAGATTTCCTCCTGCTGGAATATGCGGAGGGCGGCCGCCTGTATCTGCCCGTCGAGCGCCTCGACCTCATCTCCAAGTACATGGGGGCGCCCGCCGGTGCCGCTCGGCTCGACCGCCTGGGCGGCGGCGCATGGCAGCGCATCAAGGAGTCGGTGCGCGCGGCGGTGCGCCAGATGGCGGAACACCTGCTCCAGCTCTACGCCCGCCGCTCCGTCACCGAGCGGACACCCTTCTCGCCGGACACTCCCTGGCAGCGCGAGTTCGAAGCGGCCTTCCGCTTCGAGGAGACGCCCGACCAGCTGCGCGCCATCGAGGAGGTGAAGAGCGACATGGAGCGCGACCGGCCCATGGACCGGCTGGTGGCGGGCGACGTGGGCTACGGCAAGACCGAGGTCGCGCTCCGCGCCGCCTTCAAGGCGGCGGCCGACGGCCGCCAGGTGGCCATCCTGGTGCCGACGACCGTGCTTGCCCAGCAGCACTTCCACACCTTCAGCGACCGCTTCGCCGCGTTCCCCGCGCGGGTGGAGCTGCTCTCGCGCTTCCGCAGCGCGAAGGAGCAAAAGGCGGTGGTCGAGGGTCTCCGTACGGGGGCGGTCGACGTGGTCATCGGCACGCACCGGCTGCTGTCGAAGGACGTCACCTTCCGCAACCTGGGTCTCCTCGTGGTGGACGAGGAGCACCGCTTCGGCGTCGTCCACAAGGAGCGGATCAAGGAGCTGCGCGCCAGCGTGGACGCGCTCACCCTCACCGCCACCCCCATTCCGCGCACGCTCTATATGTCGCTCTCGGGCGTACGCGACCTCTCGGTGATCGAGACGCCCCCCATCGACCGCCTGCCCATCGAGACCGTCGTCACCGGCTTCAACCGCACCATCATCAAGGACGCCATCCAGCGGGAGCTCGCGCGCGGCGGCCAGGTCTTCTTCGTCCACAACCGCGTGCAGTCGCTGCCTTCCATGACCACCTTCATCCGGGGACTGTGCCCAGAGGCGAGAGTGCTCATGGGCCACGGGCAGATGGGCGAGCGCGATCTCGAATCGGTCATGATCAAGTTCGTGGACGGCCAGGCCGACGTGCTCGTGTCGACGGCCATCGTCGAATCGGGCCTGGACATTCCTGCCTCGAACACCATCATCATCAACCGCGCGGACCGCTTCGGCCTCGCCCAGCTCTATCAGCTACGGGGCCGGGTGGGCCGCGAGCGCCAGCAGGCCTACGCGTATCTCTTGGTGCCGGCTACGGGCAGCGTGGACGAGACGGCCCAGCGCCGGCTCCAGGTCATCGAGGAGATGACCGAGCTCGGCGGGGGATTCCGACTCGCCATGCGGGACCTGGAGATCCGCGGCTCCGGCAATCTCTTGGGGGCGGAGCAGCATGGGCACATCGCCGCCGTGGGCTTCGATCTTTACACCAAGCTCCTGGCCGAGGCCGTGAGAGAATTGCGGGGTGAAACTAGCGGAGCGGTGGTCGAGCCCGTCATCAACGTGGGCGTCGAAGCGCTCCTCCCCGATGCCTACGTT
>WNGH01053900.1_pt1 | contig 10515 bp, 10 predicted proteins | sample 5400631 | NCBI WGS metagenome assembly WNGH01 (sample SAMN13153373, study PRJNA577476) | soil metagenome | isolation source: 115 cm soil or saprolite under Garry oak tree replicate 1 | place: USA:California | collected 2016-06-15 | reverse complement strand
CGAGGCGTAAGCCCCGCCGTCGAGCAGGATCCGCGCCTTGACGTAGACCAGCTTGCCGTCGCGGTCGGCACCGTGCTCGTAGACCAGCGTTCCCGGGTGCCGGTGCACGTGGCCGACGAACGACTCCGGCCGCGAGTAGGAGAGCTTCACCGGCCGGCCGGTTTTCAGGGCGAGCATGCACGCGTGGGCCTGCATCGACAGGTCCTCGCGCGCACCGAACGCGCCGCCGATGCCCGCCATCGTCAGCCTCACGTTCTCGCGCGGAAGGCCAAGGATGGACGCCAGCTGCTGCTGGTCGACGTGCAGCCACTGGGTGGCGATGTGGAGGTCGACGCCACCCTCGCCGTCGGGGATCGCCAGGCCCGACTCCGGGCCGAGGGGCGCCTGGTCCTGCATGCCGATCTCGTACTCGCCGCGCACGACGATGTCGGCGCGCGCAGTCTGGTCGCCGTGCCGGATCTTCACGTGCCGCAGCACCTTGCCGTCCTCGGCGCGCGTCACCGGCGGCAGGACCTCGTATTCGATCTTCACCGCCGCGGCGGCCCGACGCGCCTGCTCCGGATGATCGGCCGCGACGAGGGCGACAGCCTCTCCCCAGTAGTTGACCGTGTCGGCGGCGAGCACCGGCTGGTCGGCGATCTCGAGGCCGTAAAGATTCTCGCCGGGCACGTCTTCGTGGGTCAGGACGGCGTGCACTCCCGGCATCGCGCGCGCGGCGCTTGCGTCGATCGAGACGATGCGCGCGTGCGGGTGCGGGCTGCGCACCGTCGAGCCCCACAACATGCCCTGGACGTTGAGGTCGGACGAGTAGACAAAGGCGCCGCGGACCTTGGCCGCGCCGTCGGGCCTGCGCACGCTCTCGCCGACTCTCATCGCCCCGCCGCCATGTTCACCGCGTCGATGATCTTGGCGTAGCCCGTGCACCGGCAGACGTTGCCGGCGAGGGCCTCCCGTATCTGGGCTTCGGTGGGATGGGGCACGCGCTCGAGCAGGTCGTGGGTGGCGACGACGAGGCCGGGCGTGCAGAAGCCGCACTGGACGGCGCCGGCCTCGACGAACGCCTGCTGGACCTCCGCGCCGTCGAGACCTTCGACGGTCACGATCGAGCGGCCGTTGGCCTGCCCGCCCAGGACGAGGCACGCGCAGACCAGGGTGCCGTCGAGGTAGACCGAGCACGAGCCGCACTCGCCCTGCTCGCAGGCGTTCTTGGAGCCGTAGAGGCCGAACCGCTCGCGGAGCACGTACAGCAGGCTCTCCCCCTCCCACGCTTCCGCCTCGCGCGGCGTGCCGTTCACCGTGCAGCTGACCTTCATGCCGCCCAGGCCCAGGTCAGGCAGCGGCGCGCCATCACCGCAAGCGCGTGACGGCGGTAGGCGGCGGTGCCGCGGATGTCGTCGATCGGCTTCGCGGCCGCCGCGACGAGCTCGCCGAATCGTTGCAGCGTCGCCGCGGTCGGCGCTTTGCGGTTTTCCCAATCGAGCTCGCCCTGGATGAAGACCTCCGCCTCGACCGCGCGGAGCGGCGTCGGCCCCGCCGACCCGACGCCGGTGCCAACCGTCCGCTTTGCCGTGTCGACCGCCAGCGCGAACGAGCACACCGCGATGACCATCGCGTTGCGGGTGCCGACCTTGGCGAACTGCTGCGGCCCTGGCGCGGGCTCGACGACAAACGCCGAGATCAGCTCATCCTTCTTCATGGCGCTGCGTTTGGGGCCGGTGAAGAACTCGCGCACCGCAACGCGTCGCACCCCGGCCGTCGAAGCAAGCTCGACCTGCGCGTTGCTGGCCAGCAGCGGCGGGTGAGCATCGCCGGCGGGCGACGCCGTTCCCAGGTTGCCGCCCACCGTCCCGCGGTTGCGGATCTGCGGCGAGCCCACCGTCCGCGAGGCGATCGCCAGGCCCGGCAGCCGGTCGCCCAGCTCGTCGACGAGGCGCGTGTAGCTCACACCGGCTCCGATACGCAGAAGGCCGTCCTCCATCCCCCACTCCGTGAGCTCGGGGATTCGCGTCAGGTCGATGAACGCCGCCGGGCGGTTGTGGTCGAGGTTCAGCTCCACCATCACGTCGGTGCCGCCCGCGATCGGCACCGCCTCGGGGTGCGCGGACTTCGTTTCCAGCGCCTCGAGCCACGACGACGGCTGGAAGAACTCCATCACCAGGCGAGGCCGGGCTCAGGCGCGTCGTCGCGCATGACCGTGCCCTCGATCAGGCCGTACGGCCGGTCGGCGGCGTAGAAGACCTCGTTCTCGTTGTCCACGCCGAACGGCGACAGGTCGACCACGAAGTGGTGCTTGTTGGGCATCGAGAGCCGGACCTCCGCGATCTCCCGCCGCGCTTCGAGCACCGCCTGCCCCATCGCGTAGAGGGTCTGCTGCAAGGAAAGACTGTGCTTGGAGGCAAACGTGTCCAGGAGCAGGCGCCGCACCTCGGCAAACGACGTCGCCCAGTCCCCGTTCGACTCGCAGAAGCGCCAGCGCGCGGAGAGCGAGGTGGCCATGATCCGGTCGCGCGTCTCCGGCAGCGTGGTGTAGCGGTCCTTGATGTAGCCGTGGAACTCGGAGCCGGTGGACTTGAGAATCACGAGGTCGCCGACACCGCCCACGACCCACGCGCCGTCGTCGGTGCACGTCACCGTGGCGAGGCGCTTCTCCACGCTCGAGCGCACGAACGCGTGGTCGTGGATTCGATCCCACGCGAACTCTTCTATGGACACGCGCGCGCGGTACACGGAGGCGAACTCGCTCACGAAATGCCGCGCGAGGCGGGTGCCGAACTCCTCGATCTCGCCGATGCCGTTGTGGGCAAATGCGAACACGGTGTTCTTCTGGGTGTCAGTGGGCACAACCTTGGCGTTGTCGCCGGTCAGGTGCGCGTCGGCGAAGTCGCCGGACAGGGCGACGCTGACGTTGAGGTCCTTGATGTCGTGCGTCGACCCGCGCCTGGTGATCCGCACCACGTGGGTCTCGGCCTTGCCGTACTGGTTGTCACCGAGGACGATCGTCATGTCCCTTTATAGGTGGTGTAGCCGTACGCGCTCAGCAGCAGCGGCACGTGCAGGTGGCCGCCTTCGAACGTGAAAACGACCGAGACCGCCGGGTAGAACGCACTCAATCCCGACCGTTCGAAGTACGGCCGCGTGTCGAAGTCGAGCCGATACTCCGCCGCGTCGAGGTCCTCGTCGGTCAGCCGGCCCACACGCCCGTCCGAGTCGGTGGTCGCCTGCGCGACCTCCTTCCATTCTCCGTCGGGCTCGCGCCGGTGCAGGGCGACCGCCAGGCCGGCGGCCGGGGCGCCGCGCATGGTGTCGAGGACGTGGGTGGAGATGCTCACGCCGAGAGCGCCTTCTCCAGCCGCACGTGCGCGATCTTGCGCAGCTCGCGCTTCGCCTCGACCAGCTCGGCGGCGGTGTCGTTCTTCATGCGCCGGCGGAGCTCGGCCAGGATCTCCTCCGCGCTTCGGCCGCTCGCGAAGATCAGGAACACGTGGCCGAACCTCTCTTCATACCTCCGATTTTCGGCGGCCAGCGCGGCCAGCGTCGAGGGCGCGGCCTGCATGGCCCGACTCTGCTCCCGCTCCGAGGTAGTCCATCGCCCTGTCGGCGGAATGTCCGCCTGCGACCGCTCGCGCCCACTTGCGGCTGGCCAGGCAGGCGTAGAGGCGAGCCTCGAGATCCTGCGCGCGAGCGCGACCGGGCTGGGACCTGTTGAACTCACTCAATCCCGAGCGGTACCAGCTCGAACCGGCTGACGTCGACCAGGCCCCGGTCGGTGATCTTGAGCTCGGGGATGACCGAGAGGGCCAGGAAGCTGAGGGTCATGAACGGCGAGGCCATGGTCGCGCCCATCGATTTCAGGCGCGCCTCCATCGAGCGCAAGCGCTCGTGCACCTCGCCGAGGGGCCTGTCGCTCATCAAGCCCGCCACCGGCAGCGGCAGCTCTTCGACCACCCGGCCGCCCTCGGCGATCACGATCCCCCCTCCGATCTCGGCCAGGCGCATCGCGCACGCGGCCATGTCGCGGTCGTCGACGCCCAGGACGACGATGTTGTGCGCGTCGTGAGCGACGGTCGAGGCGAACGCGCCGCGCTTCAGGCCGACGTTGGTGGCAAAGCCGAGGCCTATGCGACCGCTCGCATGGTGCCGCTCGACGACCGCGATCTTGACCAGGTCGCGCGACGGGTCGGCGACCACGCACCCGTCGCGCACCGCGGGCTCGACGGCGTCTACGCCTGTGACCAGCCGCGCCGGCACGACGCGCATCACACGGATCTTCTGCGGCCCAGCCGCGATGCGAAACGATGTCGCGTCGAGCGGCGCGATGCTGACGGTGTGGCGCACCCATTCCGGCACCTCGACCTTGACGTCCTTCGGCGCGGCACCGCGCTTCAGCACCCGGCGAGGCCTGAACGACTTCAGGTCGTCGAGGACCAGGATGTCAGCCTGGTAGCCCGGCGCGATCGCGCCCAGGTGCCACAGCCGGTGGCAGGCCGCGGGGTTGATCGTGGCCAGCACCAACGCGTCCTCGGGGCTGATGCCTTCCTCGACCGCGACCCGGACCATCTGGTTGATGTGGCCCTGCTCGACGATGAAGTCGGGCTCGCGATCGTCCGTGCAGAAGGCGCATCGCTCGGTGCCGTAGCGCTTGATGAGCGGCAGGAGGTCGCGCAGGTTGCGCGCGATGGAAGCCTCGCGGAGGAGCACCCACATGCCCAGCCGGCGCTTCTCGAGGGCCTCCTCGAAGGTCATCGCCTCGTGGTCGGAGCTGATGCCGGCGCTGATGTACGCGTTGAGCGCGGGGCCACGGACGCCAGGCGCGTGGCCGTCGACGTGGTCGGTCAGGCCAGTCTCGAGCTTCGCGAGCTCGGACTCGCTGCCGCTGATCACGCCGGGGAAATTCATCATCTCGGCGATCCCGATCGTGCGGCTGCGGCGGAGCAGGCTCTCGATGTCGCCCGTCGTGAACGGCCGCCGCGGTGACTCGAACTGCGATGCGGGCACGCATGACGACGCCATGACGTAGACGTCGAGCGGGATGTCCTCGCAGCAGTCGAGCAGCCAGTGGATGCCGTCGGTGCCGAGCACGTTGGCGATCTCGTGCGGGTCGGCGACGACGGCGGTCGTGCCGTGGGCGAGCACGGCGCGGGCGAACTCGTCGACCATGAGCTTGGACGACTCGATGTGCATGTGGGCGTCGATGAAGCCGGGCACGAGGTAGGCGCCTTCGACGTCCAGCTTCTCCGGCCCGTCGTAGCGGCCCAACCCGACGACGTGGCCGTCCTTGACGGCGACGTCCACGTCCAGCCACTCCTTGGTGAAGACCGAAAAGACGTGGCCGCCGGACAGCACGAGGTCGGCCGGCTCGTCACCTCGCGCGACCGCCATCCAGTGTGCGTCGATGACGGAGACTTTAGCGGGTGAGCGCCGCGCTCCCGGGATCCGAAGCAGACTCGCGAGGATGGACGGCCGGAGCCAAGGAAAGGGTGGCGTGACGAGGAGCGCATCGTAGATGCGTGACGAGGAAACGCCGGGCCCCTTGACGCCGGCTTCAGCGCCGATGGCGCCCGGCCGTCCAGACCGCGAAGATGCGAGGAGCATCGGGGGCGCGGCGCTCCGGCACGGGGCGATTGGCCAGAGCTTGCGGCGCCTCGAGGATCCGCGCCTCCTCCGCGGCGAGGGCCGGTTCGTCGACGACCTGCGGCCCGAGGGTTGCCTCCACGTCGGCATGGTCCGCACCCCCTTCGCGAGCGGCCGGCTGACGGCCGTCGATGCTACGTTCACCGCGGCGGACCTGGAGGATTCGTGTCGCCCGCTCCAGGCGCACCTGACCACGCCTGGAGCGATCTCGCCGCCACGGCCGATCCTCGCCCGGGACAGGGTCCGCTTCGCCGGCGAGATGATCGGCGCGGTCGTGGCCCAGACGCGATACGAGTCGGCCGACGCCGCGCAAGGCGCCTTCTTCGAGATCGAACCGCTGCCGGCCGTGGTGACGTTCCAGGACGCCCTGGCGGAAGGAGCGCAGCTGGTCCACGACGACGTGCCGGGCAACCTCTACTTCACCGGCAGGCGCGGCTACGGCGACCTCGTGGCGGCGTTCAAGCAGGCCGACCTGGTCGTGGAGGGCGAGGTCATCCATCCCCGCGTCGCCCCCGCGCCGGTAGAGACGCGAGGCGTGGTCGCGGAACCGAACGGCGCGGGCGTCACAGTCTGGACGTCGACCCAGGCCGAGTGCCTGGACCTTGCCCGCGAGGACGTGCGCGTGGTCGCGGCCGACGTCGGCGGAGGGTTCGGCGGCAAGGCGCAGGTTTACCCCGAGGAGGTCCTGCTGGCGTGGATCGCCCGGCGCCTGAACGCGCCGGTGAAGTGGATCGAGACGCGCTCGGAGCACATGCATGCCGCGAGCCACGCCCGCGACCAGCGCGTGCGCTTTTCGGCCGCGGTCCGAAAGGACGGGCGCGTCCTGGGCCTTCGCGCGACCATCCACTCGAGCATCGGCGCGTACGGTATCCGGCCATTTGGGCCGCTGCTCGACCCGCTCGGCACCGCGGGCCTGATGACCGGCCCGTACGACATCCGCGACTTCGAGTACACGACGTACGCGGTCGCCACCAACAAATCACCCGAAGGCCCGTACCGCGGTGTCGGCATGGTCACGGCCGTGCTCGCGCACGAGCGGCTGATGGAATTGATCGCCTCTCGACTAGATCTCGACCCGCTCGACGTCAGGCGCGTCAACTTCGTGAAGCGTGAGCAGATGCCGTACCGCTCGGTGACCGGGCATCCCTACGAGTCGGGCGACTACGCGGCGGCGCTCGATGCGGCAGCCAACGCCATCGGCTACGCGGCCCTGCGCAAAGAACGCGTCGGAATCGGCATTGCGTCCTACGTCGAGTACACCGGCGCGGGCTCGTCGACCTTCCGGGGCCGCGGCATGGACGACATCCCCGGCACGGACACCGCCCGGGTGTGGATGGCGGACGACGGCCACGTCCACGTGCAGACCTCCAGCCCGGCGATGGGCCAGGGCACGCACACGACGCTGGCCCAGGTCGCGGCCCAGGCGCTGGACATCGAACCGGAAACGGTGGTCGTCGAGCAGACCGACACCGCGGTGGTGGGCGGCGGCACCGGGTCCTTCATGAGTCGGGGCTCCGTGGGGGCGGCCACCAGCGTCCTCCGCGCCGCGAGGTTGCTCCAGGAGCTGCGGGCCGAGGATGGGGATCTCGACGTGACGGTCACCTACGACCCGGCGCAGGCCTCGCATCCCTATGCGACCCATATGTGTGCGGTCGAGGTGGATCGGGAGACCGGCGCCGTCCAGGTCCTTCGCTATGTGGTCGCGGAGGACTGCGGGCCGCTCATCAACCCGAAGATCGTCGAGGGGCAGGTCGTGGGCGGCGTGGCGCAGGCGGTCGGGGCCGCCTTGATGGAGGAGGTCGTCTACGGCCCCGACGGCGAGCTGCGAAGCGGGACGTTCCTCGACTACCTCATCCCCAGCGCGGGCGAGGTCCCGGAGGTCGAGATCGAGCACCTCATCACACCATCGACGGTCCATGAGCTCGGCACCAAGGGCGTGGGCGAGGGCGGCACGATCGGTGGCACCGCGGCGATCGCGAACGCGGTCGCCGACGCGCTCTCTCTGAGGGAGGTGCGGCTGCCGCTGACCCCCGACCGCCTCACGCTCCGATGACGCCGTACCGGCCGGTCAGCTTCCTGGAGGGGCGCACGGGCGTTGCGATCTGGGAGGCCGGAGCCGGGATGACGTTTGAGCAGTTGCTCGAACGCGTCCGGCGAATGCAAGGAATGTTGGCCGCCCGAGGGGTCAAGCCCGGTGATGTCGTCGCCGTGCAGCTGGCGAACGTGTGGCAGTTCGTCGCGCTCGAGCTCGCGATCCCCGACCTCGGCGCCGTCATCCTTCCGCTGCCGCTCAGCCTGGGCGAGCACGAGCTGCGCTGGGTCGAGGAGAAGGCAACGCCGAGGCTGATCCTCCGCGACCTCGACTTCGATTCCGCCGCGGGCGCTGCATTCGAGGTCGCCAGGCCCGACCCCGACCGCATCGTCGAAATCGCTCTCACCTCTGGCACGACCGGCATGCCCAAGCTTGCCTCCCTCTCCGCGCGGCTGAAGCAGGTCACCTTCGAAAGCTTCACGTCGCGCCTGGGGATAACCGAGCACGACCGCGTCCTGCCCATGACGCCGCTGACGCAGGGAATCGGCGGAATGTGCCTCTACTGCCTGCGCACCGGAGCGGCGCTGGTCATGCTGCGCGAGCCGCACTGGACGGCGGAGCACTGCCTGCACGTCGCGGCCGAATCGAGGGCTACCGTGTTGGTGGGCGTGCCGACGAACGTGATCCGGATGCTGAACCACCCGATCTCGCTGCCGGACGTGCGGGCGGTCGCGGTCGCGGGCGCGCCGCTCCCACCTGAGATCGCCGAGCGCTGGGAGACCACGACCGGGATTCCGATCTCGAGCTTCTACGGCTCGATGGACGCCGGCCAGCTCGCGGTCGCCAGCCCGTCGGATCCGCGGAACAAGCGCTGGACCACGGTCGGTCGCCCGCACGACAAGGCCGAGTGGCAGATCGCCGGCGGACCGGAAGGCGAGATCTGCATGCGCGGCGACCTCGTCCAGCAGCGCTACTGGGGCGACGACCTCGGACCGTTCTCCACCGACGGCTGGGCGCACATGGGCGACCTCGGCTTCGTCGACGGCGACGGCTATCTCCACGTCGTCGGCCGGGTGAAGGACATCATCATTCGCGGCGGGACCAACATCAATCCGTACGAGGTGGAGTCGATGCTGCGCTTGCATCCGGCCGTGCGCGACGCGTGCGTCGTGGGTCGACCGCACCCGGAGCTCGGCGAGGTGCCGGTCGCGTTCGTCGTCGGCCAGGTCGACAAAGCTGAGCTCGACCGCTTCCTGGGCGAGCGGGGCCTTGCCCACTACAAATGGCCCGAGGCGGTCCGCGTCGTGGACGAGCTTCCGCTCTCGGGGCCGGGCAAGGTCAACCGCAAATCCCTGCGCGAGATGGCCGGTGCGCGCGCGGTGTGACGACGTCGACGTCGCGTGGTTCGAGGCCGGGCGCGGCGAGCCGCTGGTGCTGGTCCACGGCCTGGCCGACGACCACCGCGCGTGGCGGCGGACGCTGCCCGACCTCGTGCTGCGGCATCGCGTCCTTCTCTATGACCTGCGCGGCCACGGCCAGAGCACGCTCGGCAAGCCGGACGGGTCGCTGCGCCAGCTGGGCGAGGACCTGGTCGGGCTCCTCGACGCGCTTGAGATCCAACGCGCGCGGATCGCGGGCTTTTCGCTTGGCGGGACGATCGCGATGCGGGTGGCGATCGACCATCCCGACCGCGTCGACAAGCTGGTGCTGGTCGCCACCTCCAGCCGCGTCGGCCGCACCGCGGCCGGGTGGTATCGCGAGCGGCTGTCGATGGTGAAGAACGAGGACTCCTGGCTGCGCGAGACGCTCGGCCGCCAGTCGACCGCCGACGCGCGCGGCTACGGCAATGCCTGCGCAGCGATGGCAGCGCTGTTCGAGGCGCCGCTCGATCCCGAGCTGGGCCACATCCCGGCGCCCACCTTGATCGTCGCCTCCGACCTCGACCAGCACTGCCCGCCCAGGGCGGCGGAGATCATCCACGCGGGGATCCCGGGGAGCCGGATCGAGTTGATCAAGGGCGCCGGGCACGCGGTTCCGGTGGAGAGGCCGGGCGAGCTCGCGGCCGCGATGAACAGGTTCCTCAGTTGACCGAAACCCTGCTGCGCGAGTGGGGCGGTCACGACGTCCTCACCCTCACCATCAACCGGCCCGAGCGGCGCAACGCCGTCGACCCCGGCCTCCTGTCGGCGCTGACGGAGGCGCTGCGCACCGACGGCGAGCGCGCCGGCGCGGTCATCCTCCGCGGTGCGGGCGACGAGGCGTTCTGCGCGGGTTATGACCTGTCTCGCCTGACCGGGACGTCGGCCGACCTCGAAGCCGACCGTTTCATCGGCGACGCCGTGGCGGCGATAACAGACTGCCCCGCGCCCGTGGTCGCGCGCCTCAGCGGCCACTGCCATGGCGCCGGGGTGGAGCTGGCGCTCACCTGCGATCTGAGGGTGGGTGCGCCGAATCTCCGCATGTCAGTGCCGGCGGTGAGCCTCGGCGTCGTCTATCGCTACGAGTTCGTCGCCAGGCTCGTCGTCATGGTCGGGCTGGCGCGCACCTCGACGCTGCTGCTCGGAATGCAGGAGCTGAACCTCGACGCCGCGGGAGCCTGGGGGTTGGTCAGCTTCCCGGTGACCCAGTCCGAGCTCGACGCCCGCACCCGCGAGGTCGCGGAGACGCTCGCCCGGGCGCCGCGGGCCGCCGTGCGCGGGACCAAGGGGAGCTTGAACCTGCTCGTGGCGCGCGCCATCAACGAGGGTGACCTCGCGCGCGCGCAGCAGCTGCGCGCCGAGGCCTTCTCGAGCCCCGAGCGAAAAGAGGCGCTGAATCGCCGGCGCAAGAAATGAATCGCCGCGCGCGCGCAG
>WNGH01008523.1_pt1 | contig 10518 bp, 8 predicted proteins | sample 5400631 | NCBI WGS metagenome assembly WNGH01 (sample SAMN13153373, study PRJNA577476) | soil metagenome | isolation source: 115 cm soil or saprolite under Garry oak tree replicate 1 | place: USA:California | collected 2016-06-15 | reverse complement strand
GTGCACACGCTGATCACGCACGCCCGCCGCGGTATCTCCGATCCGGGCACCGAGATCGCCAAGGACATCTGGGACATGGCGCTGTTCGGGCACCGCGGCAACCTGTCGTTCACCGCGATCACCCAGCCGTGGCTGCGCGAGACCGCCAAGATCTGGGCGCTGGCCGATCTTCCCCGCCGCCGCGGGCGCAGCGGCGGGGACAAGACCCGGCATTACCTGTCGAGCCTGGCCCTGCTGTCGGCCAGCCTGCGGCAGCGCGCCGACTGCGGCGAGGACCCGGCAGCGCTGGGACGCCCGGACATCGAGCTGTTCCTCAACCGCCTCGGCTACCTTCATGCCGCCGGGGAGATCAGCGAGCTGACCCGGGTGCTGGGCTGCCGCGAGGTCCGCAAGCTGCTGACCTCGGCACGGCAGCTCGGCGCGACCAGGAACGGCGGCCCCGCCGCGGGTCTCAGCGACCAGTTCGCCCTGCACCGCGATGACATGCCCGAAGAGCCCGAGCACGGGGAGCCCGGCCGGGACCTGCCGCCGGAGATCTTGCGGCAGGTCTGCAGCCAGCTGGACACCCTCGTCTCACCTCATATCCGCACCGCGATCGAGATCCTCATCGATACCGGCCGCCGCCCCGACGATGTCGTCTCATTGCCGCTGGACTGCCTGGCCAGCGACCCCGGCGGGTCACCTGTCCTGGTCTACGACAACCACAAGGCCCACCGGCTCGGGCGGCGGCTGCCGATCACCGCGGCCACCGCTGCGCTGATCCGCGCCCAGCAGCAGCGGGTCCGCGACCGGTTCCCCGATACCCCGGCCAGCGAGCTGAAGCTGCTGCCCACCGGCTGGGCCAACCGGGACGGCCGCCGCCCGCTGACCGTCTCGGCCCTGTCCACCGCGCACAGCGACTGGCTCACCTCGCTCCCGCCGCTGCTGCTGGACGGCGGCGGCGAATTCGACAAGGACCGCGCTGTCCCGTACTCCTACCGGCACACCGTCGTTATCTGTACTCCTATCTCGGCGTGAGTGACGTGGGTCAGGCAGCGCGACTCGCCGGTGCCTTGTAAATATCCGTTACTTTGAGTGACGACAGTTACGTTGGGCACGTGACTGAGTCGATGAGCGTGAGCTTCCGGGCCGAGCGGGCGGTGTCTCCTCGTGATGGCAGTGAGCTGTGGGTGGTGCTCGACTCCGGGCTGGTTGTGCACCGTGAGGCCAGTGAGTTCCTGCGCTGCCTGCACGGGGCGAGCCGTTCCCCGCACACGATCCGGGCTTACGCCGGGCGGGTGGCGGGGTTCCTGGGCTGGTGCGCCGGGCAGGGCGTCAGGTGGTCCGCGGTGAGCGTGGCGGACCTTGCCCGGTTCAAGCATTTTCTCGAAACCGCTCCAGCGGCCAGCGGGCGGCTGCGCTCGGGCGTGACGGTCAACGCGACGCTCACCGCGGTATGCGAGTTCCTGCGGTTCTGCGCCAGGACCGGGGTGATCGGGCAGGTGGTCGCTGACCGGCTGTCGGAGCCGCGCTGGCTGCGGTTCACCCCTGCGGGGTTCGACGCAGGCGAGAACGGCCAGTTCCGCACGGTCCGGGCCCGGGCACTGAAGGCGCGGACGCAGGAGGCGTTCCCCGAAGCGCTGACCCGTGAGCAGTCCGCGCAGGCCGTGGCGTGCTGCCGCCGGCCCCGGGACCGTTTCCTGGTGATCTTGATGCTCGAGACGGGGCTGCGGATCGGGGAGGCGCTGGGGCTGCGCGGCTGCGGCATGCACCTGCTGCCTGACTCCCGCAGCCTGGGCTGCGCCGTCGCGGGCGCGCACGTGCACGTGCGGCACCGGGCCAACCCGAACGGGGCACTGGCGAAGTCCCGGTTCCCGCGCACGGTCCCGGCCAGCGGCGCGGTTCTGGCCAGCTACGCCGATTACCAGTACGAGCGGGCCAGGCTCGGCCGCGGTGACGGGACCGAGATGGTGCTGGTCAACCTCTACCACGAGCCGCTCGGCGCGGCGATGACCTACCGGGCCGCGAAGGGGTTCTTCGACCGGCTGGCCGGAGCGTGCGGGTTCCCGGTCCGCCCGCATATGCTGCGCCATACCGCGGCCACGAACTGGGTCCGGGCCGGCACGGACATTGACGTGGTGCGGTCTCTGCTGGGTCACGTGTCGCTGGCTTCGACGACCGTCTGCTTGCATGCTCGTGACGAGGACAAGCGCCGCGCCGTCGAGGCGGCCGCCGCGGGGAAGCGGTACCGGTGAGCCGCCCGGCAGCGCTGGCGGCGGTGCCCGCCGGCGCGTCCCGCCAGCAGCCCTGCGCGAGCGGATGGCTGGAATGGCTGCGCGCCGGGCTGGACGCGGCCTGGCGCCCCGGCGAATGGGACGGCGGCTTGCTGCTGTTCACCGGGGACCTGGCATCGCCGCGGACAGCGGCGTGGCCGTGCCGGACACCGCGGTGCCCGACAGCGACACGACGCCCGCCGGGACGCTGCGACGGATGCCGCCGGGCCCGTGCCGAGGCGGGGGCCGGCTGGGATCAGTTCGATGCCGCCCCGCCGGCTCGCGCGAGGAGGCCGCTGCGCCCGGACCGCTGCACAGTACCCGGCTGCGAAGGCGACCTGCACTGCTCGGGGCTGTGCTTCCGGCACGAGCGCAACTGGGGCAAGGACCGCAGCGAACCCGTCGCGGCGTTCATCGCCCGGGCCCGGCCGCTCGCGCGGGCCGCCGGATGCCGGGTCCCCGGCTGTGACCGTGAAAGCGTCACCGGTCGCGGGCTGTGCCGTTTCCATGACCAGCGGCTGCTTCGCGCGCACGCCGTCTCCGTGCTGACGGGCGAGCAGCTCGCAGCCTGGATAGCCGCCGAGCGGCCCCGCCCCGGAGTGCACCAGTTCTCCCTGGCCGGGCTGCCGGAACTGCTGCAGGCCGAGATGCTGTTCGCGCTGCGGCGCCGCGATCAGGCGGCCCCGCCGCTGGACCCCACCGAGATCCGGATCCTGCTGGCCCGCCTTGACGGCGCCGCCTCGCTGCGCGAGGCCAGTGAGCTGGCCGTCTGCGAGTCCGGCGGGACGCAGTACAACACGGCGGCCCGGGGACTGTTCCGTGACCTGCGCCGGCACCTGGACCAGGCCTGGGCCCGGTACTGCGGCACCGACCCGTTCGCCGGCGACGTCTGGCAGGTCGCCCTGCTGGACCTGCGCGTCAACGCCTCCCGCCGCTGGCCGGCCACCCGCGGCGTGATCGACTTGCGGGTCATCGAGCCGGCCTGGCTGCGGGAGATCGTCAGGGACTGGGCCCGGACCACCCGCCCCTGCCTGCAGCGGCTGCGGGAGACGATACGCGCATGCCAGGCGGCATCGGGTGCCCTGGCCCTGTCCGGCCACGCTGACCCGGCCGGCCTCGGTGCCGGCGACTTCACCCGCATCCTCGACGCGATCACCACGCAGCACCGGGCCGGCGGCACCCTTTACCCGGCGTCGCACCGCAACCTGATGACCTACCAGTTCTGCCAGGTCATCGAGCACGGCCGTGCCAGCGGCCTGATGGAAGCGGTGCCCGGCCCGTTCCGTCCCGCACCCCGGCACCGGGTCCGCGACGACCCGAACGAAGACGAGACCGGCAAGGCCCTGCCCGAGATGGTGATCGCCCAGCTTGACGCCCGCCTGGACCTGCTCGGCCCGGCCGGCCGGGCCGGCGCGATCCCCGCGGCCAGCATGCAGCTGATGCACCAGGCGATCTACCAGATCCTGCGCGACACCGGCCGGCGCCCCGGCGAGGTCGTCACCCTCCGCCCCGGCTGCATCGAGGTCATAGACGGGCAGCACAACCTGATCTACGACAATCACAAGGCCGGGCGGATGCGCCGCCGCCTGCCGGTCACCTCCGCCACCGCCGCGATCATCGTGGCCTGGCAGCAGCACCGCTGCACGCTCCGCCTCCCGCCCGGCCAGGACCGCTGGCTGTTCCCGAGCCCGCTGCTGCGCGCGAACCAGGCACGCGGCCACATCACCCCCTCGGCCGTGGCCCGCGCGTTCAGGACATGGGTCGCCCGGGCCGGCGTCATCGACTCCGAGCTGACCGGCCCCGGCGGCACGCCGGTCCCGTTCGACCTCACCCTCATGGCACCGTATGCACTAAGGCATTCCTACGCCCAGCGGCACGCGGACGCCGGTGTCCCGGTCGACGTGCTCAAAGAGCTCATGGACCACGCCTCGGTCACCACCACGATGGGCTACTACCAGATCGGGCTCAAGCGCAAGCAGCAGGCCATCCGCGCCGTCGGGGCACTCGCCACGGACGCCGCGGGAAACCCGGCCCCGTTCACCAGCCCCGCCGCCTACGAGAAGGCCTCAGTATCAGTACCGTTCGGGAACTGCACCGAGCCGTCCAACGTCAAGGCCGGCGGCGGCTCATGCCCGATCCGCTTCCAGTGCGCCGGCTGCGGTTTCTACCGGCCCGGCCCGTCCTACCTGCCCGCCCTCGAACAGCACATCGCCGGCCTGCGCGCCGACCGGGAAACCGCCATCGCGATCGGCGCCGCCGCCTACGTCACCACGAACATCACCGCCGAGATCGACGCCTTCACCGGCGCCGCAGACCAGATGCGCCAGCGGCTCGACGCCCTCCCGCCCGGCCAGCGCGAGGAAATCGAGCACGCCAGCAAGCTCCTGCGCCGCGCCCGCGCCGCCCGGCAGCTCCCGGTCATCCCCAGGCAGACCGCATGAACGCCGTCACCGGACGGGCCGACGCGCTGCGCGCCGCCCGCGCGGCCGACAGCGCCGCCAAGCGCACCCGTGCCCGCGAAGCCATCGGCACGCTCGAAGCCGCCGGCACCCCCGTCACCGCGACGGCCGTCGCCCGGGCCGCCGGGGTCTCCACCTGGCTCGTCTACTCCGACGGCCTGCGCGAGCACCTCGACGCCGCACGCCACCGCCAGGCCCGGCCCTCCGCCATCGGCGCCCGCCCGGCAGCCGGCCACGCACCGCCCACCCCGGCCAGCCTGCGCACCGACCTGGCCCTCGCCCGGGAGGAGATCCGCCGGCTCCGCACCGAGCACGGCAAGCTCCGCGACCGGCTCCGGCTCCAGCTCGGCGCCGAGATCGACGGCCCCGACCCGGCCGCGCTCATCGCCCGTGTCGCCGACCTCGAGACCCTCGCCCGCAAGCTCACCGCCGAACGCGACGCCCGGGCGGCCGAAGCACACCAGGCCCAGCGTCGCATCCGCGACCTCGAAGACGACCTCACCGCCGCACGGGAAACCCTCCGCAAAGCGATCAAAGACCGCAACCGGCCCCCCGCATGACACCCCCGACCCGGCACGGGACGTCCCCCACGTGCCTCACAGCCGACAACCACGAGGCACGCTGCAGGACAACGGGATCCAGGAATCAAGTACAGATAACCCGGGGCACCCAGCTCGCCGAGGGCGGCGCGCAGATCCAGACCATCATGGCGATCCTCGGACATCGCAGCGCGACGATGTCGGCGACGTACTCCCACATCAGCGATCCGGTGCTCAAGGAGCACTACGAGAAGGTAATCGCGGCCGGCGGCCGGGTGGCCGGCCCAGCTGCCGAGACTTTGCTGACGAACCAGCTGGGGCAAGACACCCTGGACTGGCTGAAGACCAACTTCTTCAAGACCGAGCTCGAGCTGGGCCACTGCCTGCGCATGCCCGCCGAAGGGCCATGCGAATGTGACCTCTACCTGCGGTGCTCGAAGTTCCTCACCACCAGCGAGTACGTCCCGCGGCTACAGGATAGGCTGGTCCGCGAACACGAGCTCGCCCAGGACGCGGCCGAACGCGGCTGGCGCCGCGAGGCCGGACGACACACCGCGATCTCCGGCCGGATCTGCGAACTCCTCACGGAACTCGGTGTGTCCGCTGCACCGGACACACCCGGACCCTGACCGACGCCGCCTTCTGCCGGTGATTATCAGGATCTGCCCGTTGGTGGTCACGACGATGGCCCGCCAGCCATCGCAGAAAGTGAGCAGATCTACGTTGCGGCACCTCGCAGGCTCGCTACCTGCCGACTCTGCGCGCCTCGCCGTGCTTGCGGCTATAGCGAGCAGGGAACACAGATCGAATAGATCGGAGCGGCCCGACGGACGACCACGTGGCCTCTCCGGTGACGTGGATCCTGGCGTGCGGACGGGGTCGGTGCATCGGCGATGAGCACCGTTCAGCGCTTCGCCGGTGCAGCCGGCGCCGCGCTGCTCGCGGTCACCTGCAGCCCGCCCTCATCGCCCGGATATCCGGCTGCCAGGGAGGCATGACCCTATGCGGGCGCACGAAAGCCCGGGGGCCAGTTAGATGTGCAGGAGTTGGCCGGGCTCGAGCACATGAACGTCGGTGTCTGGTGCGAGGTCGCCCACCGCGTCTCGGTAAAGGTTGGGGTTCCGGTCGAGTTTGAGCAGCAGCCGGTCGCCGACGGGGCCGGCGGTGAAGGCGTAGTGGGTCGGAACGGCCAGGCGAGGGTGCAAGGTCTTGGTCAGGTCGGCTGCCTCCATGGCGTTCATGACCACCTGCTTGTTGAGCATCGTGCGGATCTTGAGCCCGTTGACCGGCAACAGTGCGAGGTCGATATCGGGGTACCGGCTGGCAACCTCGTCCAGTTCGGGGATCCGCAGGCTGTCCGCGCCGAAGAACACCGTGCGGCCCGCGGCCTGAAGGATGTAGGTGACCTCAGGCACGCCGTGCTTGGCGGGGGCGGCGGTGACCGTCAGGGGGCCGAGCTCGACCTGTTCCCAGGGGTCGACCTCGGTGATGCTGGTGAACCCGGCCGCGCGGGCTTTGTCCGCCAGGCCTCGCTTGACCACCAGTGCCACGGCCTTGTCGGGGTAGCCGGCGAAGGCCTTGAGGTCGAAGTGGTCGTAGTGGCCATGGCTGACCAGGACCGCGTCGAGCCGCGGAAGGTCCGCGACGTTAAACGCCAGTGGCTCGCCCCGCCGGTAGGTCGGGCGCTCTGAGAACCACGGATCGGTGAGTACCTTCGTCCCGTCGAAATCGGCCAGGACGGTGGAGTGGGTGACCCGGGTCACGCTGGCGATGGCCATGCCGGCCTGCTCTCCTCTCGCAGGCGGCGGCCTGGGATCATGGGAGTGAGCTGGCGGATGTCGTGGCGGGCCCGTAGCTGCGCGATCGCGGCCTGGTCCGGTGGTCCCTGGCGGGCGAGCAGCGCGGCGAGCTCGTTGAGGTAATGCTCGTGGCCGGCCGGCGCGACAAGGAAAAGCATTCGGGCTGGGGCGGGCCCGGGGTTCGCGAAGGCGTGCGGGCACCGGGGCGGCACGAACATGACGCTTCCCGGACCACCGCGGGCCACCTGGGCGCCGGTCTTCGCTTCCCAGGCGCGCCAGCCGTCGGCGGTCCTGAGGCGCGGTTCGAAGGCGAGTAGGTCAAGCTCGCCCTCGAGGATGTAGAACAGCTCCTCGGCTTCGCCGTGCAGGTGCGCCCCGACGTCGAATCCGGCCGGGATAGCGGCTTCGAACATCGACCAGTGCCCGGACCGCTCGGCGCCGACCTTGAGGGTCATGCCCGCGGAACGGATCTCGTGGCCTGAGCCGGGGGGCAGCACCAGTCCGTCAGTCATGTTTCCTCCTTGTCCTGGCCTGACGCCTGCGCCCTGGCCGCCGGGCGGGCCATCAGGACCGGGCCCCGGCCGGGCGCGCCGTAGCAGTGCGCGCTGAGCTCGGATCCCCGCTCGGTGAACCCGGATTCCAGCCGGTCTCGCGCAGCCAGGTCTGCAGCGTCATCAGGCCGGGGTGAAGGGCGCGCAGCGCGGCGAGGTCCGGCCCTCCGGCGCCGCGCCCATCGAGCCACTCGAACATTTTGGCCACTTCCTCGTCGAAGGCGCGCAGCTGTTCGGTGGGCACCTGCTGGTAGCGCGCTGGCAGGCCGCAGGCCCGGCCGAAGGTCTCGGCGATCTGCGGGCCGGTGAGATCATCCCCGGCGATCTCGATGCGCTGGCCGAGGAACCGCCGGGGCTGGCCGAACGCGATCGCGGCGAAAGCGCCGATGTCCCGGGTGGCGATCATCGGCAGCCGCGTCTCGGGCCGCAGCGCGAGGCTGACCACGAGCCCACCGTCGGCCAGGACCGGGCGGTTGTAGGTCGTGAAATTGTCCATGAAGGAAACGGGCCGCAGGATCGTCGCAGGCAGCGCGAGCGCCTGGATGTGCTCCTCGATCCGGCGCTTGCTTTCCAGATGCGGGATGCCGGTGTGAAGATCCGCGCCGCTGATCGAGCTGTACACCAGGTGCCTGATGCCGGTTTGGCCGGCGACATCGGCCATCGCCTTGCCTCGCCGCTCTTCGGCCGCCACCCCGTCCAGGGTGACCCGCGGGCCGGTCATCATGGTCAGCACCAGGAAAACGCCGTGGACGCCGCTCATCGCCGCCCGGACAGACGCCGTGTCATCGAGGTCACAGGTGACCAGCCTGGCCCCAGCTTCGCGCAGCAACGTGGCGGCTGGCTTGCCGGCGTCGCGCACCAGGGCGTGGACCGCCCAGCCGCGCTGGAGCAGTTCGCGCGCGGTCGCGCCGCCCTGCTGCCCGGTGGCGCCGATCACCAGCACCGGGCCGTCTCCGCTTGCCATGTGGGTTCTCCTCCGCGGCTGACCGAGGGCCTGATCCGCACCCTGCACAATGATCGCCAGAGCACTGCTAAAGAACATCAAGCAGTGCTCGATAACTTCATTTGTACTATGCGTCGGACACTGCTCTACTGTCAAGAGCAGTGCGCGAGAAAGGGAGTCCTATGGCGGGGACGGCAGGGCCAGGACCCGAGCCGCAGACAGGGGGCCAGAAAGCAGAGCCTGGATTCGACCTGATCTGGGTCCGCCAGGCGCGGGGGGCGCGCGAAAAACGGCCGGCACTGTCGCGCGAGCAGGTCGTCCAGGCGGCGATCGAGCTCGCCGACGAGCGCGGCCTGGAGGGCATGTCCACCCGCCGGATCGCCGCCCGGCTCGGCGCGGGCGCGACCTCGATGTACTGGCATGTGCCGAGCAAGGATGACCTGTACGAGCTGATGTTCGACGCCGCGATGGGTGAGCTGGAGCTGCCGGAGCAGCCATCCGGGGAATGGCGCGCGGACCTGCGCACCCTGGCCCGGCTCGCGCACGCCCTGTTCGGGCGGCATCGGTGGCTGGTGCTGCTCGGCATCCAGCCGGGGATCGGGCCGAACACCCGCCGTTATGGCGAGTTCGGCATCGCCGCCCTGGCTGGCCTGGGCATTGGCCGGGAACACGCGGTGGGCGTGCTGGCGATGGTGAACAACTACGTGTTCGGGTTCGCCCACCGGCAGACCGCCTGGGAGCAGCTGCGGCGCCGGGCAGGGTTCACCGAGCAGGACTGGGCGGATCGCCTGGAACGCTACCTCGCCCAGGCCCGGCGCGAGGACCCGGAACTGGCCCGCGACATCGAGACGCGGATGCGCCTGGCTAGCGAGGACAGCTTCGAATCCGGCCTGCAGTGCCTGATCGAGGGCATCGCCGTACGTCTCGGGCAAGCCGTCAGCGCACCGGACGGGTCTCGGTGAACGGGTCGGCCCGCGCCAGCGACGGCACAGAACTGCGCTACACCCAGGCCGGCCACGGGCAGCCGCTCGTCCTGGTGCAGGGCTGGTGCCAGTCCGCGGCAGGCTGGCAGCATCAGGTCGACGGCCTGGCCGGCCAGTTCCGGGTCATCGCCTACGATCAGCGCGGCCACGGCCAATCCGGCAAGCCCGCGCACGGCCACACCGTGCAGACCTCCTCACCGGCCTGTGACCCAACACCGAACAGCCGCTGGCGCACATGGCGGCGGATCAGGAGCGGCCGGGACCGGTATTCAGTAACAATCCGTGACCGAGTTGCCCGTCTCCGGGCAGTTCCTGATCGCCATCGGCTGGCAGGTTCCGATGACCGCCAGCAGCCTTCGGGACCGGGTCGGCCCGGGAAACCGCTGGTCCAGGCCCCATAACAGTTCTGCAACTTGTCCAGATAAAGGTTGACGTGGTTCCAGAACAGCGCGGACAGGCCGCGCCGGTCCTCGTCGGTAAGCCGGTCCCGCCAGGCGGGGTCCCGGAGGACGATCTGGATCATGATCGTGTTGACGTAGGCGAGGGCCGCCTGGATCAGGTGAAGCGACAGGGCGGAGACCTCGGCGTGTTTCCCTGTCGGGGCCGGTGAGGTCTATGCCGGGGTCATCATGGAGTATGCCTGCCGAGCGGAAGCCGCCCCGCGGGCCCGTGATCGAGCTGGCACCGGCTGCCGAGCGGGGTGAGCACTGGTGGCCGGTCGCGGTGGCGATCATCGCGGTGGTCGGCCTGCATGTGGCCCTGCCTGCGCGGTACCGGGTCCAGCCCGTATGGGTGATTCCGGTCGTGCTGCTCGCGCTGCTGGCAGTGCTGATCGCCGGGGACCCGGGCCGCATCGACCGGCAGAAAACCTGGCTGCGGGTCCTCATGGGCATCGTCATCGCGGTCATCACTGTGGCGAACCTGCTGGCCGCCGGCCGGCTTGTGGTGGACATCTTGACCAACAGCAAGCTCTACGCGACTAACCCCGCCGG
>WNGH01007309.1_pt1 | contig 10518 bp, 6 predicted proteins | sample 5400631 | NCBI WGS metagenome assembly WNGH01 (sample SAMN13153373, study PRJNA577476) | soil metagenome | isolation source: 115 cm soil or saprolite under Garry oak tree replicate 1 | place: USA:California | collected 2016-06-15 | reverse complement strand
TCGATCCGACCCTGGGCGAACCGCACGCTTCACTCGGCCTCGTTCACTCTCTTTTCGATTTCGATTTTGCGGCCTCGGTGCGTGAGTTCGAGGAAGCCATTCGGTTGAACCCAAATTATGCGATCGCGCACCACTGGTTTGGGGATTCCACGCTTCCAGCTCTCGGACAATTCGATCGCGCCAATGCTGAAGCAAAACGCGCGCTTGAGCTTGACCCCCTCTCTCTCGTCATGATCACCGATGCCGGAACGGTTTACTGGATCACTGGTCGTTATCAGGAAGCAGTCGCCCAATTCCGAAAGGCGATCGAAATAGATCCTCGCAACTATACTGCGCACTGGCAACTGGGCCAGGCGCTCGAGTGCATCGGTGATCTGCCAGGAGCGATCGCCGAATATGAAAAATCAACACAACTCGATGCTGATCCTTTACCACTCGGCCTGCTCGCGGCCGCAAGGGCGAAAGCAGGCGACCGGCCGGCGGCTCTCGCCATTTTGAACCGGATCCAAGAAATCGCAAAACGGCGTTATGTCTCCGACTATTCGTTTGCTCTGATTCATCTTGCGCTCGGGCAAAAAGACGAAGCGTTGCACTGGCTTGAGTCGTCTTATGCCAAACACCAGCCGGACGTGAATTGGATCCGCGTCGATCCGGATTTGCGCCCGCTGCATGGCGACCCGGCTTTCGAAGCGCTCGCCGAGAAGATCGTGCCGGCGAGGGAATTCAACGCGTCAGCGACTTCGAAATGAAGACAGGCAACTTCTTCGCCGAACTGAAACGGGCGCAATGTTAAAAGGCAGGCAGCTTCTTAAATTAGAGTTCCTTCGCCCGCAAATAAACTTCTGGGGAGCGGTTCTCACAAAAGGTAACAGGTACCGAAGCAGTTCAGATTGAACAAAACTTAATCTTTATTTCCTCCTGTTGGAAGAATTCCAACAATCCGCGCAGCAAGATTCGCCTTCATCGAAAAGTCTGTCCGTGGCAGATTCAGAGTATCTTTGTAGTTCTGATTCATTGCAGGCACGCGAGGCTAACATCCGTCAACTGACGAAGCCAAGTAGCGGCCGATGCATGAGAGCGACCAAACCGGAAATTTGTCCCGCGTTGTTCGTTAGTGAAGTTTCTGGCATGCGCAAACTGCTGTTCGTACGTCTGATCACATTGCTTGTGGCGATTCTTGGTGGGTGCAGCGAACGCCGAGGCGCTACAGGCACTCATGACGCCTGCAGCCTTGTGTCTAAAGAGGAAGTTGGATCGGTTCAGGCGTCGCCAGTCACTGACACGAACAGCAGCGAACGCTCCGAGGATGTTTTCCGCGTTTCACAATGTTTCTATGCAACAGCGGAATCCAGTAAATCTGTGAACCTAGCACTCGTGCAGGAGCGGACAGATCAGCAAAATAAGCGCAGTCCAAAAGATTTCTGGAAAGAGAAGTTTGGCCCTTACGAGAACGAGAAAGACCGCGACGCTAAAGCGGAGACAAACAGCGGCGAAAAAAAGCAAGGACCTGCACCGAAAAAAATCGGCGGGCTTGGAGACGACGCGTATTGGGTCACCAACCGGTTTGGCGGCATGCTTTACGTGCTGAAAGGCGATGCGTTTATCTCGATCGGACTCGGCGGAACGGATGACGAAGAGACGAAGCTTAAGAAGTCGAAAGTTCTCGCCCAAAAAGCGCTTCAAAGGCTGTAAACCTTTCCGACAAGCGGGACTTCCAAGCCATGTGAGGCGACCGCGGTCGCCCGTTTTCCCGAATCTTAGAGCAAGAATCACCACTTCTTGCCATGAAAAAGACTTCCTCCACTTCAATGACGGCGCGCGCCACTATCGGCGCGCTTTTTTTTGTTACCGGTATTTTCCTGATTGCGTTCGGCCTCTTCACGGCCCGCTTGGACTCAGCGACGCCTGCTTCTGGGACGGTTAATCCTGGCGGCCCACAACTAAATTGGGTCGGCACAGCCGTGGGTGGCGGTTCGCTCGACGAAAGCACCTGCGTCGAGGGCGTAAACTGCGATACCTTCACTCTGACGTTATCCGGTACGCCAAGTAATTGGGCTGGGCTGAAAGCACGGATCGTTGTCAGCTGCTCCGACCCTTCCGGCCTGAGCGATTACGATGTTTATGTTCACAAAGGCAATAACTCCGGGCCAATCGTACCCGGTGGTACGTCGGCCCACGGCGGAACGCCGCCGGAAGTCGTCGATCTTGACCCCAGTAATTCGGAAATCGGCACGGGACAGTTTTCGGTGCACGTAGTTTATTTTAGCGCCTTTGCTGGCTTCCAGTATTCCGGAAGCGCGAGTGCGGTGTCAGCATCAGCAGGATCTGCATTAGCTCCCGCGGCGCCTCCGGACAGGGGTCCGAAGGTGGGCTTTCAAAATTTCGAGGCGCCGGGGACGCTGGTGCAAGTCACCGACAGCAGTCAGGGCCCGACTGTGCACACGGTCGAATACACGGCACATGATGCCGGTGAACCCTCGGTTGGAGTTAATTGGAATTCTCCGAACTCAGCTAGTGGCGTAACGAATTTCCAGTCAGATTTGCAAACGCTCTTCATCAAGTTTGATGATAGCTGCCCCGCAAATGGCCAGAGCGCAACTTGGTACAACAGTCCCGCGCCAACATCGCAGTTCGTTGATTCCGACCCCATCGGTTTCACAGATCGTCAGACTGGCCGCGTGTTCGCGGGAGAACTCACTCTTACCTCACCATCGTGCAAAGTTTCATTCACAGACACTGATGGTCTCGATCAATTGGGGCAGCCAAGCTATGCCGGCTGGTCGCCAAGTTCTGGCCCGCTGGGCTCTGGCATTGATCATGAGACGATTGGTGGCGGGCCATATCACGCGCCGGCACCGCCACACGGGCCGTATCCGAATGCTGTTTACTATTGCTCGCAAGACTTGGTCACTGCCTTTTGCTTACGCAGCGACGACGGAGGCGCCACCTATGGCCCGCCAGTGCCGACGTACACCACGCAGTGCGGCGGATTGCATGGCCATGTGAAAGTCGCCCCGGACGGAACGGTTTACCTTCCCAATAACAGTTGTAGCGGCACCGGCGCCGTCGTCGTTTCGGAAGACAACGGATTAACTTGGAGCATACGTCCCGTCCAAAACGCAAATAGCCAGACGCGTGCCAATGCGAATCTTCAGGACCCAGCAGTGGGAGTCGACAGTGCTGGTCGGGTTTATTTTGCAATGTCTAGTAGCACGGTGGCTGGTAGCGCTACCGGCGGTTCGAACGCAATCGTGGCGACGTCCAGCGATCGTGGCCAGACGTGGCAGAACATCTATGATGTCGGCGCGGTTTACGGTCTGAAAAACATTGCTTTCCCTGCGGCAGTAGCAGCCGATTCCGGTCGCGCGGCAGTCGCATTCTATGGTTCAACGACATCGGGTGATGAGTCGGCGAACAGCTTCAATGGAATTTGGCATCTTTACGTCGCAAGTAGCTTCGACGGAGGACTGCATTGGACCACTACCGACGCCACACCGAAGGATCCATTGCAGCGCGGTTGTATCTGGATGCATGGCGGCGCCGATATTTGCCGCAATCTGCTCGACTTCTTTGACATGACAGTTGACAAGCAGGGGCGAGTGCAGGTCGGCTATGTTGATGGGTGCACCGACGGCGCCTGTGTTCAAGCAGCGAATACGGCCAAAGGGAATGCCTATACCGCACGCGGCGTGATCGCGCGGCAATCGAGCGGACGCAGGCTACTCGTCAGCTTCGATCCGCGGAATCCGTTGCACGCGAGATCGGCACCGGGCATGCCGCTGGTGACGGTTCGCCGAGTCAACTCGGTGGTTCATCTCGCCTGGTCCGAGGCCGACACAGGTAATGCAAACATCACGAGCTATCGGATCATGAGAGGCATTGCTAGCGGCGCTGAGACTCTGCTAACGAGCGTTTCGGGAAATCAGACAACCTATGACGACACTACTGCTACCGATCCCACGAAGACGTATTACTATAAGGTGCTGGCGGTAAATGGGGCCGGCACTTCGTGCGGAAACAATGAAGTTGCCGCGCCCTACGTCGGCGATACCTGCAATGGCTTGATTGTTCAAAAAACACCGCCGGGCCATCCGGAACAGCCACTGCAAGGGCTAGCTCCAGCCTCGCTTGCTATCGACTGGGTCGCGGTCGCAGAACCGCCAGGGACGAACAATCTGGTCTTTAAACTGAAGGCGACGAATCTGGCGAGCGTGCCACCCAGCAGCAGGTGGAGAGTGGTTTGGAACTCGTATGCCGCTCGATCGTATGATCCCGCAGCCGAGCAATTCTACGTCGGAATGCGGACGGACCAAAACGGCACCGTGACGTTTGATTATGGCACGATCGCGACCCAAGTGGTCGGGCTAGTTATAGGTGTTCCAACAGAAACGTCTATCGGTGGGTTGCCGGGAAGCAGCTTCAACGCTGACGGAACCATTACACTGATCATTCCGAAATCCGCGGTTGGCGGCCCAGCTCCTGGTGATCTGCTTGGAGCTGTTAACGGAAGGACGTTTACTGGCGACACGCCGGAGACTCAAAACCTCGAACGCTCAACTCTTCTGGTGGACCACACTTTCGTTAAAGGACAGCGCGACAATGGACATCCCGCTGCGACATACATGGTCGTGGGCAATGTGAGTTGCGGGCCGTGATTGCATTGGCGACGCCAAGTTAGCTCAAAGCGAGAACGCATCGGCGACCAGCCGGGCTTGCTCGCGCTTGTGGCGGGCGAGCGCACCGACAGCAGGGCTGGCGCTGGCGTCGCGTCCCGCGTAGGCAATTTCGCTGCAAAAGAGCGTGCGCAATCGCGGTTCTATAAAAGTCCATGCGCCCATGTTTTGCGGTTCTTCCTGACACCAGACGAGCTTCGCGCTCTTTGGAAACGGCTTGAGCATTTCGCGCAGCCTTTTTTCTACGAGGGGATAAAGTTGCTCGATGCGAATGATCGCCGCGTCCTCAATTTTCCGCTCAGTGCGATATTTCAGCAGATCGTAATAAACTTTTCCCGAACAAAAAATAATGCGCTTCGTTTGGTCAGCGGGACCAGCTTCTGGCGCGCCAAGGATCTCTTCGAACCGGCCATGAATGAATTCCTTGGCGGGCGAGGAAGCAAACGTGGCGCGCAACAGACTCTTTGGCGTCATTATGATCAGTGGCTTGATGAAGTCGCGCTTCATCTGGCGCCGGAGCACATGAAAATACTGTCCGGAAGTAGTGAGATTGCAGACTTGGATGTTATCTTCGGCGCAGGCCTGCAGAAAGCGCTCTAGTCGAGCACTGGAGTGCTCCGGCCCCTGGCCTTCGTAGCCATGCGGGAGCAAAAGCACGATGCCGCTTGGCTGTTGCCATTTCGATTCTGCTGAGACGATGAACTGATCAATGATCGTTTGCGCGGCATTGGCAAAATCGCCGAATTGCGCTTCCCATAAGCACAGCATTTTTGGGTAGTCCAGCGAGTAGCCGTAATCAAATCCAAGCACAGCAGCTTCTGAGAGCGGGCTGTTGTAAATGCAGATGGGCGCCTGCTTTTCGGCCAGGTGCATGAGCGGCACGTAAGGTTTACCCGTGTTTGCATCATAGAGCACGGAATGCCGTGTGCTGAACGTGCCGCGCGAACTATCCTGGCCGGACAATCGAACCGGTATTCCTTCCAGCAACAATGATCCGAACGCGAGCACTTCGGCATAATGCCATTCATAGGGGCCGCCCTCGTCAAAGACTTTGCACTGATGATCGAGGACGATGCGTTTGATCTTCGGCTGAACCTGGAAGCCCTCCGGTATGCGGGTGAGGCCATCAACGATCGTCTTGAGCGTTTTCTCGCTAATCGCAGTCGGTTCCGATGTGCTGGTGTATTCCGGTTGAAAAATCGCCGTCGATTCTCTGAACTTTGCTTTCTCGCTAGCTTTTCGTTTTTCGATGGCGTCGACTTCGTCTCTCGTCATCTCCAGCCGCAAAGCAAACTCGGTTTCCAAGGAGGCGGCGTCGTCTTCGCTGAGTGTGCCCGCTTCGAGCAACTCGCGTTTGTAAAGTTGCGTTACTGATGGGCGTTTCTCGATCTTCGCGTAGAGATCGGGCTGGGTAAACGACGGTTCGTCGCCTTCGTTGTGGCCGTACCGACGATAGCAATACATGTCGATCATCACGTCGCGTCCGAATCGCTGGCGAAAATCGAACGCCATGTCGCTCACGAACTTAACGGCCAGTGGATCGTCGCCGTTCACATGAAAAATCGGAGCCTCGATCATCTTGGCTACATCAGTCGAATATAGAGATGACCGAGCGTCTTTTGGGAGCGTTGTGAAGCCGATTTGATTGTTCACCACTACGTGAATGGTGCCGCCGGTGCTGTAACCGTGTAATTGAGATAGGTTGAGCGTCTCGGCTACGATTCCCTGTGCAATGAAAGCCGCGTCGCCGTGCACTAGCAGCGGCAAAACTTTTCGACGATGCTCGGTGTCTCCACGAATCCGTTGTCGCGCGCGCGCTTTTCCTTCGACAACGGGATCGACGGCCTCGAGATGACTCGGGTTTGAAGAGAGGCGAATTTCGACCTCGGCGCCTGAAGCAAGTCTGCGCACCGCGCGATAACCGAGATGGTATTTCACATCGCCATCGCCGGCCACCAAGTCGGGAATATAATTCTCGCTAAATTCCGTGAAGATGACCTTCAGCGATTTGCGCAAAAAATTCGCCAGCACATTGAGACGCCCTCGGTGCGCCATGCCCATGCAAATTTCCTCGACGCCACCTTCAGGGCATCTGTGCAGGATGGTATCCAGAATCACCATGAGCGATTCCGAGCCCTGAAGCGAAAAGCGTTTTTGTCCTACATAGCGCGTGTGCAGGAAGATCTCGAACGATTCGGCTTCCAGCAGCGCCCGCAACAGCGCCACTTGAACTGCGCGCGGCGTCGAATGCTTATGCGGCCGCGTCTCCAGGCGGCGCCGCACCCACTCGCGAATCCGCGGGTCCTGGATATGCATGAATTCCGAGCCGATAGAGTCGGCGTAAATTCTCTCGAGGCCGGCGACCATTTCGCGCAATGTCATCGGCCGATTGTCGAGGAAAAATTTCGAGGAAACGCGAAGGTCGAGGTCTGATTCGTTAAATCCGAACTCGTGCAAACTCAGCAATGGATTTTGCGGTCGGGTCTCTGCCAGCGGATCGACGCGTGCAATGGTATGCCCGAGCGAGCAATACGCGTAAACCAGACTATCGACGCGTGTCTGCAATGCTGCCTCGCGAGCCTCGATCTCCACCACTGCTGCGCCATCGGGCTGCGGCAGATTCCCGAGCTCGAATCCTTCAAAAAAAGCGGACCATCCCGAATCAACTGACTCTGGATTTTGCTGCCAGCGCCGATAATTCTCTTCGATCAGGTCGATATTTTCGCGAGCGTCAATTGAAGTACGCATAGCAAATCAATCTCCAACGATTGCGCGGTGCGGCAAGTTGACAGTGCCGGAGTGGCTTCTTTACTTGGGAGGCATATTTGGTGACGAAAGATCAACGCAATCATGAAGGTGGCATCCACAACTCCAGGCAGAGCACGCGCTACATGTATTCGCGAGCGCGTACTCGCGGTTGCGCTAGGGATCCTCGCAGCATGCACATCTTGTTTTGCACAAGCCGATCCTGCGTCGGAACCGGCTGTTTTGGCTGTTGCCAAGGTATTGCCTGCAGTGGTGAACATCAATACGGAGCGCGTGGTTCGCCGCACGGTGCGCGATCCTTTTGAGGATTTTTACGCGCAATTCTTCGGCTACGACCGCGTCCGGCCACGCCAAATTCGGCAGACGTTGCAAAGTCTCGGCTCCGGTTTCATTATCGATCCGGCCGGTTACATCGTGACCAACCAGCACGTGGTAGAGCGCGCCGCGGACTTGAAAATTCACGTAACGACGAACGACGGCAAAACGTACAACGCTCATTACATTGCGGGCGATGATAAAACCGATTTGGCGTTCATAAAGATCGATGCGAAAAATGCATTCCCTTTCATCAACCTCGACAACATCTCTCCGAACTTGCTTGGCCAGACAGTGATTGTAGTAGGCAACGCTGTTGGCTATGGCAGTTCGATTAGCCGAGGCGTTCTTAGTGCGGTAAAACGCAATATCACCGTCGATGAGACCGAATATAAAGACCTTGTGCAGACCGATGCGGCGATTAATCCGGGTAATAGCGGCGGACCGGTGATCGATATCTCTGGCCGGCTGGTCGGGATCGCGTCGGCAAAGATGGCGTTCACGCCACAAGGCGTGCCCACGCAGGGGCTTGGTTTCGCCATTCCCGCGGAGGTGGTGCGGGACAGCGTCAATCGATTCAAGAAAACGGCGCAGATACAGCCCACGACAAAAAGCGCGGTGGCGACCAGCGAAACATCGCTTTCGAGCGCGGAGAAGTTATTTGGGATGCAGCTACAAAATTTGAGCCAGGAATTAAGCGATGCCCTCGGTTATGCGCGAGGGCGGGGCGTCTTAATTGCCGCAGTCGAACCGAACAGCCCGGCAGATGAAGCAGGAATAGAGCGGGGAATGGTGATTTATCGCATAGGCAAATCCGAAGTTTCTTCCGTTCGACAGGTTGAGGAGCTATTGCGATCGGCGGAGAGCGGGGCAGCCGTGGAGTTCATCATTGGCATTATCCGTGCCGCTGGACAAAATCGCGAGGTCGCGACCGTGAGCCTGACGGCACGCTAAAAAATTTGGCAACGCAATTGCAGCTCGGTTGTCTCATCGAAGTATCGGAAAATGATTAAGGTTGAAAATCTGACAAAACGCTACGCCGGCCAGCCCGCGATCCGGGATTTGAATTTTGAAGTTAGCCAGGGCGAAATCATGGGATTTCTTGGGCCAAATGGCGCCGGTAAAACCACGACCATGCGGATTTTGGCGGGCTTTATGCCGCCTACCTCGGGCCGCGCTACGGTTGCGGGGTTCGACGTTTTTGAACAATCGCTTCAGGCGCGGGCACACCTCGGCTACATGCCGGAAAACGTGCCGCTCTACAGCGACATGCGCGTTACGGAGTATCTCAACTACCGCGCAGCGCTAAAAGGAATTCAGCATCGCCGGGTCGCAGAGCGTGTGGGCGATGTAGAGGAACTCTGTGGCCTCAAGGAAGTTAAAAAGAAGCTGATCGGCACTCTCTCCAAAGGCTATCGACAACGCGTTGGTCTGGCGGACGCGTTATTGGCGGAGCCTGACCTTCTCATTCTCGATGAGCCGACGATCGGTCTCGATCCGAATCAAATCCGGCAGGTTCGCGAGCTAATCAAGAACCTGGGCAAGCACCACACAATCTTGCTTTCGACGCATATTTTGCCGGAGGTGGAGATGACATGCAGCCGAGTAATCATCATTCACAAGGGTCGAATCGAGGTGTGCGATACACCGGATAATTTGCTCGGGAAAATCAGGCAGGCTGGCGGCGTGGTACTTGAAGCAAGAGTCGGGAACGATAACGGCGCAGAGGAACTGAAGAAGATTTCCGGTGTGCGAGACGTGATTACCGACGGAGAGGATGAATGGAAGAGATTTTCTCTGCGAGTGGAGTCGGGCACCGATGTCCGCGAAGAGGTCTTTCGGCTGGCTGCCGAACGTCACTGGGCGGTGCGCGAATTAACTCAGCGTCGAGCAACGCTCGAGGATGTGTTCGTCGAGCTCACGCATCCCGACCTAGTCTGAGACCAATGCTAAACGAGAGAATGATTCATGCGTAAGTTTTACACCCTGCTCGCGCGCGAGGTGCGCAGTTATTTCTATTCCCCGATCGCGTACGTCGTGCTGATCTTTTTCCTCATCGTCAGCGGGATCGATTTTTACTTTCAGGTCTCCTTCATGAACCAGCGCCAGGTGCAATACACGGTGCAGGAAGCATTCTTTAATTCAGTCTTCTTCTGGTTCGCCTTCGTTCTGATCTTCCCCCTGATTACGATGCGGCTGTTTGCCGAAGAATTTAAGCTCGGCACGATTGAGCCGTTAACTACTGTCCCTGTGCGCGACTGGCAGGTAGTACTCTCGAAATTCTTTGGTGCGCTAGTCTTTTATTTGATTCTCTGGATACCCACACTGCTTTACTTCGGGATTTTTCTGAGACTAACAAACCAGCCGGCTGCGCATTCTGCCGGAGCATACTTTGGTTCCTATCTGATGCTTTTCTTGCTTGGAATGTTCTATCTCTCGATTGGTTGTCTCACGTCTGTTCTGACGAGGAACCAAATCATCGCCGCCGTTATTTCGTTCTGCGCGATCACGCTGTTATTTTTTCTCGGCCTGGTTCAGTTCATACTTTTGGATGTTACTTCCACAACGCGCGAGTTGCTGGGATATTTCTCCGCAATCGAACACATGGGGACATTCTCCCGGGGCGTAATCGATACACGGCCGATCGTTCTCTACGTGAGCATGACCATCGTGATGCTGACGCTCACCTATCAGGCCTTCCAATCCCGTAAGTGGAGGCTTTAACAAATGGCTGACCTAATAAGGAAGTCGCGGATGCGCTCAG
>WNGH01007308.1_pt1 | contig 10518 bp, 8 predicted proteins | sample 5400631 | NCBI WGS metagenome assembly WNGH01 (sample SAMN13153373, study PRJNA577476) | soil metagenome | isolation source: 115 cm soil or saprolite under Garry oak tree replicate 1 | place: USA:California | collected 2016-06-15 | reverse complement strand
GGGCTATCGGAGTGCTCGGCACCGGCATTGACGTCTGCTACCCAAAGGAAAACAAGAAGCTCTACGAGAAAGTGCTGGAGCGCGGAGCGATCATCAGCGAATTTCCGCTTCGCACGCATCCCGCACCGGAAAATTTTCCTATCCGTAACCGCATCGTCGCCGGCATGCCCCTGGGCGTAGTGGTAGTGGAGGGCGCGCAATACAGCGGTTCGCTGATCACCGCGAGGCTAGCCATGGAGTTCGGCCGGGAAGTCTTCGGCGTGCCGGGGAACGTCACGCAGCCTGTGAGTTTCGCGCCAAACCAGCTCATCAAGCAGGGCGCCAAACTGGTCACCAGTGCCGAGGACGTGATTGAAGAGCTCCCCACGCCGATACGAGCGGCGCTCCTGCAAGCCGAAAAACCGGAAGCTGAACAGCGGAATCTCCTGGCTGCTGCCGCGCTTGAAGGTGCGGAGAAAAAGCTCTACGAACTGCTCAGCACCGAACAGCCGGTGCACATTGATGAAATCGTGGAGCGCTCCGGCTTGAACTCTTCTGAAGTTCTGGCTACGCTCTTTGACTTGGAGATGAAAGGCATCATCCGGCAGTTGCCGGGCAAGCAGTTCAGCAAAGTCTTGCTGTAGAACCAGATAAGGGTTACATCGCTGCCCGCCGGGCCGGCATCCCAATGGCCAAAACGCATCCCTAGGGGCCTTCGCCGCATCAATAGTTAGTCGCTGCTGCCGTTTGAGTCTTGCATGTACGGTAGCGAGAAGGACACACGCCGCCGCGTTCGACCCTCCCGGCAGAACATTACGGAGTTACAAAAGCAAGATGGCCCGTTCGCTCGTCATTGTCGAGTCGCCCGCGAAGGCGAAAACGATTAACAAGTATCTAGGGCGGAACTTTATCGTCAAAGCCTCCATCGGGCACGTGATGGACCTGCCCAAGAAAACGATTGGCATTCGTTTGCCTGGCGAAGAAGAGGGCGGCAAGAAAAAGAAAAAGAGAAAAGCCAAAAAGGGAAGCAAGAAAGCAAAGGAAAAGCCGGCCGGGAAGTTGATTGAGCTCGACGACGAGAAGATTTTTGAGCCGACGCTCCAGATCATCGCGGGCAAAGGCAAAGTCATTAACGATCTTCGCAAAGCCGCGAACTCCGCCGATGCCGTCTACCTGGCGGGTGACCCCGATCGCGAGGGGGAAGCCATTTCCGCGCACCTCGCATTGGTTCTTTCCAAGCCGTCCAAGTTCATCGAGCAGGAACCCAGCGTTTCGAGATTCAAGAAGAAAGACGCCAAACCCGAAGAGCCTGTCAAAGAAGAAGAGGCTGCTCCCAAAAAAGAAGTTGTAGCCATCGACCCAAAAAAGATTTTTCGAGTCACGTTCAATGAAATCACGCCCAAGGCCATCCGCGCGGCCTTCGACAAGCCACGGCAGGTGGACACCCATCTAGTGGACGCGCAGCAGGCGCGCCGCGTGCTGGATCGCATCGTGGGTTACAAAGTCTCCCCCATTCTCTGGAACAAAGTCCGCCGCGGGCTTTCCGCCGGGCGCGTCCAGACAGTGGCGCTGCGGCTGATCGTCGAACGGGAATTGCAAATCCGCGCATTCGTTCCGCAGGAGTATTGGACGATTCACGCCATGCTGGATGCCGGGCAGCCGCCGCTATTCGAAGCCAAGCTCTTCAAACACAAGGGCGAGGATATTGAAGTAAAGGACCAGGAGAGTGCGGACAAGATCGTCGCCGCAGTCAGTAAGGCGAAGTGGCAGGTTGCGACGGTCACGCAAAAGGAAAAGAAGCGTAATCCCCCGCCGCCTTTCACGACTTCCAAATTGCAGCAAGCCGCCTACAACCGGCTGCGCTACACCGCCAAGCGCACGATGTCGCTGGCGCAAAAGCTCTACGAAGGCGTGGAGCTGGGCGAGGAGGGCTCGGTGGCGCTGATCACTTACATGCGCACCGATTCCGTGCATGTTTCGAACGACGCGCTCATTCAGGTTCGTGAACTGATACCCGAGCGCTTTGGCGCGAACTATCTCCCGGAGAAACCCAACTACTACAAGTCGAAGAAGGACGCGCAGGAAGCTCACGAAGCGGTGCGTCCCACCGATGCCATGCGCGCGCCGGAAGACGTCCGCAAGTACCTCGACGAAGACCTTTTCAAACTCTACCAATTGATCTGGCAGAGGTTTGTGGCGTCGCAGATGCTCCCGGCGATTTTCGATCAAACGACTATCGACATTTCCGCCGGGGATTACACGTTTCGCGCTACCGGCTCGGTACAGAAATTCGACGGCTACCTGCGCGTTTACCAGTTGCCCGCGTCGATCGCCGACCGCGATGACGAAGAGAAAGATGACGAAGGTGAAGGGCGCGCGCTTCCGCAGGTTGCGGAAGGGCAGAACCTTCGCCTGGACAAGATTCGCCCGGACCAGCACTTCACCGAACCGCCGCCGCGGTTCAACGATGCCACGCTGGTGAAGGAGCTCGAAGAAGACGGCATTGGGCGGCCCTCGACGTACGCCTCCATCATTTCCACGCTCCTCGAGCGCGAATACGTGACAAAAAACCAGGGGCGTTTTTCCCCCACCATGCTCGGTGAGCGCGTGAGCACGCTGCTGGTCAAGAGTTTCGAAGACATCTTCGACGTCACGTTTACCGCCCGGCTCGAAGAAGAGCTGGACGAAATCGAAGAAGGCAAGCTTCCCTGGCGCGAGGCCGTCAAAGACTTCTGGGAGAAATTCGTGATCGACCTCGACAAGGCCGATGACGAGATGCTTTCCTACAAGGCCGGCATTCCCACGGGGAAAAAGTGCGAAAAGTGCGGACAGGGCGAATTGCTGGAACGCATCAGTCGGCACGGCTTCTTCCTTGGTTGTTCGCGCTATCCGGAATGCGACTTCATTCAGGACCTCTCCCCTGAGCTTCCGGCAGAGACCAGCGGCGAGCCCAAAATCGAGTATTGCGACAATTGCGGCAAGGAGATGGCCATCAAGCGCGGCCGATTCGGTACTTTTCTGGCCTGCAAGGGTTATCCGGATTGCAAGACCACCCGGCGCCTCGTGGAAGGCACTCGCGTAGCGCGCCAGCCGGATGAGCCTCTCGATGAAAAGTGCAATCTCTGCGGCAACGGCTTGGTGAAAAAGCACGGCCGCTTCGGCGAATTCATTGGGTGCACGGGATACCCCAAGTGCAAGTACACGCGCCCGATCACCATGGGTATCAAATGCCCGAAGTGCAACGAAGGCGAATTCGTCCGCCGCGGCAGCGCCGGCAGGGGTGGCCGCCCGCGTATTTTCTATGGCTGCTCCCGATACCCGGACTGCGATTTCACCTCGCCACACATGCCCATCGCTGAACCGTGTCCGAAGTGCGCCGCGCCGTTCATCGTTGAGAAACGCACCAAGATCGGGGTCGTACACTCCTGCCTCAAAGAGGGCTGTGACTGGGAAGTGCTTGTTCCTGAAACGCCGCCGCAAACTCAGCTCGAGGAAGTTCCCGTGCCGGTGGCAGTCAAGTCCTGATTCTGTCGCATCAAAAGAAACATTCGGGGAATTAATTCTGCCTTCCGAGGATTTGCACGCGTTTATACTCTATTGGGGACTCTTCCCCCAAATTTTGGCCACGAATGAAAGAAGCGATTGCGAAATTTCTCGAATATCTTCAGTCGGTGAGGAACTCCTCCCCGCATACGGTCCTGAACTATCGCAAGGACCTCGAGCAATTTCTGGCGTATTTGACGCCGCCTGCTTCGCGGCCGCCTGCGCTTACCGGCATCACGCACTCGATGATTCGCGAGTTTGTCGCGCATCTCCACGATCACGGTCTCCAGAAAAGTTCCATCGCAAGGAAGCTTGCGGCGTTGCGCTCGTTCTTCAAATATTGCGTGCGCGAAGGGCATGTGAAGGAAAACCCCGCGCGTCTCGTGCCGACGCCGAAGCTGCCGAAGCGCATCCCTTCGGTGCTTTCGGCGGAAGAAATGAACGGCTTCCTAAATCAACTGGCGGAGGTTGGACAAGCCGCGCCCGCTGGGCGCGCGTCTTCCAAAAAGCGCCTCTTGCTATGCGCCGCATCGGGAGTGAAGCCGCAAGGCGGGCAGAAGCCGTCCACCATGGTCGAAGAAGGTGTGTTCCTTCGCCGCGACCGGGCGCTCCTGGAACTTCTTTACGCCGCGGGCCTGCGCGTCAGCGAGCTAACCGGTCTTAATCTCGGCGACCTGGAGCAAAAAGAAGGCATGCTGCGTGTCCGCGGCAAGGGCAATAAAGAGCGCATCGTTCCCTACGGGACGAAGGCCCAAGAGGCGCTCGAAAAATACTGGCCTCTGCGGCAACAGCTTCTCCAGCAAACTGCCGGGAAGAGTGACAGGCAGGGGCCACACTCCGAAGCAGTCTTCCTCAATTATTCTGGCCGCAGGCTCACGCAGCGTTCCGTTGGGCGGATCGTTAAGAAATATGTTCGCATCGCCAATGTCAACTGGGACTTGCATCCGCACTCGTTGCGCCACGCCTTTGCGACGCATCTGCTCGCCGACGGGGCGGACCTCCGCGCTATTCAAGAACTTCTCGGCCACCAATCACTCACCACGACGCAGAAATACACCCATGCTTCCATCCGCCAGTTGATGGACATCTACGACAAGACGCACCCGCACGCTTGATGGATGCATCTATTCCGGTTTGCCCGGGAAGAAAGCTGAGTTACGCTGGCAAGCTGCCGGACATCAGTATGCGGACGCGAAATACAATTTCGAGCACATTTTTCTTGCTCGGCTGTGCGGCTTTTACACAACCGGCCGGCGCGCAAGGAAACTACGAAATTCAGGTGTATCCGTATGAAACCGTCGAGCCCCACTACACGATGGTGGAGCTCCATTCCAATTTCACGTTTGAAGGCTCCAAATCCACCAATGACGGCACGCTTCCCACGAACCACCAATTGCACGAGACCGTCGAGATCACCCACGGATTCACCGACTGGTTCGAAACCGGCTTTTACATTTTCACTTCGGCAAAGAATGGCCAGGGTTGGGATTACGTTGGCAGCCATATCCGCCCGCGCGTGCGCGTTCCTCCCAAGTGGCGCTGGCCAGTGGGCGTCAGCCTTTCGAATGAAATCGGCTGGCAGAGTCGCCGGTATTCCGCGGACACTTGGACGTGGGAGATTCGTCCAATTGTGGATAAGCAGCTCGGACGATGGTATTTCTCCTTTAACCCCACGTTTGACCGCTCGTTCCACGGCCCCGGTGTGAATCAGGGGCTGGTCTTCTCTCCTAATTTCAAATTCAGCTACGATTTCAACAAAAAAATCGCTGGCGGCATCGAATACTATGGATCGCTGGGCCCTGTCACGGGCTTCGACCCCATCAGCCAGCAGCAACAGCAAATCCTTCCGGCCATTGACCTGAATCTTTCTCCCAAGTGGGAAGTCAATTTTGGGCTCGGTGTTGGCGTGACGCGTGCGACCGATCACTTGATTGCCAAGATGATTCTCGGCTATCGTTTCGATTTCTGAAGCCAAACATTTGATGAATCACCGAATCGAGCCATTAAAACCCATCCTCACCGCGCACCTTTTTCCAAAACTCGACGGAATGTTGATCGAACTTCTTCGCTCACTTGGGCCGGAGGACTGGGAGAAGCAGACGGTTTCTCCGAAATGGAAGGTCAAGGACGTTGCCGCGCACCTGCTCGACACGGCGCTGCGCGGAGTTTCCATCGGGCGCGACGGCTACGTGGTTGAGAGTCCAGGAATCACCTCCGCGGCAGATTTGGCGCCGTTCATCGACCGCCTGAATGGCGAAGGCGTCACCGTATATCGTCGGTTAAGCCCACTAGTCTTAACTAGACTAGTGGAAGTGGCCACGAAATCACTGGCGGAGTTCCACGCTTCCCGGGATCCCGATGCGACGGCTCCCTACGGTGTGAGCTGGGCCGGCGAAGAAAAATCCGCAAACTGGTTTGACACCGCGCGGGAATTCACCGAGCGCTGGCATCACCAGCAGCAGATCCGGCTGGCCGTGGACAAGCCGGGCATTATGACCCGAGATCTGTACCATCCCGTTCTGGATTGTTTTTTGCGGGCACTGCCGTTCGCCTATCGCGACGTTTCCGCAAAACCAGGATCATTCGCGCAGTTCAATATTTCGGGTGAATGCGGAGGCAGTTGGTATTTGTGTCGTGTGGAAGAATCGTGGAAGCTTGCGGAAGAACCGCTTGGCGAGAAAACTTCTGAAACAACCATTCCCCAGGAAATCGCCTGGCGCATTTTCACCAAGGGCATCGATCGTGAATCAGCTCGATCCCAAGTCCGAGTCGCAGGCGACGTCAAGCTGGGTCAACACGTTCTCGGAATGATTTCCATCGTCGCGTGAGAGTGTGACCATGCCTGCGGCCATTTCGCGGCTAATTTGCTTGGTTCTGGCCTGACGCTTTAAATCCTGGCATATCTATTCAAGTGTAGCTCCGAAAAAACTCGCTCACGTTTGCGTTGCACTCTTGCCAGGCATCCTCTTCGCTGTGCGGGCTGTGCTTGCCGTTGGCGATGAAGCGCATCGTGGCTTGGGGGAGCGCTTCCCGCAAGCGCTCCATTTCGCCTGGTTCGGTGCGAGGATCGAGGCTGCCGTGCAAAAATAGCACCGGCACCCGGAGCTCACCCAACCGCCCATCGTAAAGATCCTCGTCCGGCCCCTGGACACTGTCCGCGATTCGAAACCAGGCTCCGCAATTGCGGCGCAACACCGTGGGCCAGTGCGTTTCGCCGTGATCCTCGGCAAGCAGCTTGCGCGTGTCGTCGCCCAAATCCTCGGGATGCGCGGCGAATCGTTCGAAAAAGGATCGCGATCCGGGTTTTCTTCGCAGGTAGTGGAAGGCCTCCAGAACCACGCTTGCACAGCGCTCCGGCGCGGCCAGCCCCATCATCGCAGCAATCACAGCACCGTCACTGTGGCCCCACAGAATGGCGTTCTCGATTCCGAGAGCGTCGAGAAAGGAAAAGGTCTCGAGCGCGGCTTTGCGATGAAAATCGAGCGGCATCTCGCTGCTGACGCGCGTGGAGCGTCCGTAACCGGAGCGATCGGGAATCAGAATGCGAAACTGGTTTTCAAACGCCGCGATTTGCCGGTCAAATGGATAAATCCCGTATCCCCACCCGCCGTGGAGAATAACGAGCGGCTTGCCGCAGCCGAACTCCCGGTAATGGATGGTGACAGGGCTGATGCCGGGTGCGTGCGGGGAATGAGGTAACTGCAAAGTGGGCACTTAGGTTTGTCTCGCTCGGAAAAGAGACGGGCAGACACGCGACGCGGTCGTTTTTCCAGGAGGATGCACGGCCGTACATTACGACACTGGATTCCGGGACTCAAGGCCTCTGGCAAATGAAAACGGCTGGCAGTGGATGCTGCCAGCCGTTCCTATTTTCAATTGTGGAATTCAGGGAAATTACCGGTGTCCGCCACCGTGTCCACCGCCTCCGTGGAAACCTCCACCGCCATGGAACCCGCCACCACCACCGTGGAAACCTCCACCGCCGTGGAAACCTCCGGAGTCGCCTCGGAAACCGCCGCCATGAAAGCCACGATCACCGCCTCGGAAGCCGCCGCGGTCGAAGCCTCCGCGCCCGCCGAAATCGCGTCCGCGGTCACCCCAGCCAGGTCGCCCATAGAAGCCACGTCCGTAATAGCCGCGTCCATAGAAACCGCCTCCATAGTAGCCGCGGCCGTAAAAACCGCGCCCGTAATAGCCGTGATACCAGGGGCCGGCGCCGATAAACACGCCGTCGACAAAGTAGTCAGGGCCGTAGTAGCCATAAGGCGCACAACCATACGGGTAATATCCGTAGTAGCCGTAAGCGCAGACCGGAGCAGGCCCGTAGTACGCTGGGCCGACACCAACGCCGACAAAAACTCTTTGTGCGTGAGACGGAACCGCCATCGCGAACATGCAAATCGCCAGCAGCGCAAAATATTTTAGATAACGCATCTTTCTTTGTCCCCGCGAGTTCCCGAATTTGGTCCAAGATCGATCAGGATCTGCGCGCTCTTGGTGACTCAGACTTGACTGGAGCCTATTGCACAACCCATCTAAGTTATTGATTCTATTGGGCCGAAACTAGGTTGTGCAACAGTTTCTGGGCACCTACGTAGTTTAACTCCAATGAGGGGAAAAAGTTGCGGTCTCCCTCCTTGTGTCGAATAGGGGAATTTCTACCCATTTGACAGCGACTTGCCTGTCAATGCCAGACGTCTCAAATTGAAATTGCTGTGCGAATTGTCAGAGAATCAACGCGGGACAAAGAGCTGTCCCTTAACGCGTGGAAAAGTTGAGACCTTACGAAAGAACTCCGTTTCTGTAATCTCGGTAGGCCATTCCAACCTTGCCCAAAAAGTTAGTCGTATTTCTTTGCTTTTTTCAATTTGTTCTCTCCTGTAGGTTATTGCTCCGAGTGAAAGTAAGTGGTTCATATCTCTGATCACGGCCTTGTCTTTATTCATGACGTCACCATAAAGCTTGATGATGTCCTTGTATAGGGCACTCCACGCAATTTCCGTGAAACTCAGAATGTGCTCCAAGATCGCGATCTGACGCTTAGCGATTACTCGTTTCCTCTTAGTTTGCAAACGCCCAAAGAAGTCAAACATTAGACTACGGAACACTTCTATCGAAACATGTCTCCGTATTTCGTTGGCCAATCTTTGGCTCTGTAGCGCGATACCTCGTAGGCCAAATTTCAAAAACGGAGTGAGGTCGTACTCGTGTTTACGGACTTCACTAAGCGTAGTCAAATAATTCTTTTTCTCATCGTAGTAGAAGTTTGACATGGCTATAAAGGTCGAATCTCTCATTCCAGCACGTTGCAGAAATAGCGCCTCTAGCGCCCTCGCCGTGCGTCCATTGCCGTCTTCAAATGGGTGCATTGCTGCGAAGTGATAGTGCAATGCGAGAGCTTGGACTAACGGATCATGCTGTCGAAACCCGAGCTGTACAGCTTCAATCAATTTGTCAAAAGCATTAACGCACTCACTACCACCCTCGCAACCTCGATGCGGAGGAGACCCGAAAATGACGTTGTGTTCTCTCTCTCTTATTTTACCTGGAGCACAATGATCATCGTCTCCTCCGGTTACGATCAATCTGTGTGTTTCGCAGACCGTCTCCCTTGTGAATGGCTTGTCATCGGGGATAGTCGAAATCCACTTGTACGTTTGCATTGCTGCATGCGCTTGTCTCTGAGCACGGGTCAGCAATTCCTCCGTAGTCTCTTTAGTTGCAACATCAAGTTCAGTCCCCGAGAAATCAGCGCCTTCAATCTTAGTAGTCCCGGCCACTTCGAGTTTTAGCTGCATCTCCTGAAGTGCCTCTACCCACCTTCTCTGAAACGGGATTGTTTTCAACGCGATAATTGCGCCCTTAGCGGCGGCAAGTTCTTCCAGAATGGCACCTCTATCATAGTGAATCCAAAGGGAAGGCGTTTTGTACTTAATCATATGTAGTAGTATATTCCATCTTCATTTCCATGTCAACGACCGGCTGGAATCTCGTATGATGCTTACAGTACAGATGTTAGCTTCAATATTCACAAGTGCTGTCAGGCGGAATGTTTGTTTCATTTCTTGCTTATTTCCTTGTCATTTCCGGTTTTCTTGGGTAGATTTGGAGGACCATGAATCGCCTCGCCACTGATGAACGCGCCGCAGTGTCTCGGCGTTGTAACGGCCCACATGGGGGCAATGGAGAGAATATGGGATTTCCAAATCAAACACCAAGAGCATTTACTAGGGCCAACGTTGAAGCCATCACTCCAGGTCAGTTCGGATGCTACGGGCTATTTATCAATGGAGGCGGGTGGATCTACGTTGGCAAAGGAGACATCAGAAAGCGTCTCCTCGACCATCTCAACGGCGACAATCCATGCATTACGAGAAACCGTCCGACACACTACGTAGATGTGGTGACGGATAACATGGACGCGCTTGAGAAGGGTCTAATTCTAGAATTGCAGCCAAGCTGCAATAGGAAGGTGGGCTAAGAACAACCTGAGCCAGTTCCGTTGAACTTACCGGAGAGGCGGCTGAAATAGTAGTCTCTGCCATTCACGGAGATTCTTGTGCAGATTATTCCTACCTTCACTTCTATTCTTTGACCCGAATAGGAGTCGTTGATTGTCGTGGGAGCGATCAATCCGGGCACTTGTGCTTGGCCAAGAATCTTCCCCGCGAATTGCCTAAGACGACTCTTGAGAATGTCCAGCCGCGAGGCATTCTCAACGGAACAATGGGATTGGCTTGGAAATGGGACCAATGTGGCCATATCCAGAGTATAGTCTTATGCAACGTGCTCATATCGCTGTCAACGGTTTCTTGTGCTCACCTTCAAACTGCGCAACTACCTCCGTATTTCGTGCGTAGGGAAGTCTAGGGACATCGTAACCCCCTGAATCGTTGAGGTAGTAATCGAGCAAGGCTGGTGGGAGCAGGCAGAGTTCGAGTGCCGAGCGGGGTGCGAGGCGCTCGATGATCTGCCAGGGGCTCTGATTTCCCTTGT
>WNGH01018991.1_pt1 | contig 10519 bp, 9 predicted proteins | sample 5400631 | NCBI WGS metagenome assembly WNGH01 (sample SAMN13153373, study PRJNA577476) | soil metagenome | isolation source: 115 cm soil or saprolite under Garry oak tree replicate 1 | place: USA:California | collected 2016-06-15 | reverse complement strand
TCGCGGAGACGGCGGTTCGCCAGTCGGTGGCCATGCACGGCGCCTTTCACGCCAGCCAGCAGAAGATGGCCTGCCTCAACAAGTGCCCGTGCCAGGGGTGCGCTCAGGTCGCGAATCTCAAGGTCAAGTTCGTCGCCCACCTGGGCGACGTGGCGCCCCAGCGGGTCAAGCGGCTCACGAGGCTCGCGGGCTTCGACGTCATCTTCGTCCACCGGATGCTGAAGAACTCCGTCCCGGTTCGCGAGTACCTCCTGATGTCCGAGCCGCTGTGGGAGCGCGCGGACGAACGTCTGCGCACGGGCGCCCGGCCGCTCGAGGAGGAGCTCGAGGGCGTGGGTCGGGCCCGCACCTGGTACCTCGACCTCGCCGCGCTCGCGGCGCCGCTCCCGCCCCGTCCCGAGGTCACCTGGCTCGCGCGCCAGCGCGAGACGCTGGGCGTCGTGCTCCGGGCCCTTCCCTATGCGCTGGGTCTCCGGAAGCTCGGCGGGCTCCGCAACCTCACGCCCGCGTAGACAGGCGGTCGCCCGCGAGCGGATGTTCCAGCCCGAGCTCGAAGCTCTCGACCGCGAGCGGCTCGAGCGCCTGGTCCTCGAGCGGATGCGCGCCACACTCGCTCGCCTCAGCGATCACCCGGCGCACGCACGCCGGCTGGGCGGCGCGCGGCCGGAAGACCTCCGGCGGCTCGAGGACTGGAGCCGGCTGCCGTTCCTCACGAAGGCCGAGCTGCGCGACGCCTACCCCTTCGCCCTCGCGTGCGGGCGGGAGCAGGCCTACCGCCGGGTCCACATGTCGAGCGGCACGACGGGGAACCCGATCCTCAACCCGTACACCGCCGAGGACGTGGCGCAGTGGGGCGAGGTCATGGCGCGCTGCTACGTCGCGGCGAGCGTCGGCCGGAGCGACGTCATCCAGATCACGCCGTCGTTCGGCCTCTTCACGGGCGGCTTCGGCTTCCACTCCGGGGCCGGGCGCATCGGCGCGATGGTGATTCCCACGGGCGCGGGGCGCACCTCCCTCCAGTTGCGGCTCATGCGGGACCTCAAGGCCACCGTCGTGACCGCGATCGCGACCTACCCGCTGCGGCTCGTCGAGGTGGCGCGCGAGGAGCAGTTCGACCTCGCCTCGCTCTCGCTCCGCGTCGGGATCTTCGGCTCGGAGACGTGGTCCGACGAGCTGCGCCTGCGCATCGAGCGGGAGCTCGCGATCCAGAGCTTCGACATCATCGGCATGACCGAGACCGGCGGACCCGGCATGGGGATCGATTGCGGGGCGCGTGCGGGGATCCACGTCTGGGAGGACCACTACCATCCCGAGATCGTGGACCCGGCGACCGGCGCCGTCGTGCCGGACGGCACCGAGGGTGAGCTGGTCGTCTCGACGCTGACGCGCGTCGGGCTGCCGCTCGTCCGCTACCGCACCCACGACCTCACGCGCGTGCTCTCGCGCGCGAGGTGCGACTGCGGCCGGACGGCGCTCCGGCTCGACCGGCTGCGCGGCCGGACCGACGACATGGTGATCTTCAAGGGCGTGAACTTCTACCCGCGCCAGGTGGAGACCGTCCTCCTGCGCCAGCCCAACCTGAGCCACGAGTACCAGATCGTCCTCGAGGGCGAGGGCGGGGGCGAGCGCCTGACGATCCACGTCGAGGCCGAGGCCGGCTGCGATCCCGCCGTGGGCGCGCGGATTCGCCGCGAGCTCTCCGACCTCCTGGCGCTCTCCCCGGAGGTCCGCTTGGCGAGGCTCGGCGAGCTCGAGCGGTCTCAGGGCAAGGCGGTCCGGGTCGTGGACCGCCGCACCGTCCGGTGACGCGAGCCCTCGAGGGCGTCACGGTCCTCTCGCTCGAGCAGGCGACGGTCCTGCCGTTCCTCACCTATCGGCTCGCATGCGACGGCGCGCGCGTGATCCGCGTCGAGAACGCCGGGAGCCCGGACCCGAACCGATTCGTCGGCCGTGACGTGCTGGGCGAGGCCGACATGCGGAGCTATTTCCTGCCGAACAACTGCGGCAAGGAAGCGGTCACCCTGAACCTCGGCGAGGCCGAGGGGCGCCGGATCCTCCGTGAGCTCGTCCGCGCGCTCCGGGTGGACGTCTTCGCCACCAACCAGCGCCCGCGGAGCTACGCCAAGCTCGGCATCGACGACGCCACGCTCCGGGCCGTCAAGCCCGACCTGATCTGGCTCGGCGTCACCGGCTTCGGGCCCGACCACGACGAGGCCGCGTACGACCCGATCCTCCAGGCCCGCGCGGGGTTCATGGAGCTGACCGGCGCGCCCGACGGCCCGCCCACGGTGTTCGGGCTGCCGATGGTGGACCTCGGTGCCGCGGAGCACGGCTATGGCGCGATCATGCGGGCGCTCTACCACCGGGCCGTGACGGGGACGGGGGCGCGGCTCGACGTCTCGATGCTGCGAAGCGCGGTCTCCTGGATGGTCTCACCGGTCCTCCTGTCGGCGAGCCTGGGCGAGCGGATCACACGGACGGGGACCCTCCATCCATTCTTTGCCCCCGTGGCGGTCTTTCAGACCCGCGACGGTTACGTGTACGTCGCCGTCGGCAACGACGCGCAGTGGGCCGCGAACGCCGGGCGCATCGCCGATGTGGGGCGGCTCCATCGGGAGCTGGGCGAGCGCGTCGCGCGGCTCCCGACCGCCGAGGCGCAGGCCCTCCTGCGCGAGGCGGGGGTCCCGATCTCGCGGGTCAACACGCTGGCCGATGTGGTCGCCGACCCGCTGGTGGCTCCTCGGCTCGTCCACGTCCGGGACCCGCGCACCGGCCTCACCGTCGCGCTGCCCGCGCCTCCGGTCGGCGACCCGCCGTCGCTCACTTTCCCGCCGCGTCTCGGCGAGCACAACGACAAGATCTACGGCGAGACGCTCGGGTACCCGCCGGAGCGGCTCGTCGATCTCCGGCGCCAGCGGATCATCTGAGGGGGACGCCCGTGAACGACGCCTTCTACCTGACCGAGGACCAGCGGCTGATCCGTGACCTCGCGCGCACGATCGCGCGTGAGCGCGTGGCGCCGCACGCGGCCCGGTACGACGACGCCGAGGAGTACCCCGAGGACTCGATCCGAGCGCTCATCGACGCGGGGCTCTACGGGATCTGGGTGCCCGAGCGGTACGGCGGGACCGATGCGGGGTGCCTCGCGCTCGCGCTCGTGTGCGAGGAGATCGCGTGGGCGTGCGCGGCGACGGCGACCCAGTACCTCGACCAGCCGCTCGGCGGGCTCCCGATCCTCCGCTTCGGCACCGAAGCGCAGAAGACGAAGTACCTGCCGCGCCTGGCGACGGGCGAGCTTCTCGCCGCGTACTCGCTCTCGGAGCCCGGCGCCGGCTCGGACGCGGCGGGCCTCCGGACGACCGCGGTGCGGAGGGGTGACCGCTACGTCCTGAACGGCTCCAAGCAGTGGTGCACCAACGGCGACCACGCCGACGTCATCGTCGTCTTCGCCACGATCGACCCGAAGCTGCGCGCGAAGGGCGTCACCGCGTTCCTCGTCGAGCGAGGCATGCCCGGCTTCGCCGTGGGTAAGAAGGAGAAGAAGATGGGCATCCGAGCCTCGCCCACCGTGGCGCTCCACTTCACCGACTGCGCCGTACCGGTCGCGAACCGCCTCGGCGAGGAGGGCGAGGGATTCACGATCGCCATGGAGACCCTCGACGTCACACGCCCGGCGACCGGCTCGATGGCCGTCGGCATCGGGCAGGCGGCGCTCGACGCCGCGGTGGCGTACGCCCGGGAGCGACACCAGTTCGGGCAGGCGGTCGCAGCCTTTCAGGGTATCCAGTTCATGCTCGCCGACATGGCGATGCAGGTCCACGCCGCGCGCCTCATGGTCCACCACGCCGCCCGTCAGGTGGACGCGGGGATCCGAGGCAACACGTACGAGGCGTCGATGGCGAAGTGCTGGGCCGGCGACGCCGCGATGAAGGTCGCGACCGACGCCATCCAGGTCTTCGGAGGCTACGGCTACACACGCGAGTACCCCGTCGAGCGCTTCATGCGGGACGCGAAGATCATGCAGATCTACGAGGGGACGAACCAGATCCAGCGGCTGATCATCGCCAAGGAGCTGCTCGACGACTGAGCGACGTCCGCCCGCGGAATCCGACTCGACCGCCGAGGGGGCTATAATCCACCGACACCACTGGGGGAGGAGTGCATGGCACTGACCCGACTCAGCCGTCGGATGTTCCTCAACACCACCGCGACGGGCGCGGCGCTCGGCTTCGCGCCGCGCGCGCTGCGCGCCCAGCCGGCGACCTTCAAGCTCGGCGTCATCCATCCCGTGACGGGCCCGCTCGCCGAGCCGGGCCAGGCGTGCCGCCTCGGCGCTCAAATGGCCGCGGACGCGATCAACGCGGCGGGCGGCATCAAGTCGCTCGGCGGGATGAAGCTGGAGCTGCTGCTGGGCGACACGCAGACGAAGCCCGATCTCGGGCGCCTCGAGGCGGAGCGCGTCGTCAACCAGGGCGCGCGGATGCTCATGGGATCGTTCGATTCCGGCTCGACGGCGGCCATGGTGTCGGTCGCCCAGCAGAAGCGCGTGCCGTTCCTCGTGGACATCGCCGCGGCCGACCCGATCACGGCGAACGTCGCGAAGGCGGTGAAGGACGGGCAGCAGAAGGTCCAGTACGTCTACCGGAACTTCCCGACCGGCTCGAGCTTCGGCCGCCTCGCGGTCCGGTACTTCAACGAGATCTTTGCGGCGGCCCGCGTCGTGCCGAGGCGGGTCGTGCTCATGTACACGAACGACCTCTTCGGCCAGAACCAGTCGAAGGGGTTCATCGCGGCCCACAAAGCGGCGAGCCCGTCGTGGGAAATCGTCGGGGTCATCCCCTGGTCGGAGCCGCCCTCGGACCTCTCCACGGAGGTCTCGCGGGCGAAGGCGGCGAAGCCCGACGTCATCGCGCCGATCACGCGCCCGGCGAGCGCGCAGCTCCTGCTGCCCGAGATCCGGAAGCAGCGTGTCGAGGTCATGGGCATCGTCGGCCCCGGCAGTCCCGGTCTCTACGAGGCGGGCCAGCTCGCGGCGCTCAAGGACGATCTGGAGTACGTGATGGACAACGTGCCGTCGTGGCCCAACTTCAAGAAGGCGCGCACGCAGGCGGTCGCGGAGGAGTACCGCAAGCGATCGGGCGGAAAGACCTTCGACACGAACTCCGTCGCGTCGTACGACGGGATGCTGACCATCGCCGACGTCCTGGAGCGCGCCGGGCGGGAGGCGCTCGCGGACCCCGACGGTCCGGAGGCCATCGTGGAGGCGATGAAGAAGACCAACGTCAAGGACATCCTCGCCGTGGCGGCGGGTCCCGTCGTGTTCAACGAGATCGGCGACAACCCGAACGCCTCGACGGCGATGATCCAGATCCTCGGCCAGAAGCCGGTCGTCGTGTGGCCCAGAGACGCCGCGGTGCAGAAGTTCGTGTTCCCGCGGCCCAAGGTCTAGCCTGGACCTCACGCTGGTCCTCCAGTCCCTGGTCAGCGGGCTCCTGTTCGGTGGTGTCTACAGCCTCATGGCCGTCGGCCTCACGCTCATCTTCGGCGTCATGCGCGTCGTGAACTTCGCCCACGGCGACATGATGGTGTGGGGAATGTACGTCACATTCCTCCTCGCGTCGCGGGCCGGCGTGGACCCCTACGTGGCGTTCGGCGCCGCCGCCGCGGCGCTCTTCGTCCTCGGACTCGCCGTCCAGCGGGGGCTCGTCGACCGCGTCCTCGACGCGCCGCACGAGATGCAGATCCTCCTGATGCTCGGCGTCGCGCTGATCCTCGAGAACACGGCGCTGCTCGCGTTCGGCCCCGAGCCCACGCGCGCCCGCTCGACGCTCGCGGCGGCGACGATCTGGCTCGGCCCGGTGTTCGTGGACGTCGCGCGCCTCATCGCCTTCGGCGTCGCGCTCGCCCTGACGGCGGCGCTCTGGCTCTTTCTGTTCCGGACCGAGCTCGGTCGGCTGATGCGCGCCACGGCGGACAACACCTTCGGCGCCCTCGTGATCGGCACCGATGTGCGACGGGTGTACGCGGTCGCGTTCGGTGTCGGCGCGGCGTGCGTGGGGGCGGCGGGGGCGCTGGTCGCACCGATCCTGCCCTGGGAGCCGGCGACCGGGCTCTCGCTCTCGGTGGCCTCGTTCAACATCGTGATCATCGGCGGGATGGGGAGCCTCCTCGGCGCGTTCGTCGGGGGGCTGCTCGTCTCGGTCGCGGAGTCGCTCGGGGCGGTCTTCCTCCAGCCGTCGCTGAAGGAGCTCGCGAGCTTCTCGCTCCTGATCCTCATCTTGCTCTTCCGCCCCCAGGCCACCCACCGATCGCGCCGGCCTCGCGGCCCCCGGTGGAGTGAAAAGCGCTATGCCGAACGGAGCCGGTTCGCGCCTCGTCTCAGGCCACCCACCGATCGCGCCGGCCTCGCGGCCCCCGGTGGAGTGAAAAGCGCTATGCCGAACGGAGCCGGTTCGCGCCTCGTCTCAGGCCACCCACCGATCGCGCCGGCCTCGCGGCCCCCGCTACAATGGCTCGCGCTCGCGGCCGTCCTGGTGCTGCTCGCGCTGCCCGCGGTTCTGACCTCCTACGCGGTGACCGTCTTCATCCTGATCTTCTTCTACGCGTTCCTCGGCCAGGCGTGGAACGTCGTGGGCGGCTACGCCGGGCAGCTCTCGGTGGGCCACGCCGCCTTCGTCGGCGTCGGCGGCTACACCGCGGCGATGCTGTCGAGCGAGCTCCACCTGACGCCGTGGCTCGGCATGCTCGTCGGCGGCGCGCTCGCCGCCGTGCTCGGCGCCGTCATCGGCTACCTCGGCTTCCGCTTCGGCCTGCGCGGCTTCTACTTCGTCCTGCTGACGGTCGCGTTCGCCGAGGTGTGCCGCATCCTCGTGTCGAACATCGACGCCCTCGGCGGCGCGATCGGGCTCTACATTACGTTCACGGGCGATCCGCGCCAGTTCCAGTTCCAGGACTCGCGGGTCTACTACTACGTCGCGCTGGCCCTCATGCTGCTCGCCACGGGCGTGGTCGCGCTCCTCGAGCGGCGACGCTTCGGGATCTACCTCGGCGCGATCCGCGAGGACGAGGGCGCGTGCGAGGCGCTCGGCGTCAACACGTTCAAGTACAAGATGCTCGCGATGATCGTCTCCTCGTTCCTGACCGGGGTCGGGGGGACGTTCTACGCCTTCTATCTCTTCTCGCTCCAGCCGAACAGCATGTTCGGCATCCCCCTCTCGGTCGAGATCATCATTCGGCCCATCGTGGGCGGCGCGGGGACGCTCCTCGGGCCGATCCTCGGCTCGTTCATCCTCACGCCGCTCGGCGAGCTGTCGCGGCTCTCCCTGGGACACGGGGGGTATCACGGCCTCCATCTCGTCGCCTACGGGGTCCTCCTCGTCGCGGTCGTGCTCTTCCTCCCGCAGGGCGCGTACCCGTACCTCGCGCGTGTGCTCCGCCGGAGGGACGCGTGACCCCGCTGCTCGAGGTCGCCGGGCTCTCGAAGCGCTTCGGCGGCCTCGTCGCCGTGAAGGACCTGGCGCTCACGGTCGGCGGGGGCGAGGTGGTCGGCCTGATCGGCCCCAACGGCGCGGGCAAGACGACCGCGTTCGGTCTGATCTCGGGCTCTCTGGTCCCGGACGCGGGCGAAATCGTGTTCCGCGGCCACTCGATCAAGGGACTGCCACCGCACCGGGTCTGCGCGCTCGGGATGGCGCGGACCTTCCAGATCATGCGCCCGTTCCCTCGTCTCACCGTCGTCCGCAACGTGATGATCGGCGGGCTCGGTCGCCACCCCCACCCGGCCGCCGCCGAGGCGCGATCGCGCGCCATCGTCGACGAGCTGGGGCTCGGGGCCAAGGCCGACCACCTCGCGGGAAGTTTGACGCTCGCCGAGCGTAAGCGGCTCGAGCTGGCGAGGGCGCTCGCCACCGAGCCGGTGCTCCTGCTGCTCGACGAGGTGATGTCCGGGCTCGGCGAGCGGGAGACCGAGACGCTGGTGCGCGAGATCCGCGCCATCAACGCGCGCGGCATCGCGATCCTCCTGATCGAGCACGTCATGCGCGCGGTCATGTCTCTCGCCCAGCGCATCGTCGTCCTCGACGGGGGCGAGCGCATCGCCGAGGGTCGGCCCGCGACCGTCGCCAACGACCCGCGCGTGATCGAGGCGTACCTCGGAGACGAGCGCCTCGTGTGAGGCCGGCGCTGCTGCGGCTCGACGGCGTCGAGGCCGGCTACGGCGACATGATCGCCGTGCGCGGCGTCTCGCTCGAGGTCCGCACGGGCGAGATCGTCGCGATCATCGGCTCGAACGGCGCGGGCAAGACCACCACGCTCCGCGCCATCGGCGGCCTCGTCCCCGTGCGGCGCGGCCGCGTGGATCTCGACGGGACCCGGATCAGCGGGCTCCCGCCCGCCGCCATCGTCGCCGGCGGGATCGCCCACGTCCCGGAGGGGCGCCAGCTCTTCCCCACGATGACCGTGAGGGAGAACCTCGAACTGGGCGCCCGCACGCCCGAGAGCCGCCGGCGGCGGCCAGAGACCCTTGCGCGCGTCCTGGAGCTCTTCCCGCGCCTCGCGGAGCGGCGGCGGCAGCTCGCCGGTACGCTCTCGGGCGGCGAGCAGCAGATGACGGCGATCGGACGCGCCCTGATGGCGCGGCCGCGGCTCCTCTTGCTCGACGAGCCCTCGCTCGGGCTCGCCCCCGTCGTCGTGGCGGCGATCTTCGAGAACCTCGCTCGCATCAACCGGGACGGCGTGGCGATCCTGCTGGTCGAGCAGAACGTCACGCGGGCGCTCCGCCTCGCCCAGCGGACCTACGTGCTCGAGAACGGCACGATCGCGCTCGAGGGGCCGAGCGCGCGGCTCTCGGCCGACGAGCGGATCAAGCGCGCATACTTCGGCCGCTGACCTACAGGTTGACCGCCGCGAGGGTCATGATCTCGACCGTCCCCCGCGAGCCGAGCTCCATCGAGATCCGCGCGATCGTCTCGTTGTCTCGCGCCTCGACCACGCTGACGTAGTCGTAGGGGCCGAGCACCGCGGCCTCGGTGAGCTTGCTCAGCAGGATGTAGGTCGGCATGGCGCTGCTCCTTTCGGCCCCGACGCGTCCCGGGGCGCGGGTGGGCCGACTCTAGGCGCGGGGTTCGGCGCTGTCAAGGCGCGCGCCCGCGTATACTAAGGGCCCTCATGACGAGCCCGATCCTCACCGAGGCCGTGCGGACGCTGGTGGAGCGTCGGGATCTGACGCGGATCGAGGCCGCCGCCGCGATGGAGGCGATCATGTCGGGCGCGTCGACCAACGCGCAGATCGCCGCCTTCCTCACCGCGCTCCGGATGAAGGGCGAGACCGTCGAGGAGCTGATCGGCTTCGCCCAGGTGATGCGCGCGAAGGTCGTGAAGATCCGCACGCGCCCCGACGACGTGGCCGCGCTCACCGGAACCGACCGGGACATGCTGATCGACACGTGCGGCACCGGCGGTGACGCGGCGGGCACCTTCAACGTCTCCACCGCCACCGCCTTCGTCGTCGCCGGCGCGGGACTCCGCGTCGCGAAGCACGGGAATCGCTCCGTGTCGTCCCTGTGCGGCTCGGCCGACGTGGTGGAGACGCTGGGCGTCAACCTCGACCTGCCGCCGGCGAAGGTCGCGCGCTGCGTGGAGGAGGCCGGGATCGGCTTTCTGTACGCGCCGCTCCTCCACACGGCGATGAAGCACGTGATGGCCGCGCGGCGCGAGATGGGCGTCCGCACCGTGTTCAACATGCTCGGCCCTCTGACCAACCCGGCCGGGGCCAACGCGCAGGTGATCGGGGTCTACTCTCCCGCGCTCACCGAGCCGCTCGCGCGCGTCCTCGCCGAGCTCGGCACCCACCGGGCCTTCGTCGTCCACGGCGCGGACGGCCTCGACGAGATCTCGAACACCGGCGAGAGCCGCATCTCCGAGGTCCGCGGGGGCGTCGTCCGCTCCGTCACCGTGCGGCCCGAGGACTTCGGGGTGACCCGCGCGCCGATCGGCGACCTGCGCGGCGGCGACCGCGAGCAGAACGCCGAGATCATCCGCGCGATCCTCGCCGGCGAGCCGGGCGCCAGGCGCGACATCGTCCTCATGAACGCCTCCGCCGCTCTCGTCGCGGGGGGTCGTGCGCGCGACTTCAAGGAAGGTGTCGAGGCAGCGGCCCGGTCGGTCGACGGGGGCGCGGCGCGCCAGAAGCTCGAGCGGCTGGTCGCCTTCTCTCAGGAGCTGGCGCGTGAGAGCTGAGCTCGGGCGCTTGCGAACGCCGGCCTCCAGGTCCTAGAATAGGCCGTCGCGGCAGCGCCCAAGTCCCTGTCGGCGTTGCCTTTCGTTGCCTCCTGGTGTCGGCGCTCCCGCGACACGCGCGGCTTGACGGTGTTCTAGAACACCGAGAGGATTTGGGATGAATGGAAACGGACGGGTCAACGGTCGCCTGCCGCGGTACCACCAGATCGCCCAAGCGCTGCGTGCGCGGATCCGCGAGGGCACGCTGCGTCCCGGGGCGCGGCTCGAGACCCAGCGCCGGCTC
>WNGH01011148.1_pt1 | contig 10519 bp, 7 predicted proteins | sample 5400631 | NCBI WGS metagenome assembly WNGH01 (sample SAMN13153373, study PRJNA577476) | soil metagenome | isolation source: 115 cm soil or saprolite under Garry oak tree replicate 1 | place: USA:California | collected 2016-06-15 | reverse complement strand
GCGGCGGGTTCAGGGGCGAGTCGGCAGCAACAGCCGCCTTCAGTGCCACCGTCTTCCGTCCTCCCGCGCTTTCGGCCGGTCGCTGTGCGATCCTCTGAACGACGGTGGGCCAAAGCGAAGGCGATGAGACTGTACTCGGGTTGTTTGGACTCGCACCTCGCAAAGTCCGCTCGCGCTGTGCTTGTTGTAGCGAGAGTTCGACCATTTTTGCAGAAAGTCGTGAAAACTCCGCGAATCGCGCTGTCCCGCTTTTGGATCGACCGCCCGCTTCACGTTCGGTGGTCTGCCAAGTCCACGCATTCGGAATTAGCTGCTCGTCGTCATTAGGTTTCTGTTTGCGCCGCAGGAACATATGACCATTAGATACTCAAAAGAGAGGTAGATGTTCGTTCAATCGGAAACGCCAGCCGCAACCACCCCGTCAGAAACTTTCGGAGTCGAAATCTCCCGGCGCTTTGCCCACAACCAGTTCGCAGTGGCAATCATCGCCGTAATTCCCATCAGCAACGCCTCGCGAGCCTGTAGCTGCGTTAGCAGCGCCAACGCGATAAGAATTCCTGTAACCGCAAGCGTCCGCCCAAAGGGAATCCGCAGAGCATCGGCATGAGGCCGACGTTGGCGCAAACGAATTAGTGCCGCACACATTCCCGAATAAATGATGACCGTCGCGCCGCCAGAGAGTGCCGCTGCCCATAAGAATGTTCCGGTTGCAGCCAGCCCCCAGACAATCCCCGAGAAAAGGACTATTGCTGCTGCTGGCGTTTTGAATCGTGTATGCAATCTCCCCAAAAACGTCGGGAAGTCACCTCCCAACGCAAGTGAGCACGCAAGTCTGGGCAGGTTCAATATTGCACCTGATAACCAAGCGTAGGTGGACATCATTACTGCGATAACAACGAACATCTCGCCATCTCTGCCGAGGAGCACGGACGCTGTATCCGCCAATGGACGATCAGTCGTGCTCGCACCTATGGCTGCTACCGTAACGAACTGCAAAAGCGCATATACGATCATGCATCCGAGCAAGCCTGTCAGAAGGGCGAATGGAACCGTTCGACGCGGTTCCTTCATTTCTCCCGCAGGGACGAGGGCGTCTTCCGACCCGCTATAAGAGAAAACGAGGAGCAATATTGCAGTCAGCCATGAAGCGCGACCGGGAGAAGTGATCTCTGAGGCATGGAGAAGTTCAACATGATGACTGAACCGGATGACTCCCAACGCAATGATCAGTGCCAGTGGCCAAGGCACAAACGCGGCCAAATAGGACGTAAAAAGGGCTGCACTGGCTGCCCCACCGCCGATTGCGCCCAGCAAGTGAAACCACGCTATTTGTATGCTAGAAAAACGTCCGAATGTTGCACGAATATAAAGGTACGGTCCCCCTGCCTCGGAGAACTGGGAAGCGACTTCAGCCATGCAGAGGATCATTGTCGCCATTGCAAATGCCGCAAGCAACATCGCCAATGGACTGGCGCGACCGAGCAAGCGAGTCAATTCCGAAGGCAGACCGAAGATGCCGCTACCGATGATCGCGTTGATCACGAGCGCGGTTAACGTCCAACGACCGATGGATCGGATGAAGGGCATCGCTACAGCCCTCTGAAGACGACACAGTGTAGCACCGGAATTGATGATGTTCACTGTGACAGTCTAAAGTTGACCCGCTCCAAGCTTCCCCGTAACATTCCCGCCAGTGGCGGTGCGAGCGATCTTGCTCGCCGCCCTTATTAGTTTCTTGGCGATTGTCAATTATCTAGGCGTGGCAAAAGGCATGTTGCTCAACAACTTTTTTGCAGCCACGAAGCTGATTCTCCTAATGCTGTTTACTGTTGGCGGACTAGCTGCTCTCTTGATCTACCCCGCTATCCGCTTGACTCCAGATGCCGTTTCTTCACATGCTTCGGACTGGTTCGAAGCACTCATTCTCATTGTCTATGCTTATGGCGGTTTCGAATCAGCACTCTTCCCTTCTGGGGAAACACGTGATCCACGCAAAGATGCTCCAATCGCACTCTGTATCGCCCTACTAACGGCGACGTTCTTGTACGTTGTCTTGCAGTATGTCGTCATTCATATACTCCCGCACGCAGCCGCAACAAGTACGCCCGCCGCTGATGTAGCAAAGCGTCCAGTTGGTTCCCTCGGCGCATCGCTCTTGACGGCAGGCATCTTGGTCTCCATCTACGGATCAATCAGTGCGAACATGTTGCAAACACCGCGCCTTACGTTTGCAATGGGAGAACAAGGGGACCTTCCTAGATTTTTTGCCTCAAGGGGGGTGCAAGGGCGGCACGGCGATGAACGTCGAGGCGCTTGATGGATTCTTTGCGGCACTCATCGAGGGACCTACGATGAATTCAGATGGAACACAAGTTCACACAGCCCAACCGATGGACTTTTGAAATCCCTCCGATCAAATCGCCAGCGAATAATGGAATTCACGCACTTTGTTCAAGGTGAAGATTCCGGCGTCGAGCCAGCGATTGGAGCGATGTTCGCAACTGGCACCCACGTCATGCTGCCGAATTCCTTGGTACAACGGGTGCCGGATTCACTCGCGTGTGCACCCGGTTGCGTCAGTTAGGCGTGTGCTTTGCGAACGGCAAAAGGCTGCGCAAACCGTACAAGAGGCGAGGGAAGAAAGTAGCGAGTCCCAGTCTTGCTGCATAACACGCGAAGAATGACTCCTGAACACCGGATCGGCAACGGTTCGGTGCGCTAAGCAGGTCAGAAGACGTGCGAGAAGAATCAAAGGACTGAGCGAAGGAAGAGCAAAGACTAGCCGACCTGAAATCGGCTCGTCAAATTGCTGTACAAAACGCTGTACAAAACGTGCTCAGGGACACCCAGAACCCCCTAAAACCATCCTGAGTCCCCCATACTCCACAACAACATACGCAAGGCTGAGTGCGTTACGAATCGGCTGCTCTACCAACTGAGCTACGTCGGCCTGCACTCGATTCTAAATGGGAGGGAGACAGGCGTAAAGCGAGGGAACGCGTATCGGAGGTCGAACAAAAAGCTTCAACGAGCGTTGAAAAACGCCGCTCAGCCTGGACAGCCGGAGAGCTGCCCTGAGCGAAGTCGAAGGGCGGTTGTCCTCACACACGAGCCCCACATTAGCGAAGATCAATTCCGGCGCCTTAGGCGGCGCGAGCGGCCACCATTGCCTCGTATTCCTGTTCCGCTTGGCTGGGAAGAAGGACCCACATGGTGTAGACGCCGATCGCCGTTCCGAAAGGAATATTGAACAGCGAGATGAAGCCGAGGACGAGTGCCACGATGCGGGCCCAGGGCTCGCGCCGCAGCATACCCCATCCCGCGATAAATCCGAGAACAGCCTTACCTAGAACAAATATCCCAACCACGCTGAGCAAAGGATGCAAGAAGGCTGGCGCTCCCGTTCCTCCTCCGGGCGCGAAGAGCGTGTTCGCGATGACATACACAACCACGCCGCCAATCGCATTCAACGCAGAGAAGGCCAGCCAGAGAATTCCTAACAGATGAACATGCCGTTGCACGCGGCCGGTTGACTGTCGCGCGGTCACTGGCCCTACGAATTGTTTGCCGCAGCGATTGCAGAAAGCTTGGCCGGCCAGCACCGGGGCACCACATCCATCGCAGTACATGGGAACCTCCGTTGTCGACGCTCAATCCTGGAAGATTCGATGCCGGGAAGCACATTTTCTTCGTCCGCATTGCGGCACCAGGTGCCTAACATAAGATACGCAAGCAGCGCCAAACAGGTTCAACGAATCGTGTGCACGTTGTTTCCCCGCGACTCGACGCAAGAAATCAGGACGAGAAACAAAAAGGCCACCCGGCAACATGGATGGCCTTCTCTTCAAGGGAGAATAGTTCCAACGGAGGCGAAAATCCCGTCAAAACTTTCTGGCGAAATCTTATGAGCCGAAAAAGCAGGGTGTCAAGCGATTTTTAGGAAATAAATGTCTTTATTTTCAATCATTTACACAACCAATTAATATCGTTGGCAAGTGTAGCAATGTGAGACATGCAGAGGTGAAATGCGTCCTAAGCCGATATGTCTAAGGCACTTAACCGAGACTTCGAGGAGTCTCCGCTGTCTCGGCGACGGCGTCAGACGACCCGCCCGAGGACCCTTCGGCCATTTTCTCAGCGAGGTGCAATGAGATGAATTCCATGTGTTCAGGACGATCAAAAACCTTATTGGGAAAGAACCGCTTCACCAAAATGCGAATGCCACCAAAACCAACGCCCGCGACGATCGCGATGGCGCCGAGTACGAAGCATAGGATGATGACGTTGACCAGCAGTGTACCGACATTGTTGTTCTTGTCGAGATAGGTGTTCTCGTTCCACGTGACATTCGCCTCGTAGTTGACCAATCCTAAGAGCGCATGGGCATCGCTTTCGGAGAGAGGTCCGGCAGCGATGGCGATAATTGGACCGGTACGCTTATCAAAGAACGGGCCAACGTTTTCGATGGCAGCAGCTCCCGCCTGCGGTGAGCCCGCTTGGCGAACCGCATCGATGCGGCGCAAATGTTCCGCGGCCAGCTGCGGCGTCGGATATTCAATCAACACCAGGCTAGCCTGGCCGCCCGGGCTGGCGTATTTCCCCATTGCCACTTCAGCGCTGGCAGTGAAGTCAACCAGTTGGGCCGTAATGGGAGAGGAAAGTGCGACGAAAGCCAGTGGTCCCAATGCATACTTTTCCGTATTCGCTACATAGCCTCTATGCGGCATGAAGGCAAGGATGGGCGGCAGATTGGCGGCGTTTCCGCTGGGTCGCGGCAGCACGCCGGCCAGTTCGCGCAGTTCCGCGGCCGACATTGCTGACAGGCTGCTGAAGGCGGCATCGACCAGCACGTGCCCGCGATAAAATAAGACGCGCGAGTTGAGCGAAGCTGCCTGGTCGCCGATTTGCTCTTTTGACATGTTGGGTTGCAGGTAAAACGTATAGGCGCCGAAGGCTCCGCTGGCATCGGCAAAGCGAGCTGCGCGAACTTTCAGCGTGCGGCCATCATCGCGACGGTATGTAGCAGACGCGAAATCGCTGAAGCCGAACTCCTTCAGAATGGCTGCGTTCGCGGGGTCGGCGATTCTGGCGTCTGCGCTGGTTTGGGCGGTGCCCTGCACCTGCCACCCGGCGAAACCCTGGGGCAAGATGGGAGTCGACTTCGCGTCGGCAGCGACCGGCGGCGTGTTGGCGGCGAAAGCCAGGCCGACGGCGGACACGGAAAGAACCAATATGAGAACAGACTTTGAAAAGCTCATGAAGGTAGGCGTGAACCGTCCCTCTCTGTTAATTAGACCACACAGAACAGGAAAAGTTTCCGAAACGAACCTGCAGGATTGAACCTAAGACGGCTGGGATGAGGGCTAGGAGTGCGGGGGTCCCTCCGACGAGCTCAGGGAAGGCCTTCGCTTCGCTGCAGAGACAGGGCGCGGGTTTGTGCGTACAACCCCGATCCAGAAAAAGTTATTGGCCGGCAGCCTTCTCTATCTTGCTCGCAACCTTCACGCCGCTCAGGCCGTTTACGTATTTGGCGATGCCTCGGTAGAGCGACTCAGCGATGCGGCGGCGGTATTCGGCGGTTTCTAAGCGATGCTCATCGGTGGGATTGCTCACGAAAGAGATCTCGGCAAGGATTGAAGGCATGTTGGCGCCGATCAGTACGATAAAGGGAGCCTTCTTTACGCCGCGGTTGCGGATGGCGGGACTCTTCAGGGCAAGGCCGCTGTGCAGCGAATGCTGCACGTCCCCGGCGAATTCGCGAGACTCCTCGATCTTCTCTTTGAGAGCGATCTTCTTCACCAGGTCCTGAAGTTCGTAGATTGATTTCTCTGAAACCGCATTTTCACGTGCTGCCACTTCCAGCGCTTCGGGCGACGAGGTGAAGTTCAAATAGTAGGTTTCAACTCCGCGTGCGCCGGGATCGCGGCTGGAGTTGGCATGAATGGAGATGAATAGATCAGCTCGCTCCTGGTTGGCAATGGCGGTGCGAGTTTCGAGCGGAACAAAGGTGTCATCCTTGCGCGTGTAAACCACTTCTGCGCCCAGCCGCGTCTCCAGCATCTTTCCCAGGCGCCGGCCGACTTCGAGCACCAAGTTCTTCTCTTCCAAGCCGTGCGGACCAATGGTTCCGGTATCGTGGCCTCCGTGGCCCGGATCGATCACGATTCGACCAATCTTCAATCCCAGCGCGCGAATGAGCGACCGCGCACCACTAGCTGTGGGCTGTGCCTCTCGCACGTCGAGTTCCGCCGCCAGATTGCCTCTTTTGCGTCCCGACGTCCCACGGGAAGCGGCATGAATAGAGCGGTTAGCACTGGCATCAGGTATGCCCGCCACGACAAGGCTCGTTGGCGGGGACCAGGAATCGTTGCCTTCGTCATCGGCTTCCACTACTTTTTTCACCGGCAGAGATTCGGGTTTCGCCAAACCGGATAACGCTGCCGCAGGTGAAACAGAACCGGCGCGGCTTTGCTGGGGAGAGATCTTTGCATCGTCCGCCACGTCCATGCTCGCGACCGGCGCCTTTCCCGCTTCGGCCTTGATCTCCAACTTGATTTCTTGTTTCAAGCTCGAATTCCCGCCGCTTGTGTCTGTTGCCTTTGAATCATCGCTCGCCGCCAGTTCGATACTCTTGGGCACTTTGGCGGTCGCATTCTTGCCATGAATATCGATAATCAGGCGGTAAGGATTGGGCAGGAGAAACGCTTCGTAGTCGGAAAGATCGTGCACCTCGAGCACCACGCGGGTACGTCCGGGTTGGTACTGCGCTACGCGGATCTTTTTCAGAAATCCATCATCCACGTCGAAGCTCTTCCCCACCAGCGTGGAAGCCAGTTTGGTACCGCGCAAGTCGAAGAAGATGCGATCAGGATGCGAAATGCGTTGAGAAGCAAATTTGACTTCGTTTTCGACGTCTATGGCCACGCGCGTGTAGTCCGGTGTAGACCAATGCCGGACGCCGGTCACCCGTGCTATTTGCCTGCTAGTGCCTTCGCCCAGAGCTGTATTGGCGGCTGCCGGCCGGGAAGCTGTCTCTAGGCTCTGAGCGTTTCGGGATTCCTTGACATCTTTTCTCGGACTTTGCTTATTAGCTGCTTTGTCTGCCTCAGGTTTGTTGCCGGGCTGGACTTCCCGATCGATTTCGGCGATCGCCTGACGAGCGTTTTCGGCCAACCGGTTGGTGGGATAGCGATGGAGGAATTCCTTGAAGGTGGAGCGGGCGTGGTCAGGAGTGTTTAAGTCGTCTTTGTAGATTTCCCCTATGGTAAAAAGCGCGTCGAAGCGGTATTTGCTGCCGGGATATTCGCGTCGCAAGAACTTGTACTGGCCAATGGCATCGTTAAGAACCTTGTCGTCGTCGAAGCGCCTTCCCATCTCTACCAGTATTTCCGCCACGGCCACCACGCTGGGATCGGCTTTTGTGGACGACGGCGCGCCATAATAAACGCTGCGGTAGGCGTTAATCACCCGCTGGTAGTCATGCCGGGAACGGTCGGCCAGGATGCGTCCGTTGAGGGCCTCCCGCATGCGTTCGGCGGCCGCGAAATGACTGCGGACCCAGGCATCGCCGTGATGCGCACGGGCGTGCACCGGCAAGGTCGGGAGCAGGCAGAACAAAAGAAACGCTCCCAAGCGCAAGCCGCGCTGGCTCGATAAAGTGTTCAAGTCTCTAGCTCGTATGCTTTTCGTTAAAACTGCGTGGTCGCTGAGAGATACGTGTAAACAGATGCCGGTAACTTAGTCCGTGTTGCTGATGTAAAGAACACCCCTCGCATCCCGTTGAACCCTAACGGGATCGCGCGAAAAGGCCCCCGCCGTTCGGCTCAGATCGAAGCCGCCGTAATAGAGGTTGGTGATGCGCCGCACGTAGTTTTGAGTCTCGAGATAATGCGGAACTCCCGCACTACGTGCCACCGCGCCCGAACCCGCGTTGTAGGCTGCCAGAGTCAACTTCACGTCGCCGCCATAACTTTCCAGAAGCTTCTTCAGGTGGCGGACGCCGGCATCTACGTTCTGCTCAGGGTCGAAGGGATTTTTGACCTTCAAGCTCCGGGCGGTTGACGGCATCAATTGCATCAGGCCCATAGCGCCTTTGCGCGACACAGCATTGGGATTGAAGTTAGACTCGACCTTCACGACGGCTCGCACCAGGTTTGGATCGACGTTGTGGCGGGCCGCAGCCTGGTCGATGGCAGAATCGATATCTTGCTGCGTGGTCACTTTACCGCCAAAATTGGCGGTCACTATTTTCGCCCGCGCGGATTCCGCGGACTCGTTGCCGAAATACTGATTGACTTCAGCCGCTGCCGACCGGGCGGCACGCATCGACGCCGCATTGGCAGGAGGCACGGGTTTCCATCGGCTCTCTTTGACACTCCAGTACATCAGTCTCCGCCGCGTTGGTTCCGAAGACTGCGGATGCTGGAGATGAGTTGCTCGCACCGCATCGTTTACATACACCTTGCGGCCATTTTCGTCGGTGCTGGTGATGACCGGGGAGGAATCATCCGGTCCGGTAGCAGCCTGCACCCGGGGCGCAGAGAGAGAAGCGGAGGTCGCGACCGCCATAACGGCCATCAGGGCGATTTGCAGGTTCTTTCGCATAACCGGGTTTCTTCCCTTCGCCTTGCAGAGGGGCAGACTTCACCCTCCTGTCTTCTCACCCGGAACCTGACGGAGAATGCTGATACCAGAGTGGAACAATTATAGGCTTGCACGGATAAGTGGGCAATGACTCCGAAGGGCGTAGAACCACTAGAGTAATCTCAGTAACCAACAGAAAACATTAAAGTTAACAAAAATTACTGGGCTTTGGAATTCCTCCCCCCGGGCGGCATGCCGGTTGCCTGCCGGCAAGCCAGCCCCGATCCACTCCTTCAGACTCTCTCCAGTGCTGTCGCAAAGGCGTCAAGGGATAGGGGACGCAACAGGTTACGCCGCATTCCGCGTTCGACCTCGGCCAGTCGGTCGGACGCCAAAGCAATCCAACCGAAATCGGCGGAATGGGCCAGCTTCTTGAGGTCGTCCTGAATGTCGGTATTGCGAACAAGTTCGGGCGCGTCTGAGGCCAGGAACATCAGGTCTCGTAACAAGGAATAGAGGGTACGGATTAGTTGCTCGGTTTTTTCTCGACCCTCGGCACCAGCGCGATAGGACTCCGTGATCTTGAAAAGCTCGCTGTGCTCGCCGCCCCGCAAGGCCGACTTGAGGATGTTCAGCGCGTTGGCGCGGGCTGCGATGTAGGCAGCGAGATCGAAGCTGCGGGCGCGCCCAATGGCTCCTTCGCAAAGGCGTGCGACCAGCGCGCGCTCTTGCACCTTCCAATCGGGGCGGTGCTGTGCAAGGTAGGTTTCGATTTCTTCGGCCGGCAAAGCGCCCAAAGGAAAAATCATCGAGCGCGAGCGAATCGTGGGCAGCAGCTCGCCAGCATTTTCAGTGAGCAGGAAGATGGTCGCAAACTCGGGCGGCTCTTCCAGCACTTTGAGTAACGAGTTCGCCGCCTCTTTGATGAAAGCCGAGTTGGTGAATATGTAAATCCGTTCCTTGCCTTCGGACGGGCGATAGTAGATGGTCTCGATGACGCGGCGTACCTGATCTACTTTGATCATCATCTGCGGAGGATCAGGCGGAACGATGAGCACGCGAAACGGGCGTCGAGGTCGGTGGCCTGAGCGATGCGAGTGCAGTTCGCGCATTTGCCGCAGAAGTCAGGCAGGCCGTCGGCTTTGCTTGGGGCGAGGCAGTTAAGAGTCTGGGCGAGCATCAAGGCCAGAGTGTACTTGCCCGAGCCTGGCGTGCCGGAAAGAACTACGGCGTGCGGGAAGCGGTCGCGCCCCAGCATGTCGCGCAGGCGATGGATGGTTTCGGCGTTGCCGTGGAAATCAGAGAAGGCCATTAAACACTCAATCGCAGCAGAAACCGAAGAAATCTATTGTAAATCGAGCACGCTGTGCGTGGACCCTTCGGACTGGCGGCACATCACGGCTTGCCCCTAGGTTTCTTACAGATCGTCTCGCTTATTCCGTGTCTCTGCGGGAAGTCACGAGATGCGCGCCGGCAACTTTAACTTGCGGCTCACAACTTGCATGATTTGGCTGTGGGTCTGAGAAGGCGTACCGCTAGCGTCGACCAGGACCACGCGCTGCGGTTCGCGGGCGGCGATGGCGAGATAGCCTTCTCGCACACGAGCAAAGAACGTACGGGTCTCCTGCTCAAAGCGGTTTTCATCGCCGTGGCCGCCGCGTCGCCTCCGCGAGGCACGCTGATTACGGCGGCGGGCCCGCCCAAGACTGCTCGCCGCGTCGGAATCGAGCAGGATCGTGAGGTCGGGCTGCAAGTCTCCGCAGAGAACACGGTGCAACGCAAGTACGGACTCGCTTCCCAGTCTACGGCCGCTTCCCTGGTAAGCCTCGGTCGAATCCGTAAAGCGATCGCAGAGCACGATGCTGCCCTGTTCAAGAGCAGGCTGAATCACTTCCGCAATGTGCTGGGCGCGCGATGCAAACATCAGCGCCATTTC
>WNGH01025008.1_pt1 | contig 10520 bp, 13 predicted proteins | sample 5400631 | NCBI WGS metagenome assembly WNGH01 (sample SAMN13153373, study PRJNA577476) | soil metagenome | isolation source: 115 cm soil or saprolite under Garry oak tree replicate 1 | place: USA:California | collected 2016-06-15 | reverse complement strand
AATTATTAGCAGGATTGTGCGCATGAGCCGAGCCTATTCGTTTCGACCACCGAATCGCACCTTTTTCTCTGTCTTCGCTTTTGGCCGACGATTCCGCCTAATTGCTTCCTGCATGAGTCTATTGTCATAGCCAGCTAGATTTTGTGACGCAGCGGTCTGATCGCGTTTGCAGACCCAGTTCCAGCCGCGTTTTGACGGTCCCGAGCGGCGCGTGAGTCGCGGTCGCAATTTCGCGGTGACTCAACCCTTTGAAAAATGCGAGTTCGACCGCCTCGCGTTGAAGCCGCGGCAGAGCTCGTATGGATTTCTCGAGAAAGTGCTGCAGATCGTTCAACACAAAGGGATCATACGCGGCACGACGCAGATTTCGCGGTCGCTGCCCGAGCTGTTTGCTGTAACGGTCCCGCGCACGAGAATAGGCCTGACGTCTGCGCAATCGGTCAATGGCGCGACGTCGTGCAATCGTTACTATCCAGCCGAGCGGCGTGCCTGCCTTCGGTGAATAGTGATCTGCCTCATTCCAAATTTGGAGAAGAATTTCCTGCAACACATCGTCAGTGTCGGCCCCTTCATGAACGACACCATTGATCATTGCCCTGAGTCTCCGGCGGTGGCGTCCATATAACTCCGTGAGCGCGTCGTGCCGCTGGCGCGAAATATGGTTTATGAGCGCCTCGTCCGTTGAGGCCGCTCCGCCCGCTCCACCAAGAGTTTCGATCACACGTGTTCTTGTCTTTGGAATTGAGCGTGCTGCTCAACCATTTTGCCGCAAACGAGGCAATAACGTTTCTCATCCAGAGAGCGCCACTGCCGGAATTGATCGAGTCGTTGCAAGATCTCCAGTTTGTCTCCGTCGGATAATTTGATCGGAGAAACGAGCGCCATGGCCAAAGCATGTTGTTTCTACCAATTGTCGCACAATCAGGCGGACGACTGATTAGTGTATCGGTCAAATTCCTAGCTAACTTCTTTGCCCAAAAATCGCCTGCGTGTTTTGCGAAATGAGGGCGAATCGTTGATTCAAAAAAAATGAGGTGATTCGCCATCGGCTTTTGTTGGATTATCATATCTGTAAAAGCGGTGAACATCGAAAAGGCGCCGGAGCTCGAGAGAAAATGGAGAGTCCTAAACTCTCGCATCGGACGACGGGTGAAGCGGCAAGAATTTAAGGGGCACGGATGAAAAGGCGAATGCAATCTCGTCGCAAGGCCAAGACAGGTTCGCGCCGATCCCAATCGAGCTTGGAGGCACGCGTCAAGGAACGCACTGCCGAATTACGTGCTGCAAATAAGAAATTGGAACGCGAGATCCAGCGCCGGAAAGGGCTTGAAGGCGAAATTCTCGAAATCAGCGATCGCGAGCAACAGCGAATCGGTCAGGAACTGCACGATGAGCTGTGTCAGCACCTCACTGCTGTCGCGTTCATGACACGCGCGGTCGCCTTACGCCTGAAAAATCATCGTGTCATCGAATTCGAAGATCTCGACAAGATTTCCGAATTAGTGAATCAGGGCGCAACGGACGCGCGCAACATCGCGCGGGGCTTGCACACAGCCGAAGTCGATGCAGCGAAGTTGTTACCTGCAATACGAGATCTTGTCTCTCGAGAAATCTGGAAAACGCCCTGCCGGCTGGAGATGAAAACAAAACTGGATCTCCATGACGACGCTGTCGCTTCACATCTTTATCGGCTGCTGCGAGAAGCCGTCATCAACGCGCATAAACATGCTCAAGCAAAACAGATCGTGGTTGGAATCAGCCGATCAAACGGCGAAATCGTCTTTAGCGTAACGGACGATGGAGTCGGGATTCCTACGGGCAAAAACAACCCGGACGGATTGGGATTTCATATTATGAACTACCGCGCGTGCGCCATCGGAGCCCGTCTCGAGGTCAAGCGAAGGCAGCGCCGCGGCACTCGGGTTGCTCTTTATTTGCCGCAATCAAAATGAAACGCGTCAGGTCGATCAACAAAAATCCAAGGTGCGATCCGCCAAACGCGAAACGGATCGTGATTGTCGACGATCATCCGTTGTTCCGAAAGGGCCTCGAGCAATTGATCCATTCCGATGGAAGCTTTGCGGTTTGCGGCGAAGCAGGCAATGCAGCGGAATCGATGGACGTAATCCGGAAGCTCGAACCTGACTTGGTAAGTGTCGATCTTAGCTTGCCAGGCGCCAACGGGATTGAATTGATCAAAAATATTCTCGCTGAATTTCCGAAGCTGCCAATTCTGGTGCTCTCGATGCACGATGAGTCGCTCTACGCCCTGCGCGCGCTTCGCGCCGGAGCGAAAGGCTATGTCATGAAACACGAAGCGATGGCCAATGTCGTCCAGGCGATTCATGAAATTTTTAGCGGGCGACCTTATCTCAGCCCGGGGATAGCAGCACAAGTGATCACGAAATTCGCGAATGGCGCGTCTGAGGGCGAAGCCGATCCGGTGAACAGGCTCAGCGATCGCGAGCTTGAAGTTCTGGAATTGATCGGCAAAGGCACTGAAGTGCGGGAGATCGGGAAGCTTTTGCATCTCAGTCCCAAAACCGTGGAGACTCACCGCGCCCACATTAAAGAGAAACTTCAGTTGAAGAATGCGCGCGAGGTTGCGCGTTTCGCCGTCCAATGGGTAAGCGCGCGCGGGATTTAGAAAGGGCGATTAAGCCGATTAAAGAACATCGAACATCCAACATCGAACTCCGAAAGCCTTCGCAAGTAGTACCGAACATTCTAACGCTAGTGAGGCGAGACCCTGGCACCCGCCAAACCGATATTCGTTAAAGGTTACATCGTTACCTCGGCTCCGGCTCAACGCTTCAACAGTTTCCCTTTTGTTCCCCAGGAAGCCGTCGCATAGTTTCTGTGATGGATTCGACGACGCGTGACGCGGTTGATGAGCTGCTTCAAACTTACAGCGAAACCGGCGGCATAAATTATCTCGACGCCGCCGCCACTTTACCGTCGCGTCTCGCGATCGAGTCGGCTTGCGCGGATTTGATGAGCTTGATGTTCCCCGGCTTTCGCAGCGAATCACTGGTGAGCTCCGAGGACCTAGCTGAGACAACCCGGACCCGAGTAAGAAATCTGCACGCGCGACTCAAAAAAGAAATCTGCCGAAGTCTGGGGAAAATTCCACCAGACGAAGCAACCGACCGGCGAGCGGACGAAATTTTAGGCTACTTTATGTCGGAGCTGCCGAGAGTGCGCAAGACGCTTTGGACCGACATCGATGCAGCCTATGAGGGCGACCCGGCGGCGCAAAGCTACGAGGAAATTATCCTGGCTTATCCGGCCCTGGAAGCGATCGCCATCCAACGCATGGCGCATGAGCTCTATCTAAAAGAACTGCCATTGATTCCCCGCATCATGACAGAATGGGCGCATAGCCGCACGGGGATCGACATCCATCCCGGCGCAAAGATTGGTTCACATTTTTTTATCGACCATGGCACCGGAGTTGTGATCGGCGAGACCTGTGAGATCGGTTCCCGAGTAAAATTGTTCCATGGCGTAACCCTCGGCGCGCGCAGCTTTCAGAAGGATGAGCACGGCAAAATCAAAAAAGGCGGCAAGCGCCACCCGAAAGTGGAAGATGACGTGACCATTTATCCAAACTCGACCGTGCTCGGCGGCGAAACGGTAATCGGGGCGCGCAGCACAATCGGTGGAAATGTTTTTCTCGTGCAAAGTGTCCCCCCAGACTCGCTAGTATATTACGAGGAAAAACAGTTGCGCGTTATTCCGAAGCGACCAGCGAAGAGTAAGCCGTCAGGTAGCGAATTCACCGGGTGAAGAAAAGGGTCGACCCTGTAGCCGCTTCGCTGTGTGAAGGGTTGTTGTGAGCAAGAGAAAAAGAAAGAGCATGAGCAAGAGAACAAAATGACTTATCTCGATTACAACGCGACTACGCCGCTGTGCGATAAGGCGCGCGAGATGATGCTGCCGTATCTCGATCGGCACTTTGGCAATCCATCGAGCGTGCATGCGGCGGGACGCGAAGCGCGCGCGGCGATCGATGATGCGCGCGACAAACTTGCCGCGCTCATGCGCGTCAAACCGCATGAATTGATTTTCACGAGCGGCGGCACGGAGTCGTGCAACCTGGCTGTTCTCGGATTGGCGAGGTGTCCGCTTTCACGCGGCGGCCATGTGATCTCGAATAAAGCAGAACACCACGCTGTCCTGAACGCCCTCGAGCACCTGGAAAAACGCGAAAACTTCGAGGTGACATGGCTGAATCTATCGGAATGCGGCGTTGTCGATCTCGACCACCTTGCCGCAGCAATTCGGCCCGAGACGAGACTCGTGTCGATTATGAGCGCCAATAACGAGACCGGCGTGATTCAGCCCATGCGCGAAATTTCAAAGGTATGCCGGGAACGGGGTATCCTGCTGCACAGCGACATGGTGCAATCATTTGGCAAGATTGACACTGATCTTTCGCTGGTGGACGCCGCCAGTTTCGCGGCACACAAATTTTATGGACCAAAAGGCGCAGGTCTGCTTTTTCTGCGGAGTGGTTTATCGATCCAACCGATCATGTTCGGCGGCGCGCACGAAAATGAGCGGCGACCAGGGACAGAAAACGTGGCTGCAATCGCTGGCATGGCGGCTGCCGCCGAGTGGACGCTCAGAGAGCAAGAGCGCGAGCAGGAAAGAGAGAAAAAATTGCGTAACGAATTATGGGCGCGCATTTCGCAGATTTTTCCCGGGACGCGACAAAACGGTGATCTGGCGAATCGTCTCGCGAACACGCTGAATGTAAGTTTTCCGAGCCTCGATTCGGAAACGCTCCTCATGGCGCTCGATTTGGAAGGCGTTTGCGCCTCGAGCGGTTCAGCTTGCATGGTTGGCTCGGTAGTGGCGTCGCATGTTTTGCTCGCAATGGGATTACCGATGGAGCGAGCAAGCTCAGCCGTTCGCTTTTCGTTAGGCAAACAGACGAGCCCATGTCTCAATTGCTTCGCAGCGTCGACTCCGCTTTGGAGGAAAAAGCGAGAACGCTTTTGCGCACTAACGGGGCAGATCGAATCGCGACCGAAATTCGCGTGGAGTGGAACTCGCGTCTAAAAACCTGCGCCGGACGGGCTGATTATCGGCAGAGATTAATCTCCTTGAATCCGCAGCTTATTCATCATCCGGTCGAACTCGATCGCACATTTCGGCACGAGCTGGCGCATCTTCTCGCGCAATTTCGCGCCGGCCGGCATCGGATTTTGCCGCATGGCGTCGAGTGGCGGCGGGCTTGCCACGATTTGGAAATCGGCGACGAGAAGCGCTGTCATAATCTTGCGTTCCCGGTGAAAAATTATCGCCGCCGCTTCGTCTATCGCTGTCCTAACTGTCGAAGTAGTTTTCCGCGCGTACACCGAGTGCGGCGCGCAGTTGCGTGCCTGGCGTGTTGTCGCGCACATAACGGTGGAGAGTTCGATGCGCGTTTTCGATTGCGATTGGTGAAGTAGCGAAAGCGTCCCCGCTTGCCGTTGGCTCGTTCGCAAGCCAGAGGCTCGCGCTACTCCCTGTCGGCTTTCTCCCCACGCAATTTCGCCTGGATGAACCTGTCGATGTTGCCGTCCATGACATCCTGCACGTTGCTGGTTTCCGCGCCAGTACGATGATCTTTCACCATCTGGTACGGTTGGAAGACATAGGAGCGAATTTGGCTGCCCCAAGCAATGTCGCCTTTTTCTCCATATTGCCGATCGATCTCGGCGCGTTTTTTGTCTTGCTCAATTTCGTAGAGCTTCGCTTTCAACATTTTTAACGCGAGCTCGCGATTACGCCCCTGGCTGCGCTCGGCCTGGCAGGCGACGACAATGCCGCTCGGCTTGTGAAGGATGCGCACGGCGGTTTCCACCTTGTTGACGTTTTGTCCCCCTTTGCCACCGCTGCGAAAGGTGTCGATCTCCAGATCGGCCGGGTTGATTTCAATTGGCGCGGAATCGGGGATCTCCGGAACGACATCGACGCTCGCGAAGGAAGTATGGCGGCGCTTGTTCGCATCGAACGGTGAAATGCGAACCAGCCGATGCACGCCACGCTCGGTCTGAAGATGTCCGTAAGCATACTCGCCACTCACGAGCATCGTCACAGATTTTATTCCAACTTCTTCGCCTTGTTGAATGTCCACGGTCTGCGATTTGAAACCACTTCGCTCGATCCAGCGCTGATACATCCGCAACAACATGTCAGCCCAATCGCACGACTCGGTGCCGCCCGCGCCGGAGTGAATGGTGAGAAATGCGTTGGCGCGATCATTTTCTCCGGAGAGAAATTGGCGCAGCTCGAATTCCTCCAGCTTATGAATTAAGCGGGCGTGTTCGTTCGCGACTTCTTTCTCTGCGTGGGCGCGTGCAGTTGCATCGGTTTCTTCCGCGGCTAGCTGCTGCAATGCATCAAAATCCTCGATTTCGCGTTCCAGCTCTTGAAATGGATTAACGAGCGAACGTAAGCGAGAGACTTCCTCGACGTCGGCCTGGGCGCGCTCGCGATTCGACCAGAAATCGGACGCAGCCATGCGTGCTTCGATTGCGACTAGATTTTTCTGGAGCTTTTCGACGTCAAAGAAACCTCCGCAGCTTGCGGACACGCGATTTCAAATCTTCAGCATCTATTGCCAGAAGCTCAGTAGCCATACGAAAAGATAATTGAACCCTTCGCGATGTGCAAAGCGCGCGCGTTCATGAGCTGCGGCATGAGATCGTCGTCTGCCGTCGCACCTCAAGGTATCGAAATTACCTGCGTGCGGATTTGATGGCGTTCGGTTTGGTGGGGCGTGCCGGCTCAAGCCGAAAGACCGTTTCGCCTTCTTTCATGAGATCGAGACGATCGCGCGCGATCGTTTCCAGATAAGTTGCGTCGGTCTTAAGCAAATTGATCTCGCGAGTTTGATGCGCGAGCAATCTCTGTTGCTCGTTTACCTGTACTTGCAGGTTGTCGATCTCGGCACGGCTCTGCACGAGTTTTTTGTAGGGCGGAACGAACAAACTCATGATCACCAGCCAGATTGCGAGGACGAGCAAGACGCGAAGAATTCGATTGAGTCGCTGCCAAACTGTGGCTTCGCGACGCGCGCGGAAATCGGCGTAAGTGTGATCCACTTAACGCATCATACTGCCGTAGATGGCTTTGTCACCAAGTTCTTGCTCGATTCGCAGGAGCTGATTGTATTTCGCAACGCGGTCGCTGCGGGAAAGCGAGCCCGTCTTGATTTGGCCGGCGTTGGTCGCGACCGCGACGTCGGCGATGGTTGCGTCTTCCGTTTCGCCAGAGCGATGGCTGATCACAGTGGAATAATCATTTTTCTTCGCCAGATCAATTGTGGCCAACGTTTCTGTGAGCGTGCCGATCTGATTAACTTTGATCAAAATGGAATTCGCCACATGCTCAGCAATTCCCCTGCGGAGAAATTCGACGTTGGTGACAAAGATATCATCGCCGACGAGTTGAATTCTGTCGCCGAGCGTCGCGGTCAATTTTTTCCAGCCGGCCCAATCATTTTCGGCGCAACCATCCTCAATTGAGATGATGGGAAAACGTGCGCAAAGACCGCCGTAGTACTCGATCAACTCATCGGCGCTGCGCCGCGAACCATCCGACTTTTTGAAAATGTAAACTTTCCGTTCGCTGTTGTAGAACTCGGAGGCGGCAGAATCGAGCGCGATAAAAATTTGTTGGCCGAGTTCGTAACCGGCCTTCTCTACTGCGGTCGCGATCGATTCCAATGCGTCCTCCGCAGAATCGAGTTGCGGCGCGAATCCACCTTCGTCACCGATCGCCGTAGAAAGATGTCGATCTTTCAACACGGATTTGAGCGCGTGAAAAACTTCCGCGCCGTAACGCAACGCCTCCGAGAATGTGGGCGCCCCGCGCGGCATAATCATGAACTCTTGAAAATCGATTGGGGCATCCGAGTGCGCGCCACCGTTCAAGATGTTCATCATCGGCACTGGCAACACTCTTGCCTCGGCCCCGCCAAGATAGCGAAAGAGCGAAATATTTTCCGCCGCGGCCCCCGCGTGCGCGACCGCGAGGGACACGCCCAGCAGTGCGTTTGCGCCGAGAGCTTTCTTATTCGGCGTGCCGTCAAGCTCAATCAGCTTGCTATCGATCTTCGTTTGGTCGCGCGCATCCCAGCTTTTCAGAGCCGGCGCGATCTTGTCGTTGACATTGGCAACCGCCTTCTTGACCCCTTTGCCGCCATAACGATTTCTTTCACCATCGCGCAATTCCCACGCTTCGTGCTCCCCGGTGCTTGCCCCGCTCGGGACCGCCGCGCGGCCGAGCGCGCCGCCTTCTAGCCGCACATCGACTTCGATGGTGGGGTTGCCACGCGAATCGAGAATTTCGCGAGCAACGATATTACGGATCGACGTTTTTGACATTTACGAACCGTGCGGTTCAGGGTTGTAGATAGATATTAACTCTGCTGCACCCTCCGTGACCCCGGCAGGCTAAATCCTGAAAGCCCAAATATAATCGAAAAAAAGTCCCATGAATAACAGAGTAACACACTTTGAAATTCCCTCCGACAAGATGGTGGATAATATTGCCTCTTCCATGAAAGCAATTGAGAAAGCGGGAGGGAACATTGTTGTCCCGAAGTGACCTGTTGCCACGATGGGCTGGCTCGCTTTCTTCGCGGATTCCGATGAAAACGTTCACGGGGTGTGGGAGGAAGATAAGGAAGCAAAGTAGTCAAGTGAAGCCGCTCTGTCTTACGCCGACATTCCTACTAGCAATCTTGCCGAGGTGCGGATAATCTGACCGATGATTCGTTTGGCGAGATTGAGCGCGATTGGCTTAATTGGAACTGTTTTTGCCGTCGTCGGCGCGGAGACGGGGCATCTCCCGGCAGATCAGCTTGCAAAAGCAATTAAGAGCGAGTCGATCAGCATTCCAACGCCGGGTGAACTTTTCGCGGCACTCAAGCCCGGCAAACCAAATTGGGCGGGCCAATACCGCGGTCCGATGCCGATGACCTACCGAAACCGCGCCCAAATCGCACTCAATCTCGGTGGATTGATCGCGGACGGCTTCATTGCCGTCGAAGCGAAAGACAGTCAGCAGGTCAAGAACATTGGTTCAGACATCATCAAACTCGCAAAAGCACTCGGAGTAAGTGAGAACCTGCTCAGCCGCGGCAACAGCATCAACGAATTTGCCGAGAATGACGAATGGGACACGTTACAGGAGGAACTGGAAGCGACGCAAAACGAGGTAAAATCGTCAATGCAATCGCACAGCGACCAAGACTTGGTGATTCTCGTGAGTCTCGGCGGTTGGATTCGCGGCACGCAAGTGGTCAGCGGAGCGATCATGCAAAACTATGACGAGCGAAGCGCAAAGGTCCTGCGACAGCCGGCGCTTATCAGTTTCATACAATCGAAAATCGGAGAAATCTCACCCGAACTTCGCGGCGAGCCTCTCGTGAAGGATGTGAGTGAACAGCTCACTGGTATCAAGAAGCTCGTTTCTTTTCCGGCAGGCAAAGCCCCCAGTGTCGATGACGTGCGGAAAGTCAACCAAGCGGTTGGAAAAGTGATGGAAGAGATACAGAACAAGGCTATCGCGAAATGAGACGCCGTTTGTCGACTTTCTTGTCAATCTTTGTGCTTGCCGCCAGCGTCCCTGCGCGCGGAGACACGGACACCGAAGTCAACGCACGAAAAGCCGCGCTTGATGTCGCGGGCGCATTTACGAACGATGGGTTCAAAATGCGCGACGGTCATTGGTGTGGAACCATTAAACCACACGAGCCCGCCCTCATCGCGGTGAACCTGTACGCCGGAAATCAGTATTGGTTCTCCGTCGGCGCGACCGAACAGGCGAAGAAAATTGCAGTGAGCGTTTATGACGAGAGTGGGAAGCAAGTCACAACTGAACCCTACGATGCTGGAGAAAAAGCCGCGGCCGGCTTTTCGCCAACGAGCAGCGGCCAGTACTTTGTTGCAGTCGATCTGGTGGAAGGCCAGGAGGGCAGCTTCTGTCTCGTTTATTCTTACAAGTGAAACAATCGTCAATGATTCGACTTCACCCGGCTCTCGGCAGCTAGACTTTAGCCCGGTCGCGTCTTTCTTGGGACCAGACTCGGTCCTACTGCATGATCTCGCTCCAGGTATTTTACGAAGGCAACGTTCAGGGTGTCGGCTTCCGTTGGTCGATTCGCCATATAGCGAACGGCTTCAACATCACTGGCTGGGTGAGCAACCTCTCCGATGGCCGCGTCGAGCTTCAGGTTAACGGAGAGGACAATGAAGTACGCGCGTTTCTCGACGCCGTCGCGCAGAGTGAACTTCGCGCGCATATTCGCAAGCAAACCGAAAACAGATTGGAAAAACCCGTCACCGCGCGCGGTTTTGAAGTTCGCCATGGCTGATCCGGCCGTCGCTGTTCGAGAGTTGACAAAAGTCTTCCCGGTTCCGTTCCATCGGCAATCAGTCGTTGCGGTGCGGGATCTCGATCTGTGTATCGAGCCCGGCGAAGTTTACGGTCTGCTTGGTCCAAATGGCTCCGGTAAAAGC
>WNGH01008346.1_pt1 | contig 10522 bp, 13 predicted proteins | sample 5400631 | NCBI WGS metagenome assembly WNGH01 (sample SAMN13153373, study PRJNA577476) | soil metagenome | isolation source: 115 cm soil or saprolite under Garry oak tree replicate 1 | place: USA:California | collected 2016-06-15 | reverse complement strand
CGATGCCACGGCGTCCACAGTGGACAGTCCGGATACGCAAACGCGCGCGTTGGCCGGGTAGACCACCCCTGCAGCAGCGATGCGAACACCTGGACGCGTACGCGAACAGAGCCGGGACAGAGGACGAGACCGATCTGTCGCGACATGGCGGCGGGACGGGCGCGGTCAGTGCCCGTGCAAGCCACCTCCGCCGGCGGCGACCGGCGTTGCCGACATCCGCCGCACGGCGACGACGGCGATGAGGCCGGCGATGACGGCGGCGGACACGCAACCTCGCCGTGACCGGCCTGGCCATCACGGCAGGCGCTGCGATGCTGCTGTCCACCGCGACGGGCAGCGCGCACTACGCCACTGACCTGCTGCCCGGGCTGGTGTTGCTCGGCCTGGGAGTCGGCATGGTGTTCGTCCCCGTCTCGGTCACCGCGATGGCAGGCATCCCGGCGCAGCACGCCGGGATGGCCAGCTGCCGTTCGCGTTCGCCATCACCGCCGGCGCCCAGATCGCCCGTCACCTGATCTCAGCCAACTGGCTGTCCCCCGTCGTTCAGGCCACGAACCAGGCCACGAACGCGTTCAGCAGTCGCGTGCAGACCATCAGCGCGATCCGCCTCCGCAGCTTCTCTGAGACGCGCACGTAACCGCCGATCTGCGCGGGCTCAGTGGGCGACATGAACGGTGTGTCGCTCGCGCCGATGAAATGGCAGGTCCGTATGGCAGCCTCCATGAGGCCGCCCGCTCGTTTGGGCCTAGCGACCGGCTCTTTAGCCGGTACCCGTAGTCAGCGGCGGGCCTGTTCGGGTCCGCCGCTGACCGGGGTCTCTCGACGTACTACCTGGGTGGGAACTGTGATCCGGGCACGGGGTCGGCCAGGTTGGCTGTCGGGGCCTTGGCGGTGAAGCCGATCACCGCGCAGTTGATGTCGACGCCGGCTGAGCCGTACGGGGCGCCGCCGGGGCCGGTGATGAGGTCGGGCCGGGTTGCGGCGAGGTTGAAGACTTGCACCTCGTCGATTTGCCTGGTGTTGAGGCCCTGCTTGATCGCCTTGTCGGTCCATTGGCCGAGCTGGGCGTCCCAGAGCGGGCTGTAGGCCTGGGCGTGGCGGGGGTCGGTCTCGGTTGGGAAGTCGCCGAAGACGTTGAGCAGGTCGCCGCCGTTACGCAGCGCGTTGATCAGCGCGGTGTTGCCGGCGCTGGCGTCCTCGGCGGCGTGGCCGTCCTTGACCAGGTGGATGAATCCCTGTGCGTTCTTGTTGTCGGTGCCGGTCTGTCCGTTGATGAACCCGAAGAGCCGTTCGCGGGCGGAGCCGAGGAAGTCGTCCCCGCCGTTGTAGGCGGCATGGTCGAGCGCCGGCACATAAGTGGAGCGTTCCAGTACTGCGGTGAGCGGCTGGCCGGCGTCGGTGCTGATGTACACGATCGGCTGCCCGGCGTCGAAGCCCTTGACAAACAAGAGATCGACCCAGGACTCGGCGAACTGGCCGGGCGCGGACGGCCCGGCGATGTGGATGCCCAGGACTCGGTCACCGGTGTTGGTGTGGTGCACGACGTCGAACGGCCCGTCGCCGGTCGCGACGATCGGCGCGCTGTACACGACGTCCGACCCGGCGATCTTGACGAACGGGCTGTAGCCCGGGCCGGCCACCGCACCGGGCTGGAACGCGGCCAGCGGGAACCCGTTCGGTCCCGGCTGCGCGACGCGGGTGGGGCTGAAGTCCGGCGCGCCCTGGAAGTCGACGACCGCCGGCCCGAACGGGTTCTGCGCCGGGGTCGGCGACTCGAGGGTCACCGTCTGCACGCAGTCCGGGCAGCCCACCGCGAGGTTGGCCAGCTTCGGCGCGTAGTTGATTCCCAGGTCGTGCGCCAGGCCGGCGTCGGAGGCGTCCAGCAGCACGTACCAGACCGTCTTGCCGTTCGCCATGCCCTGGTAAAGCGGTAGGCGCACGGTCTGCTTGCTCAGGTCGACCTGGATCGCGCTCTCGACGGTCAGCTGGTCGCGCGGCAGCAGCCCGGCGAGCTGCCCAAGACCGTTCGCCGCCCCGGGCGCGTCGTCGGCGCGGGCGAGCGCCTGACCGCCGGCCGCGGCCGTCGAGGCTGCGAGGACCGCGGCCGCTGCGAGCAGCCACCGCTTCCTGGACAACAACGTCTTCATGTGTTCTCCTCTCGCGCGGCACGGCGGCCGCAGACTTGGATGGCGCGACGCAGACGGTAGGGATCCCTGCTCACTACGATCTGTTCACGGCCTCAGCGAGACCGGCCCCGCCGCACGGTGGTGCGCTCATTTCGATCACGGGGGGTCAATGAGCTGGACGGCCGCGGACGTTTGGGTACCTAAGGGCAGCCGCCAGAAACAACTGCTCGAGATCCTGCCCGCCATGCGGTCACCCGCTGCCCAGCGACCGACTGGCGGGGTTGATCTGGCGAGGACCTGCCACGATCCGACGCTCGCTGCAGGCCTTCATCACTGTGTTGCGGCTGCTGCAGATACCGGATCGCGATCTCCGCGGGAGATCATCGTCATCGAGGCCAAGGCGCCGAGTCTGCCTCCACGAGCCGATGACGGCGCTCGTCGGTACGTGGCGAGGACGCTCGCTGCCCTCGCACCCTCGCGGTGAGCTGGGTCTTTGTGGCGGCAAGTTCCGGTTGCAGCATCGCGTCGCGCAGACGCGTCCCGTGCGTCCGTGCACGGGTCGTGTCGATGGAGTCCGGGTGGCGGCGGGGTCCGCTTCCGGTGACGGCAGCCGGTCGCTTCGTGGCGATCCGGGGTGATTCCTGGATCGGCGTGATGCCGGCTGTCTTCCGTTAGCGGGAGTGTTGCTCGTAGCATCGCTGCGTGGACGGGGGGCCAGCACCTGTGAACGTGGTTCGCTGACGTCGCCGATGGCCGGGTCGATGGATCGGGAGTCGGCCGAGTGGCTGCGGGACCTCACCGGTGGGCAGCGCGAGGCCGCCCAGGCGCGGCTGCATGCGGAGCTGCTGCGTATCGCGCGGGGCGAAGTGAGCCGGCGGGCGTGGCGACTGCGTGTCTCCGGTCCGGAGCTGGACGACCTGACGCACCAGGCCGCGGCGGATGCGCTGCTGGCGATCATCGCCAAGCTGGGGCAGTTCCGCGGCGAGAGCAGGTTCGCCACCTGGGCGTACAAATTCGTGATCTTCGAAGTCTCCACCAAGGTTGGTCGGCATTTCTGGCGCGACGCCACTGTGTCGCTCGAAGCCGAGGAGTGGGACCGGCTGCCCGACCGGTTCGGGTTCGACCCGGCCGATGAGTCCGAGTCGCGCGAGTTCGCTACGGCGGTGCGTCGGGCGGTGGACGATGCCCTGACCGAACGGCAGCGGCGGATCTTCGTCGCGATCGTGGTCAACGGCGTGCCGCTGGACGCGCTCGTCGCCGAGCTTGGCACGAACCGTAATGCGATCTACAAGACAGTGTTCGACGCCCGGCGTAAGTTACGAGCCACGCTCGCCGCTAACGGTTACATAGATCCGAACTCGTCGAGGCGCTGATGAACGGCTGGCCAGAACTGGACCGCTTCCTGCAGACCGACCCGCGTGACGTGGGCTGCGCCGAGGCGATGCGGCTGCTTCATGTTTATGTCGACCTGGTTGCCCGCGACGCCGACGCTGCGGAGCGCTACCCCGGCATCGCGGCCCACCTGCACGCCTGCGGCCCCTGTTCGGAAGACTTTGAGGGACTGCTGGCTGCCGTCCGCGATACCCGGTGACCTGGCAGCCGCAGCCGCTGACACCTCGGGTGCGTAACTCTTCACGAGCCGCGTGGCCTACTCCGTCGATGTAAGAGCCCGTTTCCGGCTGACGCTAACCAATTGCCAGCTCACTCGCGCGCGGATCGACCGGTCGGCTCGAATCAAACGTTCGGAGGCAATTTGCCATGAAGCGTTCTTCGGTCTCAGCCCCTTGCTGCCCGCGGTGATCGTCGTGCCTCAGCGAACGATCCGACACGACGACGAGGCGAGCGACATCCCTCCGGACCTGCCGCTCAGCGTCGAGAGCGCCCGCAGTGTCAGGCAAGCGTCGATCGCGATCAGGTACCACGGAGTCAGGTACCTACCTGTCTTGGACGACGGATGCCTGGTCGGAATCGTGGCTTTTCGCGAAGAGCTCCCGCGGCCGCGTCGCGATCCCTAGCCCAGGTCAGATCTACACGCAGACCGTCACGCCGTGCGCACGTCCCCGCCATACCCGTGAACTCGTCGTCCGAGGAGGACCGATGCGCACATCACCACCACAATCTTCGTGCCCCAAGCCGGCCGCGTTCATCGTTCGACTAACTGCCGCCGCCACAGCTGAGGGCTCACTGTCTGCTCAGCAGTTCCGATGAGAATCCCTGCCCGCGACCTCGCGGTCGGAGACCTCCTTTACGTCAACGACTGGCACCTGCACGTACTCAGAATTGAGCGAGACCAGGCCGTGGCCGTGCTGACGGCCGAGTTCGCGTTCCTGATTCACTTCGCGCAGGACGACGTCGTGACCGTCCAGGCACGGGCAGACGCGGCATGAGGCACCACCAAAGCCAGTTGCATCGTCCTAGCTCGGCGAATCCCCCGTATCCCGCCGACCGAGAAGCACGCGCAGGCACCACATCTCGTCATCACCCCAATCGCCGACGGTCCGCAGCCTCAGTCGGAGAGCGGGCCTACCGCGCAGCGGATATGGCTCCTATCGATCACCGGGGAATCAATGAGCGGCGGTGAACGGGTGCAGCGGCTGTCGATCCGACTCTTCGGTCCACTGACGATCGTGGACGGGCCGCGCACGCTCGGGGCACGTGACCTGGGGGGCAGCCGCCCGAAACAGGTGCTCGAGATCCTGCTCGCCGCGCGGGGCCACCTGGTGCCCAGCGACCGCCTGGCGGAGCTGCTGTGGGGACCGGCACGACCACGCAATCCGGCCGGGTCGCTGCAGACCTTCATCTCCGTGTTGCGGCAGCGGCTGGTACCGGATCGCGATCGCGCGCGCGAGCTCATCGTCACCGAGGCCGAGGCGTATCGGTGTTCTGCCGACCTCATCGACGTCGACCTCGACCGTTTCGATGCCCTGCTCGATCAGTCAGCGCACCAGCCCACGCACCAGGCTCGGCGATCACTCGCGCAGGCCCTCACGCTGGTCCGTGGCGAGGTGCTCGAGGACGAGCCGTACGCGGTGTGGGCGCAGGAGCTGCGCGGCTCGTATCAAGGCCGGATTCTCGGTGCGCATCTCGACGCGGCTACCTCGGCGCTGGCCGAACTCGACTACCCGGACGCGCTCGCGAACGCGGAAGCGGCGGCCAGGCTCGACGACTTCAGCGAGCGCGCCCAGCGCTGCACCATGCTCGCGCTATACGGACTCGGCCGGCACCGTGACGCGCTCGCCACGTATCGCGCGTTCCGCGTGCGGCTGGGCGACGAACTGGGCCTCGAGCCGACCGCGGAGACCCGAGCGCTGGAGTCCGCGTTCCTCCGCCAGCAGGAGGCACGCTCGCTCATGCCCCGCCCGATCCGGCCTCGGACCGAGCAGCTCGGCGATTCCCCGGCGCGCTTGCTTGGCCGGTCCAGCGAGCTCGACGCTCTCGACCGTGCAGCCCGCGAAGCGCTGAACGGCTCGTTCCGGCTGATTCAGATCGAGGGGGACGCGGGATTGGGCAAGACGCGCTTGCTCGACGAGTTCGCCCGCAGCCTCGTCGGGGTCCGCCTCGGATACGCGAGCTGTTCCGAACTGGAACGACACCTTCCCTACGTCCCGCTAGCTGCTGCCCTGCGCGACGCTCTCGCGGGCGTTCATCTGGACGGGTCGCAGCCACCCGCGCTGAGCCGGATCCTTCCCGAACTGCGGCCACCCGCGCGGTCCCACGAGTTCACCGAGATCGACGCGCTCGAAGCCCTCGTCAAACTGGTCGACGAGCATGCGCCGCTCGTGCTCGTCCTCGACGACCTGCACCGGGCCGACCACGAAACCATCGCGGCACTGCACTACCTGCAACGCCGCTGTGCCGGCGTGGCAGTGGCCGTGGTTACGGCGGCCCGCATCGAGCCCACCGCGGACGACCACCCGGTCCGAGGGCTCAGACCGGACGCGGTGGTGCTACTGCGGCCGCTGACCCACGCCGACCTGGAACCCCTCGGCATCAATGGCCTCCACGAGGCGACCGGCGGCATTCCGCATTTCGTCGCCACGGTCAGCGGAAGCCCGACCGCATCGACCGCGCTCGTCGAGACGTTGCTCGCCCGGTGCCGGGCCGAGGGCGCACCGGCCTACCGCATGCTGCTCGCAGCGTCGGTGCTGGAGCAACCCTTCGACCCGGAGTCGCTCGCTACGTTGCTGCAGGCGGACGCGGGTGAACTAGCCGAGGAACTCGAGCGCTTGTGCACGCGCCGCCTGCTGCGGGTGGACGGATTCGGCTTTCGCTTCAGATACCAGATCGTGCGTACTACGCTGCTGGCCAGCCTCTCGCCGGCTCGCCGACGCGTGCTCAGGGCCCGACTACTCCACACTGAGATCGAACCGCGCTCCGCGTCGCCTGACAATGTCGTGCGCGCGATGAGAGGCTAGCGCCAACTGTGCATCCAGACCGAGAGCACGCCGAGCGACTTTTCGAGCAGGCGAGCGACTCCGCATACATCGTCGACCCCTTCGGCGATCGGATCGTCGCCGCGAACGCGGCAGGCTGCGCGATGCTCGGCTACACCCACGCCGAGCTGCTCGCGACACCGATCTCCCGCATCCACCCGGCCGAGATGCCGCAGATACGCGAGCTCGCCAACAGCGCCCTGAACGACGGTCAGGCATCGACGATCAGGCTGACGTGCCGCACCAAGCAGGGAACATTCCTGCCTACCGAGATCACGCTGCTGGCATTCGAGAACGACGGGCGTCGCTACCTGCTCTCGCTTGTCCAAGACCGCAGCGAGCACCGCCAGCCCGCGCCGTCGAACGCGATGATGAACACCTGCATCTCGCGTCGCCGCTGATCACCTCGCCGGTGAAGCCAGACCGCGGGCGCGACACGTCGATGCGCAGGTGGGGCGATGGTGCGCGCCGTTCACCGATCCGCGATCGAGCAAGATCACCTAGCGACCTGCGTTCTGCCGCGCGCGCGATCGCATGCGGCAGAGGTTCGGCCAGGCCAGCGTTCGGCTCCCTTGACATCTTCGCCCACCGGCAACACAACGCACCCGAGGGGTAAGACCGCGTCGCTGCTCGCCGCGAACCATGTGTCACCACTCGATCGACATGAACCGAGCGTCATGAGGACCGCCCATCGGCGGCGACGCAGGGCTGCGCCTCCAGGCCGACACGTCGTGCACTGTCGAGGAGTTCGCAGTCGGTGCGCACCGTTCGCCGGCGCGCGGCTCGGTTCAGTGAGCGTGCTGGGAACGGTCGGGAGCGCGGGCACCGGCGGCGTGATCGATGCACGAACGAAGGAGCGCGGAAATGCAGAACACATACGGGCAGGCGGCGTCGTGGGTCGGCGCGCGAATCGCCCGACCGGCTCGCGACCTCGCCCGCTCGCAGGTGTTCTACCGCGACCTGCTCGGACTCACGCGCACGGGCGGATTCCGTGACCACGACGGCTACGACGGAGTCTTCTTCGCACTTCCCGGAGGCGGCGAGCTTGAACTCACTATCGGGCCGGCTCAGCCCACCGGCGGAACGGCGGAGGACCTGCTCGTCCTCTACGTGGAGTCCGGTGAGGCAGTGGAGACAATCGCGGGCACCCTGCTCGCCGCGGGCGTGCGGCCGGTCGCGCCGAGAACCCTTACTGGGAGCGCTGGGGGCGCACCGTCCTGGACCCGGACGGGTACCGGGTCATGATCGCCGCGCATGATCGATCCGGTGGTGTCGAGCGGTCGGTGTGGATCGGGTGGCACGAGGGTTCGCGGGCAAAGTTGCGCACGTTGTTCGAGTATGCGGAGGACTCCGCGCAACAGCTCGAGGCATACCTGGACCTCGGCCGAGTGCTGGTGGCCCGACGTGACGAGACGCCGGTCGGTCACCTGCAGCTCATCCCCGCCACCTTGCCAGACGAGGTCGAGATCAAGAACATGGCCGTCGACCCCGAGGAGCGCGGCGCGGGAATCGGGCGCGCGCTCGTTGAGGAGGCGCTGCGCCGGTGCGCCGACGAGGGCCGGTCCCGGATGACGGTGGCCACCGCCGCCGCCGATGTGGGCAACCTGCGTTTCTACCAGCGTCTGGGATTCCGGTTCCGGTCCGTGGAGCGGGACGCGTTCAGGCTCGCGACCGGCTACCCCGACGCGATCAAGATCGACGGCATCCCGCTGCTCGACCGGATCTGGCTCTCTCGGGACCTCCCGGCCACAGGCGACTGACCATGCCTCGCGCCACCATCGGATTGCCGGGCCAGCTGACCCTGCTCGCCTGCTGGGACGCGCTGGCCTCGGCGTCTACCGACGCCCAGGTGACTCGCGTTTCGGACGCGGTGGCCGCCGTCTTCCCGGCATCGGCCTTTCTGAACAACGCGATCCTCGACGATGCCGTCGACGATGCCGCCCTGCCCGACGTCGTGTCCTCGCTCGGGCGCGCCTACGCCGACGTAGGCGTCGCGACCTGGGCGCTGTGGGTGCCCAGCCGCGCCGCCTCATTCCACGAACCGCAGGATCGCCTACCCGCTATAGGTGAGCTCGAGCGCGACATCACCACGCTCGTCATGCGCGCGACGTTGTCTTCCCGGCTCCGGCCGCACGACGAAGTCATTCGCGCATCGATTGCCGCCGTCGAGCGCATCGCCCTAGGTGACCCGGTGCCGGCGGCTGAACTGGGCGAGCCCGACTCGAATCCCGGGCTCGCCGGGTGGGCCGTGCTCGACCGTGGTGTCGCTGTCGCCTCGGTGTACACCTACCTGCACGGCACGGACTGTGGGATCTACGCCGTGGGCACCCTGCCGCAGTGGCGGCGCCGCGGCCTGGCCCGCGCACTCGTCGAACACGCGCTCGTCGACGCGCGCCACCACGGAGCGCGCACCGCGAGCCTCCAGTCGACGCCGATGGGCCAGCCGCTATACGAATCGCTCGGATTCCGGCCTGCCGGCCGCTACGAAGAATGGGTCACCTCGACAGTCCGGCCTGCCTCCCGTCCGTCACCCAGCTGATTGGCATTAGCGAGTATCGCGAGGAGAGCGTCCTCGACCTGGAGGGCACCGATCTTGCAGGCGCCGAAGTTGCCTATGCACACCGGTTGCCGTGCAGACGCGGGCCGATGCAGCTGCACGGCCGCAGGGCGCCGGCCCACACGCCACATCGACGGTGCAAACGTTCTGTACCGGTGACGCCGTCGGGTGTTGCCGATGTCTAGTGGCTGGCCGACACCCGCTCATGGCGGAGCAGCGCGGCGGTGACGGCCGTTCCCGCCAGGCCACCGCAGCCGATAATCACGAAGGCCGTGCGCGGGGAGGTGGCATCGACCAGCGGGCCCCCAGCGAGATAGCCGACGGCTGCCGCGACGCCGACCCCGCCGTAGACGTTGGCGAGGGCCCGGCCGAGCAGGTGGGGTGGTGTCGCCCGCTGAAGGTGCGTACTCACATGGCTGTCCGCAACGGGGATCGCCAGACCGCGCAGCACCTGGGCGGCGAAGGCAGCGGCCAGCCAGGGCGCTGCCGCGGTGAGCAGGTTACCGGTGGCCATGACGGCAAACCCGGCCACGATGTGCCCGGTTATCCCCAGCCGCCGGCCGACCGGGTGCACGAGCAGCAGACCGGCCAAAAGGCCCGCCGATGCCGCCGCCAGCAGCACGCCAACCGCGACTGGACCGGCCCGGAAGGTCAACGTGGCAACGAAAGGCAGGGCGAGGTCGTCTGGCGCGGAGAAGAGCACAACAACCCAGAACCCGAGGGCGACAGCCAGGGCGGACGGCGCACGCCAGATGAAGGCAAGTCCGTCCCGGGCATCCCGGGCAAACGATGTGCGGGGCCGGCCGCTGGTGTCCCGCGCCAGCGCCGGCAGGCGCAGGGCCAGAGGGGCCACGGCGATGAAGGTAAGAGCATCCAGGCCAAGCACAAGCCGCGCGCCCCAGACGGCGAACAGCAATCCGGCCAACGGCGGGCCGAGAACCGTCCCTAGCTCACGCACCCCGCTTCGCAGCGCGTTGGCCGCGACCAGGTCGTCATCAGCGACCACAACCGGGATGCACCGGCCGACCGCAGCGGCAAGCGGCGTATCCACCAGCGCGAGCATGAAGACCAGCGCGAGCAGTACTCCCAGCGGCGGCAACAGCAGCGTCAACAGCCCGGCGAGGACCGCCTGGGCCAGCCAGCCGACGCTGAGCAGGCGGCCCGGCTGGACCCGGTCGGCGATGACGCCGGCAAAGGGCGCCGCCAGCGGCGGGACCGCCTGCGCGAACAGCAGCAACCCGACCGCTGTCGCGCTGCCCGTGGTTCGCGGCCGCGAGTGGCACCAGGCGGCCATCAAAACGCGGCGGCAGAACGCCTTCGACGACTTCCTCGCCGCGGCGCGCTCGCTAGTCGCGGCCGGCTATACGACGCCGGATCGGCTCGCCGCACGCGGCAACAGCAACGGC
>WNGH01022754.1_pt1 | contig 10524 bp, 10 predicted proteins | sample 5400631 | NCBI WGS metagenome assembly WNGH01 (sample SAMN13153373, study PRJNA577476) | soil metagenome | isolation source: 115 cm soil or saprolite under Garry oak tree replicate 1 | place: USA:California | collected 2016-06-15 | reverse complement strand
GGCCCCGCGCGATTTTTCCCGCAAGCCACCCGGCAACCAGGCCGAGTAGAAGCCACGACACGAAACCGTGCGACTCGAACCACACTCGAACTGTCCTTTGCGTAATCGCCTGCGCTGCCAACATGAATCCTCCTGGACGCAATTTAAATTGTATCCGAACCCGCGCTCAACACAATCAATCATCTGGAATCAAGACCGGTTTTCTCAGCGAAGTCTTTCGACTTGCCGCGTCCGTTTCCCGCAGGGCCGGGGCAGGCAGGGCTCGTCTCGCAAAGAGCACGCGATGCAAAGGCGCACATTCTTATCGGGTGCTCGGTTGCTGCTGGGTCATGCAGTGCAGCGTGCCGAGGCCGAGCACCAGATCGCGGCAGGCGATGCCGATGACTTCGCGATCTGGAAATAGCTTCGCGAGGGTATTCAGCGCGACACGATCGTTCGCATCGTTGAACGTGGGCACGATCACGATTTTGTTGGCGATGTAAAAGTTCGCGTAGCTCGCAGGCAGCCGGAACCCTTCGAAATAAACCGGCGCAGGCATCGGCAGTGTTTCCACGCGCAGCGCTCGGCCATCTTGGTCTTTCATCGTTTGCAACTGAGCAAGATTTTCTTGGAGCGAGGCATAGTTTGCGTCCTGCGGGTCTTCTTCCAGGATGGTCACAACGGTGGAAGGATTCACGAAGCGCGTCAAGTCATCCACATGGCCGTGGGTATCGTCGCCGGCGATTCCTTTTTTCAGCCACAGCACATGGGGGGCCCCGAAATATTCGCGGAAGACTTTCGCGTAATCTTCCTTGGTGAAGCCGGGATTTCTTTCCTGCACTTTGCTGAGCAAACATTCTTCCGTGGTCAGCAGCGTGCCGCGTCCGTTCACGTCGATGCTGCCGCCTTCCAGAACCACGCGGCGGCCTTTGTGCTCGGGCTGCCAAACACATCGCCGCAGCTTCTGATTAACTTTCCAAACGACGAGGGCGTCTTTTTTGTGATTGGGATATTTGGCCCAGCCATTGAAAACGAAATGGTTGAAGGCAACTTCTCCGGTTTCGTTTCGAACGCAGATAGGACCGGAATCGCGCATCCAGCCGCGATCGGTCGGCACGCGGAAAAAATCCACGGCATCGAGATTTGCCCCAGAGTTTTTCAAGATAGTTCGAACGCGCGATTCGGATTCGCGACTCTCCACCAGGAGATAGACGCGTTCCACCTGCGACAAATGGCGGACGATTTCGGCAAACGCCCACGGAATAGGCGCGAATTTCCCGGGCCAGTCCGTCAGCTCATGCGGCCAGCCGAGCCAAGTGGCTTCGTGGAGCTCCCACTCCGCGGGCATACGAAAGCCGAGAGCGTACGGCGTTTTGGATTGCGGCGGTGTTTTCATTGAGAAAAAGAATTTAACACAGGGAACGCCGAGCACACAGGAAGCGCAGAGAGCACGTAAGAGTGCGCATTATTCTTTGTCCAGCCAGCGGTTGAGGATGGGCTGATAGGCGTCGATGCGGCGATCGCGCAGAAAAGGCCAGTTGCGCCGCGTCTCTTCGCTCTTTGCGGGGTCACATTCGACGACGAGGATTTCTTCCTTGTCGTTGGAGGCTTCGGAAATGACTTGGCCGAAGGGGTCGGCGACAAACGAATTTCCCCAGAACTCCAATCCAGGGTCGCCCTTTTCCGGGCGGCCTTCGAAACCGACGCGATTCACTACCGCGGCATAGACACCATTGGCGATGGCATGCCCGCGCTGAATGGTGCGCCAGGCGTCGAGCTGCGCGGCGCCGAATTGGGCTTTCTCATGCGGATGCCAGCCGATGCTGGTGGGATAAAAAATGACTTGAGCGCCGCCGAGCGCGGTAAGGCGCGAACCTTCCGGATACCACTGATCCCAGCAAATTTGCACGCCGACGCGCGCGTACCTGGTATCAAAATTTGGAAAGCCGAGGTCGCCGGGAGTGAAATAGAATTTCTCGTAGTAGAGAGGATCATCGGGGATATGCATCTTGCGGTACTTGCCCAGAAAACTTCCATCGGCATCCAGCACCGCGCAAGAATTGTGATAGATCCCCGGCGCGCGGCGCTCGAACAGGGAAACTACCAGAGCGACTCTTTTCTCCCTGGCGATATGCGCGAGTTTTTCCGTCGCAGGTCCCGGCACGGCTTGCGCGTGATTGAAGAGTTCCGGATCTTCCGTGCGGCAAAAGTATTCTCCGAGAAACAATTCGTGCAGGGAAATGACTTGCGCGCCGCGCGTGGCGGCCTCGCGGATTTTCTCAATCGCGCGAGTCAAATTCTCTTCCGCGTTCGCGGTGCATTTCATCTGCACAAGCCCGATGATAAATTTGCCGGTCATGAAATTCAGTTTAGCATGAGCACGAAAGAAAATATTTGCGCGCGTTTTGTAGTATCTTTTGCGCGGCGTTTATAATATCAATCAACATCATGAATGGCCGGTTCGTGTACGCGTCACGGCTCGACTCCTGATTCCGGTTCATTCCCCTTCGAGGAGAAGCGATGGCGAAGCAGCACAAGAAGACTGTGACAGGGAGAGTTCTCCATGATCCAGTAAAGGATAAGCTGCGGCCCATGTTTCCGCTGGACTTGTCCAAATGCCGCACCATCGACGAATTGGTCCGAGGGATGGGAGACACGGCGTTCACCGGCCGGCAGATTGGCGATGCCGCCGATGTATTCGAAGCGATGGCGCGCGACAAAGATTGTTTTGTGGTGATGACCCTTTCCGGCGCGTTGACGGTCGGCAAGATGGGACTCGTTTTCTGCGACCTGATCGAATCCGGCGTCGTCAAAGCCATTGTTTCAACAGGCGCGCTCATGGCGCATGGCCTGGTGGAAGCCACAGGTTATTCGCATTTTCGTTATAACCCCAAGATGGGCGACAGTGAGCTCTTCCAAGCCGGATACAACCGCGTTTACGATTCGCTCGAGCCGGAGACCAATCTTGATCATGTCGAAGAAGTGATGGACCACATCCTGGACGAATGGGATGCGGAGGACATCGTCTGCAGCTGGAAAGTTCACCGCCGCATCGGCGAGCATCTGCACAAGACGGCGCCGGGGCGGGGAATCTTGAAATCCGCGTATGAGCACAACGTGCCCGTGTTTGTGCCCGCATTCAGCGATTCGGAACTGGGCATCGACTTCGCGCTGCACAAGATTGCCCGGATGAGGGATAAGCGGCCGCTGCTGCGCTTCGATCCCTTCGAAGACTTCGAGAAGTTTGCCGACACCATGCTGTCCACCAAACGCATGGGGATTTTGACAGTTGGCGGTGGCGTGCCGCGCAATTGGTCGCAGCAATTCGGGGTGTATGCGGAATTGCTGGCGCGGCGGGGCTACAAAAAACTTCCGCTGAAGCGCTACAACTACGGCGTGCGGATTTGCCCGGAGCCGGTCCATTGGGGCGGCCTAAGCGGCAGCACGTACACCGAGGCGGTTTCGTGGGGGAAATTTGTGCCGCCGGAAGAAGGCGGACGCTTTGCGGAAGTTTTCGATGATGCCACGGTGGCGCTGCCGCTGATTGTGGGCGCGGTGCTCGAGAGGATTGGCTACTTTAAGAGAGACTAGCGACGGGTCCCCGGGTCCAAAGTAATCTTGCAGAAGCAGAACCGAAAATGAAGCGCGTCCTGCTGGCAGGTATCCTGGGTGGTTGACTATATTTGTCTGGACGTTTGTGGCGCACGAATTCATAGGGCTTCGAGAAGTGGGAGTAAGAGAGATTGTCCACGAAGCGGCGGTGCGAAGTGAAGAAGTGGCTGAAGACGGCCTACGACCTGGATACGTAGACTTTTCTAGGGTATTTCGAGACGCGTGCCTGCGCCCGCATAAAGATAATCATCGCCGAAGGCTTTTTGCAGACGCAGAAACGCCGGTTCGCCGGTGCAGTGGCCGGGGGCGACTTTTTCGAGTTTCCATTTGTTCTTCAGGTTGTCTACCAGCCGGTCAATCTCGGTTTCAGACGTGCTGACGAGATGAAGACCGCCGCAAAGAAAATGCACGTGCGGGTCAATGGCAACGGCAGAGTTCGAGAGTGCCAGGAGTCTTCGAGATGGTGAAAACGATGAAGATACCCGGGGAAATCTCGGTCAATTTGTCAACCAGATGGAAGTTCCCGCCACTCCAAGGATATCCGGTCGGAATCTTGTCCGGATATTTCCCATCGTAATAGCGCATGCGCTCGGGGAGCGCGGTAACCGGCTTAATCAGTGTAGAAGGAGCGGCGCCACCAAAGATGCCGAACGATTCCATGGGAGCATAGATGGGAACGCTCGGGTCAACGGACAGAAGATATTTCAGTCCCGTGGTATGGTCCGTATGGCGGTGAGAAATGACGACAAAATCCAGCTTGGAGAGATCCACGCCGAGGGCTTTGACGTTATGCTCGAATGTCGCCGCATCGTTTCCGGTGTCGAAGAGTATGCGCTTACCGTCATGTTCGACGAGAGCCGAAAAGCCCCAGTCTTTCGTGACCTTCTTGTTGTCGGAAAACGCGTCATAGAGAATCGTAACGCGATCCTTGGTGACGGCATTCCCGGAAATTGTAAACAAGACAAAACCTTCGGTGAGCGCGAAGAGTCCGCGAATGACTTTCATCGAAAGTCCTCCTGGGAAAAGCTGGCAAAGAGCCTCAGTCGTCTTCGCCAATGAGGATGGCGGCGCCGAGGACGGTGGTCCAGAGGCCGCGTTTGTCGCCCACGGCGGATTGCGTGACGTTCATGGTGCGGACGATTTTATTGGAGATGCGGTAGACCTCTTTTTTTTCGTCGAAGCTCAGGTCGGGATCGAATTCCACATTTAAAGTTGTCGCGAGCATTTCGGCGGCGAGCTCTTCGGCATATTCGCCGGCAACTTCCTCGGTCTCGCCGAAGGAATGATGCTCGGACAAATATCCGTACATGGATTTATCACTCGGCAAAGCGAGCCCGATACTTGCGGCGATCAAGCGGTGCGCTTCCTTGGTGGAGTTCTCGCTAATGACCGTGAAAGCGACTTGACCGAGCTTGATGTGCTTCAGACCTTCGCTGCGGGAGATGAGCTTGCAGTTGGGAGGGAAGATCGAGGAGACACGAACAATGTTGCATGCGGCAATGCCCGCGTTCCGCAGGGCGAGCTCGAAGCTGGACAGCCTTTCGCGATGTTTACCGACGCCTTTGGTGAGAAATATTTTCTTCGCAACGAACGCCATGGTGCCGGTTGGCCGTGCCTCCGTATGTGGTGTGGGGTGGAAAATTTTCCTGCTGTGGAAAAGTAACAAGAAGGTATTGCAGTGTCAACGCATTTCACAGTCCGGCGCAAAGCGCTGGCGGCGAATGTGAATGGAAGATGAGCGTTTCGAGAATGAAGGATCATTCGCACGCGATGCTGCGGCAAGAAGTTTTCAAATTGTTTGTGCTTGCTGAAAAAACAGGCCAACTTGCATCCCCGGAATCATGTGCCTATACTGATTTTGCCGCGGCTTCTCATCGCTCCTACGGAGTCAATCACGGTGATCCGGCCGGGACTTACGCGGCGGAGAGGGCATGTCTTCGACGGAAACCCAGCCTGACACGAGTTATCTCCTCAGAAAGCTTCATTCCCTTACGGGCGTACTTCCGGTGGGCGCATTTTTGGCGGAGCATTTCTGGTCCAACAGCTCCGCGCTGGTGAGCCGCGCGAAGTACGACGCGACTTCGCAGGAGCTGCAAACGATTCCGTTCCGGTTGATCGTGGAATGGGGAGCAATTTTTCTTCCCATGCTGTTTCACGGCGGGTATGGCGTTACCATCTGGCTGCGCGGCAAATCAAACGTGTCGGCGTATCCGTGGGTGGGAAATTGGCTTTATACAACGCAGCGCTACACCGGGCTCATCGCGTTTGCTTACATCGGCTGGCATCTTTACACGGAACGATGGCTGACCCACGGAATGTCTACCTATGAAAACGTTGCGATGGACATGCGGAATCCGTGGTACCTGGCGTTTTTTGTCGTAGGGGTGCTGGCATCTTCGTTTCATCTGGGAGTGGGCATCTGGAATTTCCTGTGCAAGTGGGGACTGGCGGCGACGGTGAAGGCGCAACAAGCGGCGGGACGCTTCGGCGCGCTTGTGGGAGTGGCGTTCAGCGTGGTTGGAATCCTGATTATTCTAAGCTTCCGATTTGATTGGCATCCGTTCTCGGCCTACTTACCAAGAAAATGAGACAACCAAAAATCATCGTGGTAGGCGGAGGATTGGCCGGCCTAATGGCCACCATCCGCGTCGCTGAGGCGGGAATACCGGTGGATCTTTTTTCCATCGTGCCGGTGAAGCGATCGCATTCCGTTTGCGCGCAAGGCGGCATCAACGCGGCGAAAAATCAGAAGGGCGAGGGCGACACCGTCGACAAACACTTGGATGACACGATTTACGGCGGCGATTTTCTGGCGAACCAGCCGCTGGTCAAGCGCATGTGCGAGGCCGCGCCGGGCATCATCGATCTGCTGGACCGCATGGGCGTGATGTTCAACCGAACGCCGGAAGGATTGCTGGACTACCGGCGATTCGGCGGGACGCTGTATCACCGGACGGCTTTCGCGGGCGCAACTACGGGGCAACAACTTTTGTACGCTCTCGATGAACAGGTAAGACGCCATGAGGCGGAAGGAAAAGTAAAGAAATTTGAAGGCGCTACGTTTCTCTCCGCGGTGATCGATGAAGGCGGGGTTTGCCGCGGTATTTGCGCGATGGATTTGCGCACGATGGAAGTGAAAACGTTTGCGGCGGATGCGGTGATCTTTGCGACGGGTGGGAACGGCGCGATCTTCGGGCGCTCGACGAATTCAGTGGTGTGCACGGGGTCGGCGCAGGCGGCGCTGTTTCAGCAGGGGGTGGACTACGCGAACGGCGAATTCATCCAGGTGCATCCGACGGCAATCCCTGGCGAAGACAAGCTGCGATTGATGAGCGAATCGGCGCGCGGTGAAGGTGGGCGCGTGTGGGTTCCGCGAAATCCGGCAGAGAAGCGGCCGCCAAGAAGCATTCCAGAGACGGAGCGTTTTTATTTTCTGGAAGAGTGGTATCCGAAGTACGGGAATTTGGTGCCGCGTGATATTGCCACGCGGGCGATTCACCGCATCGTGTATCAGGAAAAACTGGGGATCGACGGACAGGCGGCGGTGTACCTGGATGTGACGCACATCCCGCGCGAAACGCTGGACCGCAAGCTGGAAGGGATTCTGGAAATTTACGAGAAGTTCCTCGGCGTTGATCCGCGCGTGGAGCCGATGAAAGTTTTTCCCGCCATGCATTACACCATGGGCGGGATCTGGGTGAATGGAGAAGATCAGGCCACGAATGTCGTCGGAATCTACGCGGCGGGAGAATGCGAATACCAGTATCACGGGGCCAACCGGCTGGGAGCGAATTCGCTGGTGTCGTGCATTTTTGGCGGAGGCCTTGCGGGCCCGGCGGCGGTGAAGTACGCGAAGAACCTGGAAAAAGGAGCGGAGTCCGCGGCGTCCGCCGTTTTTGACGGCGAGAGAAAACGCCAGGAAGAAAAAAATCAGAAACTCATCGGACAGGATGGTTCGGAAAATCCCATCACGATCTGGCGCGAGCTGGGCGAGGTCATGACGGAGCACGTGACCGTCACGCGCATTAATAAGAATCTGGAAATGGCGGAAGCGAAGATTCGAACGCTTCAGGAGCGCTATAAGAAAATCAACCTCAGCGATCGCACGAAGTGGTCCAACCAAACGCTGAACTTTGCGCGCGAATTGGAAAACATGATCGTGCTGGCGCGGGTTGTTACGCTTGGCGCGCTGGCGCGCAATGAATCTCGCGGAGCGCATTACAAGCCGGATTTTCCAGAGCGCGACGACGCGAATTGGCTGAAGACCACGCGCGCGAAGTGGGTAAACAAGGATATTCAGCTAACCTACGAAGCGGTGGATATTTCCTTGATCAAGCCGCGGCCACGCCGTTACGACGCGGCGAAGTAAGAGCGGGGGCTTGAGCGTTCCGGCGCCGTGCGGTTTTTGGTAGAGAGCCTATGGCAGAAACGAAGCAGGTGATCGTCAGAGTAAAGCGGCAAGCGGGACCGAAGGAACCGGCGCGATGGGAGGAATTCGCTCTGAAATGGCGGCCTTCGATGAATGTGATCATTTGCTTGCGCGACATCGCCGAGAATCCCGTGACGCGCGACGGGAAAAAGACGACGCCGATTTCTTACGATTCGAATTGTCTCGAGGAGATTTGTGGATCGTGCGCGATGCTGATAAACGGCAGGGCGCGCATGGCGTGTTCGGCGCTGGTGGATCACCTCGAACAGCCGATTCGAATCGAGCCGATGTCCAAGTTTCCGCTGGTGCGCGATCTTACAGTGGACCGGCAGTTCATGTTCGAAAGCCTGAAGCGTGTGAAGGCGTGGATTCCGATCGACGGCACGTACAATCTCGGAGAAGGCCCGCGCGTGTCGCCGGAGATTCAGGAAAAAGGCTACCCGCTTTCGAACTGCATCAGTTGCGGAAGCTGCCTGGAGGTTTGTCCGCAGGTGAATGACAACAATCAATTCGTGGGCGCGGCGATCATCAGCCAGGTTCGGCTGTTCAACATGCACCCCACGGGAGCGCTGAACAAGAGCGAGAGGCTCGCGGCGCTGATGGGCCCCGGCGGAATTCAGGAATGCGCCAATGCGCAAAACTGCGTGCACGCCTGCCCGAAAAACATTCCGTTAACTGAATCCCTCGCAGAAGTAAACCGCGAGGTTTGGAAACGGGCGCTTCTCGGTTGGCTGATAGGGTAAACTCTCTCCGCAATCCGTAACCTGGAGGACATCAAAATGCGCCGCTTGTTCGCTTTGCTGTGCGTTAGCTGCTGTTTGTGCACCGGACTTTTGTTTTCGCGACGGGCGGTGTTGGCGGACGACCTCGCCGAGCGCGCGAAGAAGCTGCATTTCTCATCGATCGTGCTGGATACGCACGACGACACGACGCAGCGGTTTTTCACCAGGGATTACGACATCGGCAGGCGCAATCCCGACGGGCACGTGGACATTCCCCGCATGCGCGAAGGCGGGATGAATGCGATTTTCTTCTCCATCTGGATCGATGGACGCATCATGGGTCCGCCAGCAGTGCAGAAGGCCCTCGACCAGATTGACGCCGTCCATGAAAACGTCAGCAAGAATTCGAAAGACATGGTGCTCTGCCGAACCGCCGCGGAGGTTCGCGAGGCGCACAAGCAAGGGAAGATTGCCGCGCTCATAGGCGTCGAGGGCGGGCACATGATCGGCAACGATATGCGCGTGTTGCGCATGTTTGGCGATCTGGGCGTCCGCTACATGACGCTTTCGCATTTTTACAATGATGAGTGGGCAGATTCCTCCACCGACAAGCCGGCTCACAACGGTCTTACGGACTTTGGCAAAGACATCGTGCGAGAAATGAACCGGCAGGGAATCATGGTGGACATCTCGCACGTCAGCGACAAGACGTTTTATGACGCGCTGGAAGTCAGCAAGGCGCCGCTCATTGCCTCGCACTCCTCTTGCCGCGCGCTATGCAATCACGTGCGCGACATGTCCGACGACATGATCAAAGCGCTTGCCGCGAAGGGCGGCGTCATCCAGGTCAACTATGAAAAGAGTTTTATCGACCTGCCGAAGGAAAGCTCCCGCACGTAAGTTGGGAGCGGATCATCGAGCACATCGACCACGCCGTGAAACTTGCCGGAGCGGATCATGTGGGCTTGGGCTCCGATTTCGATGGTGCGGACATGCCGGACGGAATGGAAGATTGTTCGAAACTCCCGAAAATCACCGAAGCGCTGATGCGCAAGGGCTACACCGACGATGACATTCGCAAAATCCTCGGTGGCAACACGCTGCGCGTGATGGAGCAAACCGAGAAGGTCAGCAGGGAATTGCAGGCGCATTAGCATTAGGAAGTCGCTGATGCTTAGTGGAGAAATGAGAATTGAAATGTTGCGAACAATCCTCAAGGCTGGACTTTGCGTTTCAGCCGGTGCTTTCCTGGCGGCAGGCGTGACGGCAGACGATATTTCCGCCCGTGCGAAGAAGCTGCATCTCTCGTCCATCGTCGTGGATACGCACGACGATACGACGCAGCGTTTTCTCGACGGCAAATTCGACCTGGGACCGCGCAACGCGAAAGGAAGCATCGACATTCCGCGGATGCGCGAAGGCAACCTCAGTGCTATTTTCTTCTCCATCTGGATGCCCAGCAAAGTTACCGGTGCCGAGGCGGTGGATCGCGCTCTTGTGCAGATCGATGCCGTCCGCGAGCAGGTGCGCAAGCATGCGAACGATCTGATGCTGGCGACAACTGCCGCGGAAATTCGTGAAGCGCATAAGCAGGGCAAGATCGCCGCGCTTATGGGAGTCGAGGGTGGTCACATGATCAACTCCGACCTCGGCGTGCTGCGATCCTTTGCTGCGCTCGGCGTGCGCTACATGACGCTCACGCACAGCGGAAACGACGAATGGGCGGACTCATCGACGGACAAGGCAGTACACAACGGGCTGACGGATTTTGGAAAAGAGGTC
>WNGH01007297.1_pt1 | contig 10528 bp, 6 predicted proteins | sample 5400631 | NCBI WGS metagenome assembly WNGH01 (sample SAMN13153373, study PRJNA577476) | soil metagenome | isolation source: 115 cm soil or saprolite under Garry oak tree replicate 1 | place: USA:California | collected 2016-06-15 | reverse complement strand
ATTGAGAGAATGGAGCCTTTGGCAAATCCCTCCCGGATCTTCCAGGCCGTATGCGCGTACTGGCTGACCTCTAGCGCCGGGTTTAGCGCGAACGCACAAGTTCTTGCTATCAGCATGCCGGCCAGCATCACGCCCGCCAATTTGCCGTGAACTCTATCCAAAAATCTCGTCCGGCGCAGGTCTTCAACCCAACAGCCGGCCCTCTGATACGCTCATACTATCCCACTCGGAAGGGTCTGATTCAATGCGCCAAGCATCGGCCCTCGCCTTTTCCATCGCATGGTGTAAACAGGTTCTTTGCGCCCAATCCAACAAACGCCTCACTGATGGGCAGCATCACGGACTGGTTGCGCTCCGAACAGAGGATTAGACCGATGGGCTGATTTTCACCCTCATAAATCCAGTGCTCGCACACATAGTCTGGGTAAGGTTTCATCTGGCCGGCATTCTGTGTGCGTAAACTTGCCAAGCTTCAAATCAATAAGGATCAGGGCGCGAAGCCGGCGATGAAAGCGTTAACCGCGACCGAACGCGGTGCTATCTACCAGATCAGCTTCAGTCCGAACTGTATCTGGCGTGATGTGGTCGTCGTGGAGGTCAGGACGCCCGCCGAAGAAATCGGGGTTCCGTTGGCTCCAAACAGGCTGGTATTGTTCGTCGGGACCACCGGCGACGCAAAATTCGTGTGATTTAAGACGTTGAAGAACTCTGCTCGGAATTGCGCATGAAACTTCTCTAAGCGGCCTATGTTGCGAAATAGAGAAGTATCCAAATTGAGAATGCCTGGACCGATAAGAATGTTGCGCCCCGCATCCCCAAACCGCGTGCTCGGTTTGGGAAAAGCAAAACACTGTGTTTTGATGTAGTCGAGCGGATTTCCTGGATTCACAAGGGAGCCGCTGCATCCCGGTCCTCTCAGTACATCCGGCCGGTCGAACTGATCGCCCTTCATTCCTAACGGGTCGCCGGTGATTATAGGTGTGAACGGTTCGCCGGAAGCAACGTGCAGAATCCCACCCCATTGCCAACCGTTTAATGCCCATTGCAGTACTCGTGGCTTGGCTCTGAAACTCGGGATTTCCCAGATGTAGTTGACCGTGAGGTTTTGACGTATGTCGAAGTCGGCGAGTCCACGCCCGTTGCGTTCATCGAACCAAAGCCGAGGGGAGCTGTTCGCGTAGTTATCGATGAACGCCGATGCCGAACTCGAGTCAATAATCTTGCCCCACGCGTATGACACCCCGGCTTGCAACCCTTTGCTGAGTTGTCGAGTTACCTGTACCTCAAGGGCATGGAAAATGGAATCGGAGTTCCATATAGTGCCGGAAATCTGGCCTACGTTCGGGTTCAGAGGAGTTCCATTTACCGGCCATACGTAGCCCTGCGGCGTCAACGTTGGAAGCACCATGTCGAAATTGTTCGTGAAGTAGGGAAGATGAACACCGCGCGATCCCGTGTAGCCCACCTGCAGCACCATATCCGGAGCAATGCTCTGCTGAATGTTGAAGTTCCACTCCATGTCATAGCTGCGTGGAAGATTCGGCTGAATATACGCGTAACGAAGGGTGGGCGTGGTCAATAGCGGAAATGCTCCCTTTGGAAACGACCCCTGCGGCAGCGTCGTGACGTCACCCAACTCAAAAAACGGAGCCGACAGCAGGCTCGTCACCTCAAACAGATATGGGAGAGGTAAGTTATCGAATATTCCAAGTCCACTGCGGATGGATGTCTTACCTTTACCTGATGGATCCCACGCAAAGCCCACCCTCGGTTCAAAATCGAGCTTTGTCGGATTCGAAAAGAAAGGATCTCCGAGGTGTGGGGTTGTTGATGTCAGCGATGGCAGATTCGAGAGTTTCCCATGTGCTTCGCTCGGGACCGTCGCTGCTTCATAACGCAGCCCCAGATTGACAGTCAAATTGGGCCTCGCTCTCCAGTCGTCCATGACGTATCCCGCATAAATAGACTGCCGGAGGTCGCGTGGTGTGATTCCGCTTCCGATTGGCGCGTTAAAGGACGTTGGCTGGTCCTGCAGGAAGCCCGAAAGTGATCCGAAGAAGAACTGGCCCAGCGGGCTGGTTTTGCCGAATTCGCTCTCCCGGATGTTTTCAAAAGCAAAACCAAACTTTAGGGAATGAGTTCCTAACGTCGCGAACGCATCATCGAAGAACTGATACGAGTTGTAATGAAAATCGAACTCCGCGACGGCGCCAAAACCCCCCGGAAAAGTCGAGAGTTGCGAGTTCGTTATAATTCCCACGGGTTGGCCAGGCAAAAAGCCGAGCGACGTATCTGCCGCCACAGGGTTAATCGCCTTTAAACTCTTTGCCGCTTGCGAGACTACACGGCTGAAACCCAATCGTGCCGTGTTGGCCATGCGGGCGCCGAATAAGTGCGTTTCCTCGAGAACGGCGGCTTGACGGCGGGACAGGGTCCCGATGATGTTGTTATTGAAGGAATCCGGTCCCTCCGTTTTTCCCTTGTCGAACATGTAGGTTTCGAACAGGCTATCATTCTTCCCGATTGTGAAGTCCGCACGTGAGGTAAAGAAGTCCTCGTTGGTGTTTTTCGGAGTGACAAGCGTGAAATTGCCGGTATCGCCCTTGACCGGGCCGTTCGGAAGGGGATAGAGCGTCAGGTATGACTCTACTCGTGGATCCACACTAACAGTACCTGCGGTTAGATGTCCGGTGCGTGCCGCGGCAGAGGGCACAATGTCCACCGTTGTTGTTGAAAGCCTCTGACGAATTCCTTCGTAATCGCCAAAAATAAACAACTTGCTTTTGATAATCGGCCCTGCGGCATCGGCTCCGAACTGATTGCGCCGGAATGGGGGCGGAGATTGAGTTGTGTCGAAGAAGTTGCGGGCGTCGAGCGCGCTGTTGCGCAAAAACTCATAGGCAGAGCCGTGTAGCTCATTTGTGCCAGAGCGCGTAATAGAATTGATCACTCCTCCCGACGTCCTGCCATAACTGGCTGGCGCGCTGTTTGTTACGACAGAGAATTCCTGAACCGCCTCCACACCGAGCAAGACACCGAGAACGCTGCCGGGCCCTGCGTTGGAATAGTCGTTTATGCTGATCCCATCGAGTCGGTAGTTGTTTCCTTGTGGCCGTGTTCCGCCGATGCTTAACTGCATCCCGAGACCGCGGTTTGCCCGTTGATTACTCAGACCAAGCGGGAGTTGATACACGCCGGTAACTCCGGGTTGCAGTTGTGCCAGAGTCGTCCAGTCGCGCCCGTTCAGAGGCAATTCGCGAATCGTTGTGGAGTTCTCGGTTGCCTCCAGGCTCGAACTGGCCAATTGGATAGGGGGCGGTGTGCCTGAAACTTCGATTTTCGTCTTAACCTCGCTTGGGTTTAGCTTGAAGTCGATTACCTCCTCGGAGCCTACCGTCACAAGAACACCCGATCTCACAACCGTTGCAAATCCTTCCTTGGACGCACTGATCTCATACGTACCAGGCACTAGGTTCGGAGCCGTGTAGATTCCGTCGTTATCTGCGTCTACGGACCGGAGGATAGCAGTCTCGGAGTTCTTAACAGCGACCTGCGCTCCTGCAATCGCGCCTCCGGAGCTGTCTATCACACGTCCCGAAATAGTCCCTCCAGCGACCTGTGCGAGACAAGCACTACCGGTCACCAATACGATTGCAGTGACGCATGCGGTGAAAGAACTCGAGACCAAAGCAGCGCGGGTTGGGTTTGGAAGCATCTCAACGTTCCTCCACGGACGGATTCGCTCTAACTCAAGTCCGCACCCGTCAGCAGTGAGCCGTCATGGAATGGCCGATCTGATCCCTTAGAAGGTGAGCTTTCATGAGTTACTCTGAACACGTCAGATCATACGGCTCGCATCAAGGCCGATGAAAGACACTTTAGGCAACCAAGGGTGTTGGCTCCGTTACCTGGGTCGGCAAGGTGAAATGAAAGGTTGTACCTCGTCCATCGTTAGCGGTCGCCCACAACCGGCCGCCATGCGATTCCTCAATGGAACGGGTGATCGCCAACCCCATACCGCTGCCTTGCGGCTTGGTGGTAAAGAACGCTGGAAAGATCTGCTCGACGTTCTCATTTGGCAGTCCAACACCAGTGTCAGTGACCGAGAACAGGAGTTGAGCATCCCGCAGCTGCGATTTCACCATCAGCTCTCCGCCCGAGTCCTCCATGGCTTCGATGGCGTTGAGCATGAGGTTCATTAACACCTGCTGCAGTTGCACGCGGTCGTGCCCAGCGCGAGAAGGTGCCGTACTCGTCCGCGCGCCATCCCCACAGTGCCCAACATTATCGCACTATCCCGCCCGATGACGTTCTTCCGATCCATATCAGGGCAACTTCAGAGGCTACGGAAAAGGCGCGAACGAAAGGGAAGGGCACGACCTTGGTCGTGCCGCCAAGTCGCTGGCAACATCCCGGCGCTTTAGCGCCTGAGGACATCTCTTGCCCGCCCCAAAGATTCATTTTTCCTAAATATTCCACTTGGCAAATCGCCTTCGTCGGTGGAGCGTGGGCCATCGGACTACGACATTCGGCACACGTTTTCCGCCGCCGTTTCCTACGAACCTGGGCCTAGTAGCGGAGTGTTGAAACAGATCTTTGGAAGCTGGTCCACCGATTCGATCATTTATGCGCGCAGCGCTCCACCGGTGAATGTGGTGACCGGGCTGGATCCCTTCAACACCGGCTTCCTGGCAGGAGCTTTCGGCGTAGCGCGACCGGATGTGGTGCCGGGCGTGCCGCTCTACCTCAACCAATCGAACGCACCCGGCGGAAAGATCATCAATGCGGATGCCTTCAGCATACCCGCTGCTGGGCAAGGAGACTTGGGACGCAATGCACTGCGTGGATTCGGCGCTACGCAGCTCGATTTAACTTTGCGGAGGCAGTTCAAATTCACAGAGAGACTTTCTCTTCAGGCGAGGGCGGATTTCTTCAACATCTTCAACCACCAATTTTGGAAACCCAACAACTTTCTCGATTCATTTCCCGGCGTGGCTAATCCTCAATTCGGGCAATCGACGATGATGCTGGCAAGCTCCTTGGGAAGCGGCGGACAGAGCGGTGGCCTCAATCCGCTATATCAGATCGGCGGACCGCGCTCGATCCAGTTGGCACTCAGGCTTCAATTTTGAGCAAGCTTTTATTATTATTTGCGCGTCAGCTCGTCTTCCTTCCGTCGCCAGTGGAAGCTTCTGAGCCATTTCGAGGCCAGATTCGAAGGATGGGATTCGAAAGCAATATTGCTGGGCAGACGAAACTCGACTTCGGTTCCGCCTCCAGCGCGGCTCAGGACTTTGACTCTCGCGCCAATCTTCTCGGCTCGCTCTCGCATGCCTGAAAGTCCCCAGTGTCCGTCGCGGCCGGACTGCAGAACTTGGGGGTCGATCCCACGACCATCGTCCTGGACAAGAATTCGCAACTGCTTGGGGGCATACTCCAGGTGCAAGTCGATATTACCCGCCCCGGAGTGCCGGAACGCATTCACTAGCGCTTCCCGGCCGATGCGGTACACCTCATCGCGAATGGCTGGCCGCAAGGGCACAGTTGCACCTTCCACAATGACGCGGAAATTAATCGCTTGTTCGCTACCCAGTTCCTCCGGGATCCGCGAGAGTGAACTCTTTAGATCATGTGCGCTCTCGATCGATGACCGCAACCCTCGAAGCGTATTGCGCCCTTCGTCGACGACTTGCCCGGTCAATTGCAAAATACGATTCATCGCGGGCAGCGCGGGCGAATCTGCCGGGAGTTGGTCAACCGCCACATGAAGCTGCATGGACACGCTGAGCACACCTTGCAGCAAGGTGTCGTGCAATTCCTGCGCGATGCGGGTCCGCTCGGCTAGCCTCTCTTCAAAGCGAACGTTGAGCAGCCGGGCCAACTGGTGCATACGGAGGCGATATACCAGCAACGTCGCCAACCCGGCGCAGAGTACACAGGCCAAGCGAAACCACCAGGTTTGCCAGAGCGTCGGCTCAACTTCGAACCCGACCGCAGCCTCCGAGCTATTCCACAGCCCGTCGCTGTTTGAAGCCATGACGCGGAATCGGTAGGAACCCGCACCCAGGTTGGCGTACGTGGCTTCCCGGTTCGTCACTGCTTCACTCCATGCGTGATCAAATCCATCCAGTTTGTAGCGGTAACGGACGCGCTCAGAATTGCTTAGACTCAACCCCACGTAGCGAAACGTAGTCCGCTGCCTGGCCGCCGGAACCCGGATGGGTCCGCGCAGGTCGAACGCACTGCCATCGGCTGAAACTGCCTCGATGTGTACCAGAGCGGGAGCGGAATTCACCGTCCCGCGTGCCGGATTCACCACCGACAGGCCGCGGTTCGTGGAAAACCAAACCTGCCCCTGCGAATCGGCCACAACCGATTGATACCGCTTTACCCCCTCCGTACCCTGCAAGCCGTCGGCCAGCCCATACTCCCGCACGTCTGTCTCGCTCAGCCCGTCGCCCAGCAAGCTACTGCGTTGTACCTGCAGCACGTGACTGGCAGTTGCAATCCACAGCCATCCGTTTCTGTCCTCCGCCATGCCGAAGATGGGTTCGTGCAGCGACTCGGGCATCCTTCGCGGCACTTGCATGTGGCCGGCACTGAAGAAAGCCAGGCCTGCGGCAGTTCCGATCCACAGCACGCCCGTCGAATCTCGCAGCAGACAGTTCACATCCGCAGAGGCCAAACCGTCGCGGACCGTATAGCTTCGCCAGCCGCTTTTCGCCAGCGCACTGAGGCCATTGGGCGTGCCAAACCACATCGTTCCGTCGCTACCCTCGGCAATCGCGGACACCGTGTTCGACGCCAACCCGTTCGCCATCGTGTAAGTTGTGAAATGGCCGTTCCGCAGTTCGCTCACCCCGCCACTCAGTGTCCCCGACCAGACGGTTCCGTCGCGACTCTCATACACCGCATACACGCTGTTTTGTGCGAGGCCCTCGGCCTGCGTGTATGTCTTCGCGGTGACTGATCCAGCGCCATAGAGCAGATGCGTTAGCCCACCTCGCTGTCTCCCGATCCACAGTTCGTTCTTGCTACCCGCGATGGAATAGACCACATCTTGGCCGAGCCCGTCGTTCGTCACCCTCCCCGTCTTGCCTCCCTGCAGCCGGTACAGGCCACCCTCAAAGGGAGCGAACCATGCACGCTCTTCCTGGTCGACGTAAATTGGTCCACTGCTTTCCAACTGCCGGCCGGCGGCCGAGTACGTGACAAACGCGCTGTCGCGCAGGCGCTCAAGCCCTCGTGGACCACCGATCCAAATGTTTCCTTCCCGATCTTCGAAGAGCGCCGTCACCGGCCCCCCGGCTGCGGGAATTTCTTTGGCAAAGGAAGAAATCCCGTTGGCGTTGAAGCGCAGCAGTCCGCGAGTCGTGCCTACCCAGATATTCGAGTCACGGTCGCGAATCATGGCAAGCACTTCGACATGCAGGAGCGACTCGGGCACCCCGGCGCGGGTGAGTTCGGTCCCATTCCAGTGCAAGACGCCTTTGCTGGTTCCGACCCACAATTCAGAATTCTCGAGAGGCAGAAGGCAGCTGACTTTCATGCCGGGCAACCCGCTCGCCGCTGCGGAAACGCGCCCTCCCTGCAGGTAGAACAGCCCGCCGTCCTCTGTACCCAGCCAGATTTTGCCGTCAACCGTTGCCGCGACCGAAATGACGGCAGAGGTCGGTGCGGCCAAGCGGTCAGGCATGACGCCAGTAGACCAGCTAAGACGGGCTGATCGTTCGTCAGAAGTTTCCCCGTGCGTGGGGCTTGCAGAGTCGACGATCACCGGCGCAGATGACACCAAAAATCGCTTGCCGTCGTATGTGAGAGTGCCCATGGCAAGCGAGGAAAGCAAAATTGCACCCGCAGTTCCCTTGCCTATTGCGGTAATGCCGTTCTCTGCCTCACCGCGGCTGAGCTCGAATGTCCCATCGTGGTAGCGAAAAAGCTTGGTGTTTTGCAATAGGATCCAAAGATTTTCTCGCGGGTCCGCCAGTAGAGTTCGTATAGGACCAATCACAAACGAACCGGGGTTGGCTTGCTCAAATCGGCGGAAATTCAAACCGTCGAAACGGACTAGGCCTTTATCCGTGCCAATCCAAAGGTAGCCATCGGTGGTCTGCGCAATGGAGGATACAGAACCGCCTACGAATCCTCTCTCAGTTCCCCAGGATTCGTGCAAGTATTGCGACACCATCCGATTCGGATCGATCGCAGAAGCTGAAACTGCGAAGCACACCGCGGCCAGTCCGGCAGCGGTCCATTTGAATAACCAACGCCTTCCGAAACTACCCTTACGGAAGATATTCGAGTTTCTCAATCACGACCTCGCTGGCTTTCTGCAGAGGATTTTTGTCGCTAGCGACGACATAAAAGATCAGATGGATTTTTGCCTGACCCGGTGCTGGTATGCCTGAGCTGAATTCATGTTCAGAAACCACTGATGCTCCAGCGCCGACGGATGTTCCGCGGAAGGTCTTAAAAGTCGCACGCCCCGATTCCCAGCGCAGCAGGTGCGTCAGGGTACCGGAGGGCACGTTAAATGCGGATACGTTTCCGGGAATGTAGAACGGTTGAATTACATATTGTGCATTGTTCTTGTTCGCTGCATCCCCCCAGCGGCTGATCTCGACGTCCATTTCGCGGTAGTTCTGGTCGCCTCCCCATTCCTCGAATGTAATCATGCTGAAAACAGCGGCGGGTTCTAAATGAGAGGTGTCACGCACAGTTACAACGTAAGTGCCGTACCCGAGACTGCGATTTAGGACCATTTCTACACATGACCACCTGCCCGACTTCGGTTTTATTTGCAGATGGAGTGCTCCACTCGCATCGGTCCAAGCATTGTCAGGGTCGTACAAATTGTTCGTGCCTCCGCGATCGCTCGCAATCGTGCGAACGTCCCAATCGTAACCGCTAAACTTCAGTGGTTTTGTTGGGGCAAATGTCGGTGCACCAGTGCCCTTGACAATCTTTACGAAAGCCACGGCACCCCCCGGCGTGGGCGCTACATCCATGGTTGGGAGCGGGTGATAATCCGGCGCTACTAATAGCGCAGCATACTCAAATCCGAGGTGAGTTTCGGCGCTCCACGTTGAGTCCGCTCGAATTGGGATTAACGCACGATCAGGCCACGGTTGGACCCACCAGGGCCCGCTTCGCGCGTAAATAACGATTTGCTGTCCTGGGCGAGCGTTTCTGACAAGCCCCGCTATAGTGTCGACTCTCTCCCGCCCACCCTGCGCCGCGGGCGGGATTTTGCTGAACTCGATTGAAGGGCCTGTGTTGCTTTGACGCGACTGGCAACTGGTCAGCGCAATACAGAAAAGCAGCAACAGCGCTTGTCGCAACAACACCGCAAGAACCAACCTCAATTTCATGCAGGCCCCCTCAACGCCTGCCGAACGACGAAGGTGGGCGAAATCTATGCACGGTCTCCAATGCCAGTTGGAACAGTGAAAAAGCTTTCATGAAGCGGTGCCAGTTTACACCTTCATACCGTGGGCGTCTCCTAGGCAAGGCGCACGAGGTGGCGGAAGCCGCGCTGTCCATAAAACGATCTAGGCCGATTTCTTCGCCAGCGAACAAAAGTCGATAACTTTTCCGAGTTGTAGCTGAGGAACCCACTTCCTAGGGTTCCGAAAATTCGTCGGAATGTAAAACTCAATTACCTTTGCCATCACAATCTCCTTGATTCGATCAATCTCTCTGTCCGGAGCCGTGCTTATCTTTCGAACTCGGTAGCCTTACCAAGACCATCCACATTGACAACGCACTGAATCGCACAACCGGTTTTTGCGCAAAAGTGCTTTACAAACGGCGCATGATCTCATCCACATATCGTTCCTCCTTCTTACCGTGAGAACTTTCGCACGATCTCTGCGGAGAACACATCACGAGATGCAGTGTTTTTTAGCTACCACGGGAGGCGTTCTAACAGGTACCTCCTTCGGGTTAGCACCTGGAGCGATTGCTCACCGACTGTGGTGAAATCCCCTGTGCCGACAGCATTCTGCCAGCTCCTGGCGACTGTTCAGCCCTGATCTCCTCGAAATTCGTTGGGACGGTAATCAAAGGCTGGGAGTGAAATAACCGGGGCTTCTGAGAAATGGCGAGGTCAGCGCCCCAACGACTGCCGCGCCACAGCTAAAGGTCAGTGATCGGCGACATCGTGCAATGCCATTCGCGCGTTGGAAATTAGATTGAGATATTCCACCTTCAGCGTTTTTCTCATGAAATGCCCCTTTGGGAGCCGCGCAATAACCCCAAGCCCACCAGCGCCAATCGGCTGGCAAGCGGCAGCATGTTGGCAGTGAGACATTGGCAGGCGAGTGCATCGTGCGGACACCTTGCTAGTAATGTCTCCCTGCTGAGTGATTTGCGAGTGACCGTTCGTCCTTGCAAGCTTGGCCGCTCGCCTGCTTGTTCATTAGACGGGTCGGGCAAAAGGGAAGGCAGAGAGTGTGCCCAGTTCTTGGGCCTTTCAACACCCCCGATAGCCATCACCCGTGAAGGAAGCAGCGAGACAATGAGTTCA
>WNGH01007293.1_pt1 | contig 10530 bp, 9 predicted proteins | sample 5400631 | NCBI WGS metagenome assembly WNGH01 (sample SAMN13153373, study PRJNA577476) | soil metagenome | isolation source: 115 cm soil or saprolite under Garry oak tree replicate 1 | place: USA:California | collected 2016-06-15 | reverse complement strand
CCTCGCCGCGGAGAACGGTGTCGGAATCGAGGAGTGATTGCTCGATGCGGAAAATGAGATCCTGCTTGCGGAGCCCAGAGTAGTTGGTGATGTTCAGGCTCTCGGCCATCGCGTGTAGTTCCGCGACGGACTTTCTCTTCAGTTCGGCGATATCCACTTGTGCTTCAACTCCGTTTGCTTGCGGGCGGGGAAATTCCCGGGATGGGGGATTGGTCCTGGTTGAAAATGGAAACTTGGGATTTTGGCGGTGTGCGAACGAGTGATAGTAGGCCTCGACGGGCGGCGAGTCAAGAGCGCCCGTGAGTCTCGCCCCATTTCTCCTGGCGTGGCGGACGACCCCCCTCCACGACCGCGAAGTTGTTGATGCGCTTGTAGATCCGGCCCACGCCGGACCATCCCCGCAGCTTACCGCTGCCCTCCGCGACTGGCCCGGAACGTACTACTGGTCGACCGAGCCCGATGGGCGGCATCTCGTTCTGACACGCGCGACGCGCCAAGTGCGCGAAGCCTGGCTGCGTCACGCGCTGCTGCTCGCGATCACCTTCTTTCTCACCACGATGTCCGGTGCCGTGATCAGCGGTGCCCTCCCGGCGCGACTCGGCGTGCTCTTCAATCCTACCGCGTGGGATCTTGAGTTCTTCGGGGCCTGGGTGCACGGGTTTACGTTTTCGCTGCCGCTCCTCGCAATTCTCCTCGCCCACGAGCTCGGGCACTACTTGACGGGACGGCGATATCAGGTCGACGTGTCGCCTCCCCATTTTATTCCCGGGCCGCCGATGCCAATCGGCATCGGCACGTTTGGCGCGTTCATCCGGCTGCGCACGATCCTCAGCGATCGGCGCCAGCTGCTCGACATCGGCGCGGCCGGCCCCCTTGCCGGATTCGTCGTGGCGCTCCCGGTGCTCTGGATCGGGCTGGCACTCAGCCAGCATGCGCTACAGCTGGGTCCCGGCAGCATGATGATCGAGTCGGGTTGGGGGCCCATCTGGCTGGGAGATTCGGTCGTGACCCTCGCGGTGCGGCACCTCGCTCGCCTGGGATCGGGTCCTCTGATTCTCCATCCCACCGCCTTCGCCGGGTGGCTCGGGATGTTCGTCACGATGTTGAACCTGTTGCCGATCGGTCAGCTCGATGGCGGGCACATCCTCTATTCCGCGGCTCCGAAAATGCATCAGCGGGTCGCGCGCATTTTCTGGGTGGTGGTGATCCTGCTGGGCTATTTCTCCAAGAGCTGGCTCGCGTGGGGCATCATCGTGCTCCTCCTCTCCCGGGGGCAGTTCAGCCATCCGCCTGTGCTCGACGCGTACCGGCCGCTGCCGAGGTCGCGCTGGTGGGTTTTGGCGGCGAGCCTGCTCCTCTTCATTCTGACCTTTGCCCCGGCCCCTTGGCTGTGACGGTATTGCGTAACTCCTAGCCATTTATAATGTTGTTTCAAACCAGCCCCTGGATCGGCATGCCTGCACAACCTGCCCGATATTCACCAGCTGCTGCGACCGACACGGTCGTCCACGACCTGCCTCCTATTCGTTTTGACGGACAACCCGTAGACATCCGACTCTCTCTGCGCCGCACCGAAGATGGTGTCTGGCGTGGCCGTATCCTGTTCGGGGCCGAGGGGACCGAGGCGGAGCGCTCGAGCGCGGAGATCTTCTGCGCCGGCACGGAGCAGGACTTGTGGCAATCAGTCCGAGACCTGCGGGATCACCACCTGCGGGACCTGTACCGATCGTTGTTGTGATGTCTGAGCTGAAGGCGATGGCGAAGCTGCGCCACGACCTTTCCAACCCTCTCTCGGCGATTCTGGCCGAGACTCAGTTGTTGCTCCTCGCGCCGGAGAAATACGACGAGGAGACGCTGGCCGGGCTCAAGCAAATCGAGGACCTGGCGCGCAAGATGCGTCAGATGCTGCAAAGCCTAGAGTGAGCCGGCGGCATCGCCCTCGTTTCGCCCCCCCCACCGTCTGGTGGCCCCCGAACCTGCGCAGGTGGGCAGTCCGTGCTGCTTTCCTTATTAGACCATTCGCGCCGCGCAGCGGCGCGCAGGTGACGCGCGTCATAGCGGTTCCGGTCAGGCACCGGTAAATCACACATTCGCCTCTTGCCCTTGCGAGGGTTCGAGGCGCTGGCATCTTAACACCCCTTCTCGTCCGGGAGTCCCCGACGTTGGCTGGTCGCAGGGTCCTGCTCCTAAGCATGAGCGGTTTTGTCGTGGCCTGCGCCGGCGGGGGGGGGCCACGGCCGCGGTCTGTTACACCCGCCGAAATCCCGACCCTCAGAGCCCAGGCAGCGCAGCAACCCGCAAACGCGCCTATCCGCTTCCGCCTCGCGGCCGCCTTGATGAGCGCCGGCCGCTGCGACACCGCCGTCGTCGTCGCGAATGCAGGACAGATCCTGGCGCCGAACGACGCGCTGGGACCGATGGTCATCGGCGGCTGTCAGGAGAAGAACGGCCGGTACGATCTCGCGTTTGCCACCTACACCGACTTCGCCAACAAGCACCCCCAGACTCGCGGCGTCTCGGCGCTGCGTGCGATGGCGCTGATCGCGCTCCGCACGCAGGCGACCCAGACGGCCAAGCTGGCGCTTGCCCGTGAATCGACGCTTACGGCAGCTGCCCCCGAGCCGTCCACGGTCGCCGTGCTGCCGCTGACGATCGCCGGGGACTCAGGCCTGCAGCCGCTGTCGCGCGGGCTCGCCGAGCTGATGGCGACCGATCTGGCCATGGTGCGCAGCCTTCGGCTGCTGGAGCGTATCCAGGTTGGTGCGCTGCTCGACGAGATGAAGCTCGGCGCGAGCGGGCGCGCCGATCCCAGCACCGCCGCGCGCGTGGGTCGTCTGCTCCGCGCGGAGCGGATGGTGCAGGGCGTCGCCACGATTACCGAAAACGGACCGGTGCGGATGTCCGCGGCGGTGGTGCGCGGGGACGGCAGCGTGCGCTCTGGCGCACAGGCGAACGGCAGCTTCAAACAGCTGCTCGACCTCGAGAAGCAGCTCGTGTTCGGTCTCGCGACGGAGCTTGGGATTCAGCTGACGGAGGCCGAGCGGCAGCGCATCCTGCGCCAGGGTCCGAAGAACCTCGCCGCCTTCCTGGCCTATAGTCAGGGACTCGAGGCGCTCGATCGCGGCGACTATCGCGCCGCGGCGACCGCATTCAGCGCGGCGGTGCGTGCCGATCCCTCGTTTCAGCAGGCGCAGCAGCAGCAGCAAGCGGCCGAGGCCGCACCCGCGGTCCAGGCGTCACCGGGTGACGTGGTGACCGTAGCCGCAACCGCCGCGGACGTCACCGTGCCGGTCGAGCCGGCAGCGGTGGGCGCACTGCAGCAGGCCACGACCGACGTCTCGCCGAGCCCGGCGGATGCGTTGACCGCGACCGGGATCACGAGCATCGCCAGCCATCCGACGAATGAAAGCCAAGGCATCACGAGTGTCGTCTCAGCGTCCGGCGTGATCCGGATCATCTTCAAGCTGCCGCTTCCGTGACACGCGCGCGCGCGCTCCTGCTTGCTGCCGGGTTGTGCGTCGCTCCGGGAGTGCTGCAGGGGCAGGCCGCAACGACCCTGGCGCGCACCGGCGCAACGTTCGAGTCCTACAGCTTCCACACCGGATTGGCGTTCAAAAAGATCAGCGAGTTCACGATCCCGATCGTCGTCACGCAGCGAGTCGGCGACCGCCTGGTACTCGACGTGGGCACGGCGTTCGTCAGCGCATCGGCCACCCTGAGCAACAACCAGACGGTCGATCACTCCGGCCTGGTGGACACCGATCTCCGCGCCACGATCGGGGTCGTTCCTGGAAAGCTCTTACTCAATATCGTCGGGACGATTCCCACCGGCGCGAGAACAGTGACCGACACGACGATTCCGCTCTTTGGCGCGACGGCGACCGATCTGTTGGGGTTCACGACGCCCAGCTTCGGGTCGGGCGGCGGCATGTCCGCGGGATTTGCCTCGGCGTTCAAGATGGGCTCCAACTGGGCGATCGGGGCGGGCGCGAGCTATCGCTACGGCGCGAGCTACACGCCGGTCAGAGGTGGACAAGAGATGTCCCCCGGCGGTGAAATTCGCGCGCGCCTCGGCATCGAGGGACCGTTCGGGGGTGGAAAGTATTTCCGCGGTGCGCTGGTCTTCACCACGACCGGCGCGAACGACCTGACCGGAGACTCCACCAGTACGATCGGCACCCGTGTCCTGGCGTATGCCGCGATGAGCTTACCGGTCGGCAACTCGAATCTGTCGGTCTACGGCTGGGACATGCGCCGATTCCGTCCGAATCCCGGTACGTTCCCAGTCCCGCGCGGCAACGTTCTGGCGCTCGGCGCCCGGCTCGAGCGGCCGCTCGGTCCAAAGACGACGCTGGCGCCGATGCTCGAGTTCCGCCATGAGCTGACGGGGCCCTCACAGAACATGGAGCTGCTGGGGTATCTGGTCCGCACCGGAACCGATCTGCGGTACCGTCTGAGCGATCACGCCACCGGCGTCGTCCAGGCGCAATTCGCGTTCGGCTCGCTCAACAGCCTCGGTACCAGCGTCCCCCTCATCGGTCCACGTCTCGGTACGCTGATCGAGTGGGCGCGGTGAGCCGCGGCAGCTGGCTTCTGCCGTTCAGGAGATAGAGGACCAGGAATACCGCGCTGCTGGCGCTCACGCCGTACTTCCAGGCCGCGGCGGCGTCCGACGTCGACAACAAGCCCTCGATGGTCCCCGCAATCGCAAGCAGCGTCACGACCGCACCGATCATGCGCGCGGCGACGCGTCCCTCGACGACCAGCGCATCTCCGCGCGTGCGGTCCTCGGGCGCGATCATCGCCTTCGCCAATCGAAAGCCGGCCCCCGCCGAGATGAAGATCGCGGTCAATTCGAGCACACCGTGGCCGAGGACGAAGGTCAGCAGGTACGGCAGCGCGTGGTAGTTCTGGAACAGCCCCATCCCGAGTCCCAACATCCCGCCGTTGCTGATCAGGAGCCAGGCGGTGAGCAGACCGCCGGTGATGCCGCCGACGAATGTGGCGAACGAAACCCAGATGTTGTTCGAGATGATCAAGGCGGCAACCTGGGGGCGGTATTCCTTTTCCGTCTCCGCGTAGCCGCGACCCTCCGCCTGGTTTTCGGCTGCCGCCTCGGCGCGCGCCACCATGACGGGCGACAACAGCTCGTCGCCCAGTGCCGGCTGCTCGCGAATCATGACGTAGCCGACCGCCGCGGGGACCGCAAATAAGAGGAACGCGAGTAGCACGTACCGCCACGACTGCACCACCGCGGCCGGGAAGTCGCGCAGGATGTAATGGAGGACGGGTGTCCGCTCCGTGCCGCGCGCGCGATACAACGCGTTGTGCCCGGCGGTCACGACGCGCTCGAGGTACGTGATGACTCGCGGATCGACCTGGTAGGTCCGCGCGCGCGCCAGATCGGCGGCCACCTCGCGGTACTGGGCGGCGAACGCCGGAATCTCGTCAGGCGCCAAGCCGCCGATGCCGGAGCGCTCCATGAACATCGCCGTGGCGCGGAATTTCTCCCATGCCTCGCGCTTCTTCTGTATAAAGCGCTCGGCGGGGACGGTGATGCGGCCCGCGGCGCCGGCCTTCGCCCGCGGCGCGAAACGGCTGCGGCGCTTGCGTTGTTCGTCGGCGAACACTTTCACCAGGTAGGCCTGGTTGTCCGCGGTCCGCCGCGGGATGCGCTGCTCGAACCGGCGCACCAGGTCCGTGGTGATCCGCACTTGAACTTCCGGCGTCAGGTCATTGAGCCGCCCCAGGAAGCGATCCAGTAACCGGAACTCTTCTTCGGACAGGTCCGGGGGCCCGGTCTCGATCGGCTCCGGGAGCTCGTCCGCGGGCGCCGGCGCTCCCAGCGTCCAATCCGTGGGGTGATCGCGGACGACGATGGTTCCGGCCGCCATGTCGCCCGGACGCTTGTTGCTGGGGTGCAAGAACATCGACAGCACCGCGGGCGCGAACAGGGCCGGGATGTAGCTATCGACGAACCGGACGAGGTTCCGGATCAGCGCCGCCGCGGGGGTGATCGGGCGTCCGGTGTCCATCACGACCCGGATGCCGAGGGCCTGTTTCCCCGGCGTCCGTCCGCCGTTGAGCGCCTCGAACAGCGTGAAATAACCCCACAGGAAGCAGAACGTCAGCAGAATCATCGCGGCGGCGAACCAGCTCTGCGCCATCCCACGCGGGGAGAACAACCCGGCCACCAGGGCATTGCCGCCGACCAGGAGGGCGAAGAATCCGAGCAATAGCAGCATCAAATCGAGCAACCCTGCCGCCACGCGCGACCCCACGCCGGCCAGCTCGAACTGGACGTCGACGTGCTCCGGCGTTTCGACGCCATGATGCTGGCGCAGATCGAGGTCTCGCGCGGAAGGCGGCATGTCCTCATCTTACCGCGTGTCCTCGCGCGGAGCGACCCATTAATTCCAACATCAGGCCCATGCGGCTGGGCGAGATCCTCGACGGCAGCTTCAACATCTACCGGCGTCATTTCGGCTTGTTCATGCGGCTGACGCTGATCCTGGTTTGGCTTCCGACGGCGGCGGGGATTTACCTGAACCTGCGGTTCAGCAAGACTCCGTTCGAAATCCTCAATGTCTTCCAGCAACACCTGGGAGCGAGTATCGGCGTGATTCTCGCCTTGGTGGTTGTCTGGACCGTCTGTGGCCTGCTGCTCAAGGCCGGGACGATTCGGATCATCTCGGACTCCTATCTCGGCCAGGAACCGAACCTCGGTGCGTCGCTTCGCTTTGGGATCGACAAGATCATTCCGCTCCTGCTCGTGGCGCTCAGCAAGGCGCTGCTGCTGATCCTCGTGTATCTCGCCTGCGCGCTTGCGGTGGTGGCTTTGTATTTCATGGGGCGGCTGGTGGGGCCGGCGATGGGCGGATTGATGATCTTCATTGGAGTCGTCGCCGCGATCTGGTTCGTGGCATGGGTGGCGTGTGGGTACGGGACCACCACGCCGATCATCGTGCTCGAAGATCTCCCCAGCGCCTTCGACACGTTCGGCCGCTCCTGGGAGCTGACGCGCGGCGCGCGCCTCAAGGTCTTCGGGACCGTGGTCGTCGCGTGGCTGATTTCCCAATTCCTGCCGCAGATGGTCATCGGCGGCATCAGCGGCGTATTGGGCGTCGCGGGGAACGATTCGTTACAGCCCCTCTTCGTGGTCGTGGCGTCGCTGATGGGCATCGTGCTGGCGCCGATCCTGCCGTGCGCGCTCACCTTGCTGTACTACGACCTGCGGGTGCGGCGCGAGGCGTTCGACCTCCAGGTCCTGAGCGAGCAGCTGGGCACGGGGATGACGGAGACTCACTAATCGATCCGGACTCGATTCGGCGCGTAATCGGCCAGGTGTTCGCACGCCCGGAGTTTCAGTGGGTCGAGCGCCGGCCCCTCCTCTCGTGGCTGGCGCGCCAGTGGCAGAATCTGGTCGACTGGCTCAATCGCATGGCGGGGCAGCATCCGCTCGGCTTCAACATCGGCATGACCCTCGTCGTCGTCGCGCTCGTCGCGCTCCTGGTGCACATGGGGTACGTCATGTGGCGGATCGTCCGCCCCGGCGTACGGACCGGCGAGGCCAAGACGGCAGCCGGCGCGGCCCTAATCATGGACGCCGCAGCCCATCTCGCCATGGCGGAGGACCTGGCGCGCGCCGGCCGCTACGCCGAAGCGCTCGGCCAGCGCTTCCTGGCGCTTGTCCTCGAGCTGGACCGCCGGAAGGCGCTACGCTTTCACGCCTCGAAGACGCCGGCGGAGTACGTCGGGGAAGCGCGTCTGACCGACCGGGGTCGCGCGTCCCTGGCCGGCCTCGTGGCCCAGCTCTACCGCCACCTCTTCGCGGCCGTCCCCTGCGATGCCGATGGGTACGCGACGTTCGGCGCAGGCGCCACGGAGCTAGTCCGGGGGCAGTACGTCGTACCGGCTTGAGATCCTTGCGGCGCTACTTCTGGCGGCCGCCATCGGCCTGGCACTCTGGGCGGCAAATCGCAACCCGCCGGAAGACGAGTTCGATCTTCGGACCTCGACGTATCTGAGCGGCCCGACCGGGAGCAAGGCGCTGCATGAAATCCTCATGGGTCTGGGCCGGCTGTCTGAGCGGCGTCGCACGTCACTCACGGCGCTTGCCACCGAGCGCGCCCATCGCCCCGCTGTGCTCGTCCTGCTCGATCCCTTCATTCCTCTCGAGGACAACGAGATGGAGCAGGTCGTGCGCTACGTGCGGGCGGGAGGCGCCGTGGTGGCGACGGGCGATGGCGCCGGCGTCACGGCGTGCGCGGGGTGGCGCACGCGGCCGGGAGGACTGGGGTTCCAGGACTCCGTCGGGGTCCGGGCGCGGGAGACGGATGTTCGGCTGCCCACCACGCGGCGCGTTCTGACGGCCGACGTCCCGCAGACCGATACGACGGCGACCGAGGTAGAGCGACTCGAGCGGCTGAGAAAAAGCGTCGACGAAGACGACTCCCGCCCCGGCATCTGCAGCACGCTGGTGCCGTTCGCAGTCGATACCGTCGTGGTGGCGCTGAACAATCGGCCAGCGATCCTGCGGCTGCGCTATCGGGGCGGCGGCACGATCACGCTCGCCGCGGATCGGCGCTGGTTCACGAACCGCGTCTGGCGCGACACCGACGTCCCCATTGTACTGCTGCCGCTGCTCACGCCGCGGCCCGAGCGTCCCGGCCGGGTCGTGTGGGACGAATACCATCAAGGATTCGGCGGCGAGAATTCTGTATCGCCCTCCGGTCGCACGTGGGCCTGGTTGCGGAGCTCGCCGGCGGGTTGGGCGATCCTGCAGCTCATTGCCGTCGCCCTGGTGTGGCTCGCGATGACGGCGGTGCGTTTCGGTCCCGCGCTATCCGTGATCGAACGGCGGCGGCGCTCGCCGCTCGAACATCTCGAGGCGCTCGGCGCCGGTCTCGAGAGCGCCGCCGCCGCGGACACCGCCGTGCAGCGCCTGGCGCTGGGATTGCGCCGCCGGCTAAGTCGGACCGGGCACCTCGGGAGCGGCGATGTCGTGCCGTGGCTCGAAAGCCTGGAGCTGGCGATGCGCGGCCCCGCAGGCCGCGGCGCCGTCCGCCGGTTACATCATCTTCTCGTCGCACGCGATCGCGATGAGCAACGCGTGCTTCTTGCCGCTCAAGCCGTGGAGGACGTGTGGGAGGAGCTGCGCCCGCGCACGACGCGCAACGCATTCTAGAATCCCTGCGCCGGGTGGTGCTGGGACAAGAAGCTGCCACACGCGACGTGCTCGTCTGCCTGCTCGCGCGCGGGCACATTCTGCTCGAGGGCGTCCCCGGGACCGCCAAGACGCTCCTGGTGCGAACCCTCGCGCTCGCGCTCGACGTGCGCTTTGTCCGCATCCAGTTCACCCCCGACCTGATGCCGGCCGACATCACCGGCATCACGCTGCTCACCGGGGCTCAGCAATTCTCCTTCCGGCCGGGGCCGGTCTTCGCCGACCTCGTGCTCGCGGACGAAATCAACCGCGCGCCGGCGAAGACGCAGGCCGCCCTGCTCGAGGCGATGCAGGAACGCACCGTGACGGTGGACGGCCAGAGCCATCCGCTGTCACAGCCGTTCACCGTGTTCGCCACACAAAACCCGATCGAGTTCGAGGGTACCTACCCCTTGCCGGAGGCCGAGCTCGATCGCTTCATGGCCAAAGTGCAGATCGGCTATCCGTCGGCGGAAGTGGAGCAGGGGATCCTGACGCGGTACGTCGAAGGCTTCGAAGCCGACCGCACCGACACGTACGGCGTCGCGCCGGTGATCGACGGCGCCGGCCTCGAGCAGCTGCGACAGGCGGTCGATGCCGTGCGCGTCGAGCCCCGCATCACCGCCTACATCACGGCGATCGTGCGCGCCACGCGCGAGGCCGCTTCGCTGACACTGGGAGCAAGCCCGCGCGCCGGCGTGTCGCTCTTCAAGGCGGCACGATCGACCGCGCTGCTCGACGGGCGTGACTACGTGATTCCCGACGACGTGAAGCAGCTCGCCCCCGCGATCCTCCGGCATCGCGTCAACGTGGCGCCCGAGCTCGAGCTCGAGGGTGTGACCGCCGATCAGGCGCTCAAGGCGATTCTGGACCGGACCGAGGCTCCCACGGCGTGAACCCGCAGCCGATGGTGCTCGCCGGCGCCGTCATCGCGGCGTTCGTCGGGCTGTGGTATGCCCTTGGCACGGTCGCCGGGATCCTGTGGACACCACGGGCGCTCGTGATTGCGGGCGTGCTGTCGTTGCTGGGCGTTGCCGGATTCTGGACGCCGTGGGGTCTTGACGTGATGCTGCTTGCCGATCTGGTGCTGATCGTCCTGGTCTGGATCGACGCCGACGTCGCGGGGCCGGTCACCGTGAGCCGCGAGCCGCTGCCCGCGTTGTCGGTGGGGCACCCCGGGGAGGTCACTTACCGCTGGACCAATCCCTCCGGGCGCGGCGTGCGCCTGCGGGTCCGTGAGGTACGTCCCGAGATCCTGGGCGGCCCACAGCCGCCTCGAGCGCTGCGAATCGAGCCGCGCGCCGTTGGCCGCGAGACGGTGCCCG
>WNGH01007292.1_pt1 | contig 10531 bp, 9 predicted proteins | sample 5400631 | NCBI WGS metagenome assembly WNGH01 (sample SAMN13153373, study PRJNA577476) | soil metagenome | isolation source: 115 cm soil or saprolite under Garry oak tree replicate 1 | place: USA:California | collected 2016-06-15 | reverse complement strand
GGCCTAGACTGGGCGGCAACAACTTGCGGGAGGTGGTCGATGAAAAATATGCGGAAAATTACGCGACGGGATGCCATCAACTATTCGTGTATGACCGTGGCCGGGTTATCGCTAGTGGGGCTGGAGCCGAAGAAGCTTGCGGCCCAGGGGCAACCACAGGCGCAGGAACCGTGGCCGGACACGCTCGTCGAGAGGCCGTTGCGCAACATTGCGCCGCTCCCGCTCAATCCGGACGGCTCGGCTCCGGAGCACCCGCCCAACGAAGCGGGCCCCCTCTCCGAGCCTACCCTTTGGCGGTACAACAAGAACCAGCCTCCGCAGGTTGACTATGATTACCGCCGAATGCGGATTAAGGTGGACTCGCGCGGGCACGCCCGGCGCATGGGCACGCTGACGTTCGCCGACCTGGAACCGCTGCCGCGCCACAGCGCCACCTACCTGCTACAATGCGGCGCGCCCAATCCGCGCGGGATCGTCAAATGGACGGGCGTGCGTTTTGCGGATTTCGCCGAGATGCTGGGTATTCAGCCGTTCGCGCATTACGCGCGGATCATCGGCGCGGACCGCTTCTGGGTGGAAGAGGACTTGCGGACGCTGCTGCAGCCACAGGTGATGCTCGCGTGGCTCATGAACGACCAGCCGATTCCTCCGAAGCACGGCGCGCCGCTGCGGCTCATCATCCCGTTCCGCTACGGAGCGCGCCACGTCAAAGCGATCTCGGAAATCATCTTCACACCGACGGGATTCCCGCTGCCCACGCTGCCGGGATAAGAAGGCGGGGATCGAAATCACCCAATAATAACCGTTGAGACTGGCCGGATCGCTTTGACACAGATTGACTATTTTGGTCGCGATTGGGCCGCCGGTATCGCTGCCCGCATGAGTACGAAATCCGCGGAAGCCGCCAAGAGTCGGCCAGCGCTCATCCATCCAGATGACCGCGGGCACGTCATTGCGATGTGGCGGCGGTCCATAGAAACCGAGGTTCCATACGAGACAGTTTCACCGGCAACGAGGTGTCCGCGCCTACCGGTGGTTCAATGTGCGCGAGTTGGAAGCTGAATACATATTATCGACTCGCCGTCCGTCGGAACCGAAGCCGTATGAGACGATGTCTCGTTTTGTCCGTGGATGATACACGCGACTGGGCGCCGTGTAAGCGCCGCAGAACGGCACGACTTCACGCTTTCTTTTTCTTAGGCTTCTTTTTTTCTCGTTTTGGCTTTTCTCCCCTACCCATGTCCAGAGTATGCCATGACTTCTCGTGTGAACTGAACAATATGATTGGCGCTTTGCATCGGCATCCAGTCGAAGCCGAAGTGACTGGCGAGGGGTGTTAGACGTCTTCGTCATGTCAGTCCCGCGCGCGTTTGGTTTTTCCGGGAATGGCTGTTGATCCGTACCTGCGGCGTACGCTTCGATTCGATTCGCGCTTCGAGTAAGTGATAGAACTCGCGCGTACGGCATCGGCCATGCACTGCCGTGTCTGATCGGAGATGATTCGTCTCGACAAACTCAGGAACCTGAGCGCTTCCGTGTACGGAATCCCAAACCCAGCCGGGTCATCCGGCGCATGAAAGTTGCCACGGCCCACTTCGCTGAGGAAGCGATCTAGCGATGCCGACACTCCAATGACGCATACGAGCGAGCGGTTAGCTTGCCATATAGCCGGTTCCAAATGGGAACGCCGCGCCGGATCGAAACGCGATTGGATGGGCGTCATCCATCTTTATAAGAATTGACCGGCGGATCAGCGGAATCGAAAGAGCAAGGAGCCGCTTACCTGCTCTCTCTTCGAGAATGCCCGTCACGCCGCTGAGTGGACCGTCTTCGACCATCACGATCCTTCCTTGTTGTATGAACGGGCATGGCTGAACTCGTAATCCAGCCGCGAGGATGCGCCGGAGATCGGTAATCTGCTGCTCAGGCACGACGTCGATTCCGTCAGTCCCGCGGACCCTTGCGAGCACACCTGGGATGCCCCATAAAGAAGACACTCTCGCTCGATCGCACTTACAAAATACGTACCCTGGGAACAACGGCAATTCGATGGGATGCGTGTTAACTCTTTGCCGACCCATTCGCCGGAGCGGAAGATAGGGTTCGACAGAACGTTGATGCAACCGTAGGGCAACAATGCGTTCGAAGCGCGGTCTGACCCGAAGCGCGTACCATTGAGGGTTTCCCATCCTTAGATCGCCTCCGTATTCTTATTTTCCAATTTTTAAAATTCACCGTACGTGCATATCGTCCCGTCTTGCAAGAACGCAATTCAGATAGCTTATTGGTGGCATGCAAGTACCATAACCAAAGCTGTCACACCGTCTTGAAAAACCGGAACCTGCCGCGGCCGGGTCCTTTTCCGAATCACTAATTTGGCGTCTCACGACGGCAAGTTCTATGCGCCTTTGCGCCCAAGAGCTATAATGAGAGTCCACGAATTGTGAAAGGAGCCGGTTATGACGAACTCCATCTTCCGGGGATGGCGAGTCAACGTGCTCGTGATTGCGGCCGCGCTATCGCTGTTGGGAATGGCAGTGGATGCGCGCGGCGCCACGCAGGTGACGTTTTCTAAGGATGTCGCTCCCATCTTTCAGGCGAAATGTCAGGAGTGCCATCAGCCGAATTCGATCGCGCCGATGTCTCTTATCACCTATCAGGACGCGAGACCCTGGGCCAAGGCGATCCGTGAGCGCGTCATCGCGCGGCAAATGCCGCCGTGGCATCTCGATCGCAGCGTTGGCGTGCAGAAGTTCAAAAACGACATGTCGCTGACAGACGAGCAGGTCGACACCATTGTCCGTTGGGTGGACGATGGCGCATTGCAGGGTGATCCGAAGGATCTTCCGCCTCCGAAGCCTCTCGTCACCGATAATGAATGGCAAGCGGTGAGAGACGGCTTAGGGCCGCCGGACCTCATTATCCAGTCGCCGGAATACACCATGCCGGCCCAACATCAGGACGTTTGGTTCCGGCCCATGTCGGATATCCCGCTCACCGAACCCCGCTGGGCCAGGATGGTTGAGATTCGTCCGACGAACCTGAAGGGCCGCAGAATCATTCATCACTCGATTGCGTATCTCGTGTTGAACAACGATCCCGAAGCTATCAACACCGGTACCGCGAATGGCCCCGGCCGCGTCCGCGATGATGATGATCTGGTCAACCGCCGGCCTCAGTTGATGGAATGGGCCATCGGCAAAGGCTATGATTTGTTCCGTCCAGGCACGGGAAAGTTGATCGTGCCGGGCGAGAAGATCGCGTGGGACCAGCACATTCACGCGGTGGGCGAACAGATCACAGCCGGCTCCGAGATCGGCATCTGGCTCTATAAGAAAGGTGAAGAGCCGAAGAAGCGCAGTTATCTGGTCGGGTTCACCGGGATCAGAGGCAATCGATTCCTCGATATTCCGCCGAATTCGTATGCGCAGACAGAAGGCTTCACGGTGCTGAAGGAGAACGCGGTTCTCGAAAACTTCCAGCCCCATTTCCACCTGCGCGGCAAATCCATGCAGGTCGAAGCCATTCTGCCGGACGGCAGCTCTCAGATCGTCAGCTATGTCGGCAATTTCAACTTCAACTGGATGACGAACTACATCTTCGCCGATGACGCTGCCCCCGTGTTCCCCAAGGGAACCGTCATCCACGTGACGGCGTGGTACGACAACACCCGGAACAACAAGAACAATCCCGATCCCGATCAGTGGGTGGGCTACGGCGACCGTACAGTCGATGAAATGGCTCACGCCTGGATCAACGTCGTCTATCTGACCGACGACGAATACAAGTCTCTCCTCGAAGCACGCAAGAGTAAAACCACGAAAGCGACGACTGACGGGAACTAGCAGTGAAGAAACTCGTAAGTCTGTGCGCCGCCGGCGCCCTCGCCGGCGGCGCGCTTTGCGTGGGGGAACCGGCCGGCAGTGAGCAGGCCGCGAAGCGGCGTACCGAAGCGATCCGGACGGTGGGCCCGACGCTAAGGTTGGTGGCTCAGCAGATTCCAGAACCGCGGAAGCAATTCGGCGCGAGCGCGACGGGCGCATTCGAAGGCTGGTTCAATCAAGAGGACGGGAATCGCGGTTTTCTGGTTGGATACTTCAATCGCAACACTCAGCAGGAACTCGACATCCCCATCGGACCGAATAATCAAATCGAGCCGGGCGGGCCCGACATGGGCCAGCCGACGCACTTCCTTCCGGGCCGTCAGTGGGGAATGTTTATGGTTCCTGTACCGAAGGATTTCACCCCGCAAGATAAATTGACCTGGACGGTCATCGCCAATGGGCAGGCGACGAGCATTCCTCTCCGCCTGAATCCAGATTACGTCATCAGCCCTTTCAGCGAAATTTCAGTCAACAACACGCCGCCCGTGCTCCGGTTCGAGCCGAACGGGCAAAAGATCCAGGGTCCACTGGCCATGTTGAACAAGGCTCCGGTCCGGACTGCCTCATTAGCGGCGCCTCTCGCCATAACTGTTTGGCTGGAAGACGACATGAAATACACGAGCGGAACGGGCGCGCCGCTGACAAGTCCGCGTCCGCCTGTGACGCTCACCTGGTCGAAATACCGGGGGCCCGGCGCAGTAACCTTCGACAAAGCCAAACCCGAAGTCGAGAAGTTGCCGGCTGGAACCGATAACACAGCCTTCAGCGGGAAAGCGACAACCAACGTGAAGTTCAGCGAACCCGGCGACTATGTCCTGCACCTCACCGTCAACGACTACTCCGGTGATGGCGGCGGCGGATTCCAATGCTGCTGGACGACCGGCCTGCTTAAGGTTTCTGTTAAACCCTGATCTGCGTCGCAACCGTGCATCGTCAGCGGGTGGGACGCTTCTCCAGAACGCGAGCACCGGCGAGAACATTCTTGAGGGCGAAATTCCCCTCGTGACAGGCGTACTCGTAGATCAGCTCCGAACTCTTCCTCATGGGAATCACGGCGGTCCAGGGTCTCGTCCAAATCGTCGGATCTTCGACCGTGAATTCGTACTGAAGCGTGTCCGGAGCGACGCGTGTGAAGCGTTCGACCACATGCAAGCTCGGGCCTGCCCCCCTGAAGTCGAATTTGGGGGAGAAGTTTGTGGTGTCGATAACAAGCGTATCGCCTTCCCAATGCCCGCGGGAGTCACCCAGCCACTGGCGGACGTTCGGGGCGAGATGTGGGCGTCTGTCGAGCGGAATGATGCGATGTTCGTGGATCATCTCGTTGAGAATCGTCACATATCCGGCACCCTGGATAACTTGAATATTGTTGTTGTAGGGGCCCGGAAGTATGGGCAAGGTGCCGGCAGACAGAATGCAGCGCTCCGAAAGCGGCCGGTCTTCGTAAGAGTCCGCACGGGGACGTCCAAGCTGGGTTTCACGGTCCTCCGCCGCGCCGGCCTCAGCACGTTTCTTCCCCTCCGGAGTTAGGGGAGGAAGCCGGCCGTCGGGTGGATCCACAATCAGCGACGTGCGCCTGGATCCGACCACCGTGTTTCCGCGGTCGTACCAGAACTCGTTGTAGGGAACAACGCCGCCGGGCGGGTACTGCAGCCCTCCCTTCTCTGGATCGATGAGATCACGATTCTGGCGTCGATTTTCTTCCCGTTCAAAGGTTGCCGCTTCGTCATCCGTCAAAAATTGTTTCCCTGAGAGCGCGCGCGGCCGTTCCAACGGAGTAATGGTGCGGTAATCCCACACGCCCTGCAGATCCGGATGGCCCCACGGTGTCCGGGGGGATGTCCACGGTTTCGCCGCGACCTTTGATTTCGCATCAGATGACGAGACCTGGGCACTCTGAGGGCCGGCGGATTGCGCACTTGCAACGAGGCGCAGGAACACAAACCCAAGCATCATCGCGACTGCGGCTGGTAGGGCAAGAACTCGACCGGTCATGAATACCTCCAGTTTTCTGAGTTGGTTTTCAGCCCATTGAAGACCATACGCCGACGTCCGTTCAGCGTCAACTGGGCCTACGTTATCTGTGAGCGACCCCCTCGCTCGCCTTCGCTCGCGTCTCCCCCGCACAGAGGGGGAGAATAACCTTGCCGCCTCCAGCACTGTACGTTTAGCATGAAGTGCGACTATTCGAGGTAACATGCGGATCCAGCTACGAGTCAACGGACGCGCGGCGACGATTGACGTCGATCCGGCAACTCCACTGCTCTACGTGCTGCGGAACGACCTCAGGTTGAATGGGCCAAGGTTCGGTTGTGGGCTTGGGCAATGCGGAGCGTGCACAGTGCTTGCCGGCGGCGAACCTATCCGCTCGTGTGTCACTCCCGTGTCGGCGGTGGGAACCAGGGAGATCGTCACGCTGGAGGGGCTCGGCACGCTACAGCATCCTCACCCGATTCAGGAAGCCTTCATTGAAGAGCAAGCTGCACAATGCGGATACTGCATGAGCGGCGTCATCCTGACCGCAAAGGCATTTCTAGATAAGAGTCCCAATCCGGCCGACGAACAGATTCGGCGGGCCCTGGCCAACGTACTGTGCAGGTGTGGAACGCATCTCGAAATTATCCGGGCTGTGAAGCGCGCGGCCCAAGGTCGAGCCAGGATATGAAACCGATCAGCCGCAGACAATTCGTGCGGAAAGGGCGCGACGCGTTGATCGTCGGCTTCAGTCTTCACAGCGGAATCTCACCGGCGATTGCATGGAGTCAGACGGCGGCGCCCCCCATTCCATCGGCAAAGCCTGTGATTCCCGAGGAACTCGATTCGTGGCTCTCGATCGGACGTGACGGCAAGGTGACGGTTTACACGGGCCGAATCGATATGGGCACCGGAATCGAGACCGCATTCGGCCAACTGATCGCTGACGAGTTGGACGTGCCGTTCGAGAGCGTAAAGCTTGTCATGGGTGATACCGAGCTGACCCCGGATCAGGGAAAATCGACGGCCAGCAGCAACGTCTCGCTAGGCGCTCAACCTCTGCGGGTCGCCGCAGCCGAAGCACGCCGGACTTTGTTGAAGATGGCGGCGGATCGATTCCGAGTGTCCGCCGATGAACTCGATGTCGTAGACGGAATCGTTCGAGTGCGAAAGGTCCCCTCGAAGCGGATCTCGTACGCGGAACTGATAGGCGGCCGCCGCTTCAGTACCAAACTCGATCAAGGGACCGTCGGCGACCTGAGTCAAACCCTCACGGCCGGTCTAACTACCCAACCCGTTCGGTCGGGCGGGCTTCATCTGAAGGGACCTGGCGAGTTGCGCCTCGTCGGCAAGTCCATTCCGCGGGTCGATGTTCCCGCCAAGGTGACCGGCTCATTCCGCTATGTACATAACGTTCGGGTCCCCATGATGCTCCATGGCCGGGTTATCCGGCCCCCTAAGATCGGAAGTACCCTCGTCAGTATCGATGAGAGCTCCGTGAGCGGTGTGGCCGGATTGGTGAAAATCGTACGGGAAGGTAATTTTCTGGGCGTGGTTGCCGAACGCGAAGAACAGGCCATTGAGGCTGCCCGGCTGTTGAAAGTCGAATGGACGGGAGGCCGAACGCTGCCGGATTATAACGACCTCCACCTGAGTGTTCGCGGCAGCAAGCCGGTCAAGACCGACGTTGTCCTGAACTCCGGCAATGTGGACTCCGCGCTGGCTGGCGCGGCCAAGGTCCTCGAAGCCACCTACACCTATCCGGTCCAGCTTCACGCGATGCTCGGCCCGTCTTGCGCGGTAGCCGATGTCCGCGATGGGCGCGCCACCATCTGGTCGGGTTCACAGTGGATTCAAGGGGATCGCCGCAATCTGGCCAAGATGCTGGGCATTCCGCTTGAAAGCGTTCGCTTCATCTGGGCGGAAGCGTCCGGTTCATACGGAAGGCTGGGTTGTGACGATGCCGCCGCTGATGCGGCATTGCTGTCGCAGTCGGTCGGAAGACCGGTACGGGTACAGTGGATGCGCCATGACGAGCACGGTTGGGAACCCATGAGTCCGGCAATGACGATGGACGTTCGGGCCGGCCTGGATCGGCAGGGTCATATCACGGCGTTCGATTTTCAACAATGGTCGCAGAGTCATTCCAGAGGCGAGTCCGGCAATTCCCTGGCTTGGCGCCTCGCCGGGGGGAACCCGGATTGGGAGCGCTTGTCGGGAGGTCCCTATCCGCCTTCCTATGAATTCCCCAACACACGGATGTTGGGTCATTTCGTCGAAGAGCTTTTCCGGTCGATCTATCTTCGGGCACCCGGACGCATACAGGGCAACTTCGCTATTGAATCCTTTGTTGACGAAGTCGCGGCGGACCAGCAGGTGGATCCAGTCGAATTCCGCCGTCGCTATCTCAAGGATGCGATGGCCTTGCAGGTGTTGGAGGCCGCGGTACAAAAGTCCGGCTGGCAGACGCGGCCATCGCCTCGGCCGAATGCCGACCAGCCGGTGGTGAGCGGTCGCGGAATCTCCTTCGGCGAGCACGGCCCAGAGAAACGCGCCACTGTCGTTGCAGAGGTCGAAGTCGACCGGAGCAGCGGACGCGTCCGTATTTCCAGAATCGTCATCGCGGTGGCCTGTGGCCGGATCATCAATCCGCAAGGGCTCCGGCACCAAGTCCAAGGGGCCGTTCTTCAAGGAATCAGCCGGACTCTCTTCGAGGCTGTGAAATTCGACCGATCTCACGTCACCAGCCTGGATTGGCGCTCATATCCCGTTTTGACATTTCCGGACGTCCCCGAAATCGAGACCGCGCTGGTCGATCAGCGCGACGTCGAGCCCTCGGGCGCCGGAGAGTTGGCCACCGTTCCTGTCGCGGCCGCCGTTTGTAACGCTATCTTCGATGCCACCGGTGTGCGGCTGCGCCAGATACCCTTCACGCCCGAGCGAGTGAAAAGCGCTCTGGGATGATCTATTCCGGATTACCAGGTTAAAAGCGTGGAAATCACTTCCGAAGTCAGAGACAACATCGTTTGGATCAAGATCTCCGGGCGAATGGTCCTCGATGGGTCTCTTTTCCGCCTGCACGAACACGTGCTGCACGAGCTTGAATCGGGAATGAGAAGATTTGTGATCGATATTTCCGACGTCCCTTATCTGGATTCCTCCGGCTGCGGCCAAGTGATCAGCGCTCACACTTCAGTAAAACGGGCGAATGGCACACTGGTATTCCTGAAACCCGCTGAACGCGTACGCCTTCTTTGGGCACATACAAAGCTCGCCGAAGTTCTCAACATTTTCGACACTCTGGATGAAGCTCGTGATTTCATCCGCCGATGAACGCGGGTTGACTTCTACGACGGCGACCTCGTCGCGGCAAATTCAGCTTGCGCTGAAGGTGATATTCTGACAAAACTTGTCGATCACAGGAGGCTCCGGATGAAGGCGAAACTTTTTTACGCGGCGGCCGCAGTGACAACCTACGCGTTCTTACTGTCTGCTCCTTTGGCAGCACAGTGGGTCAATTTCAAGACACCAGGTATTCCGCGAACTCCGGACGGCAAGCCGGATCTGTCGGCGCCCGTGCCTCGGACCGCCGACGGTAAGCCCGACCTGTCGGGCATCTGGCGCGCGCCGGGGGGCAGCCCGTATCTGCGGAATATCGCCGTGGACCTCAAGCCCGGCGAGATTCTGCCATCGGCGCAGGCGCTATACGAGCAACACGTCCTGGATCTGGGAGCGGACAGTCCGCGCGCGCACTGCCTGCCCGACCCTCCGCCGTACTACCATCTTGCGGGCATGTCTCGAATCGTCCAGACGCGGGCGTTGACGGTGATCATGAATGAAGGTATCTCCAACAGCGATGTCACTCGAACCATCTTCACCGATGGCCGCGAACTGCCCGACCCCGAGGAGATGAATCCCGCCTGGTTGGGTCATTCGGTCGGGCACTGGGAGGGCGATACCCTGGTGGTTACGACCGCTGGATACAATGACAGAAGCTGGCTGGATTTTGTCGGGCACCCTCACTCGGAATCCCTCCGCACCACCGAACGTTTCCACCGCCGCGATTTCGGACACATGGACTTCGAAATGACCCTCGACGATCCGAAAACATTTACCAAGCCGATTACTTTTAAAGCGGACAAGACGCTGGTGGCGGACACCGAGCTTCTCGAAACGATCTGTGAGTATGAGCAGCATGCCACGCACCTGGTGGGCGGGAACCGGTTCCGCCTCGCTCCGGAGACCCTCGCCAAGTACGCGGGGACTTACGAATTCGCGCCGGGACGCGAGGCCGTGATCACCCTCGACGGCGAATTGTTGGTCCTCCGCCTTGGCGCAACGGGCGACGTAGAGCCTCTTGCGGCACAGTCGGAAACGAGCTTCACCGCGGCATTGTTTGGAGATCAGGTCGAATTCGTGAAGGACTCCAGCGGCGCCATCACCGGCTTTACCCTGCGCACCGGAACGGGTACGGGCCTCGGCAACCGGCCACTCAGCGAGCAAACGGCGGCCCGCAAAAGCGGGCGTTGATCCATTCCCCTCCTCGCAGAGGAGGGGAATGCGCATCACCAACTCAGCTTCAAACCCATTTGAATTTGCCGCGAGTAGGTCGCGGTAGTGCTTATGAGCCCGGCAGAATTGGCCGGGTCGGCCGTCGTGGTGACGGCGCCAGGAGC
>WNGH01024382.1_pt1 | contig 10532 bp, 15 predicted proteins | sample 5400631 | NCBI WGS metagenome assembly WNGH01 (sample SAMN13153373, study PRJNA577476) | soil metagenome | isolation source: 115 cm soil or saprolite under Garry oak tree replicate 1 | place: USA:California | collected 2016-06-15 | reverse complement strand
AAGTCTTTTGAGAGTTCTTTACGCTTTACATTGCAAGCCGTCGCTATATCATCCAACGTTCTGTGAGCTCCCATTTCTCTACATGCAATATACACAGCAGCTGCTAAGACTCCAGAAACAGTTCTACCACGAGTAAGCTTCCTTGACTGAGCCTTCCTGTAGATATACGCTGTTTTCTCGACCATGCTATCTGATAATCCTATCTTATCTTTTAATACATCTAGTTGGAAGAAAGCTTGTCTAAGACTCCTATCTCTGGGAGTATGCAGCTGAGACCTCATATCCCAGGTAGCTAATCTGTTCATCCTAGTACGCATAGCCGCATCAAGCTTGTTACCGGTTGCATCTCTGTCGGTTCTTCCGACGATTGTTGATAACCCCATATCATGACGAGCCAGCGACTGTGGGACTCCAGTTCTAGTCATTACGTCAGTTTCATCTGTGGAAAACGTACGCCTCTTGGGCCCTATCTCTTGCAATTTATCAGTAATTACTCGACCACATTTGACACAAATTATCTCCCCAGACTCAGAATCTGTGATTATCTTTTCGTTGCTACAACTAGGACATTTGGCTAAAGTAGTAGAAATTGCTATTGTTGCATGATTGCTTGAAGACTTGTTACTATCGTTATAAGGTGCTAACATAACCATATCTAATATAATAGAGTAATTACATATAAAGTATATAGTAAGTTATAACTAACCTAGTTACCCTATGGTGAGTAAATATATTAACTATATATAGGTAAGTATGTAGCCGAAAAACTACCAATCATTATTGTCATATGAAAGGTAGCAGACCTCAAGTGACTAATTCTGGCACCACGCTAGCGTCAACAACAACAAGAACAACAACTATAATGCACAGTGATCCCATAACGAAAATAAACCCAATACCTAGATGTAGTCAAGATGATCGATATCTCAAAACAGCCTTCGAAATTTGCTAGGTAAGATACTCCTTCATTTTCCATGGTAATTATTTTTCGGATGGATCTTGGCATTTTATGATACATCATCCATTCCGATAGACATGTACATCCTGATAAATCGGCTAGTATTAGGTAATCAAGGGTTTCTGGTTGATTAATAATGATCTGTACCTTGCTGCGAATGTATCGGATATGTCGTCATCTGTAATGTCTTGCAGAAATTGTTCTCTAATCAAACTTCCATATACAACTAAATCTCGTGTAAGCATCCTTAATCGTCTGTCTAATGAGTCATTGATGATTTCTGCTTTATCATTAAAATCTTGCTCTCCACTTATTGAAACACCATAAGGCAAACTCCATCCATAGCACTGACGTACGGCTGTTCGCATTTGATCCATTACAGTTAAGCCCTTTTCATGAGATGCACAAATGTAACCAAAGGTTTTGCCAGCAAATTCTTCCCAGAAATGGTCGAGAAAGTTTTTCATAACACCAGACATGGACCCATGATAATCTGGAGATGCTAGTACAAATGCATCAGCCCACTTAAGGAGATGTCCGATTTCTTGAATATTGGTGTGAGAACTATCATCTGGGTCATAAATAGGAAGCTTTGTGTGACGTAAATCAAGGAGATTTGTTTTAGCATTATAGTTCTTTTTTGATAAATCTAACACCATTTTTACTGCTAAAGTACTATACGAATGTTCTCGCATACTGCTGCCTATACCTATTATCCGGATAGGTCTCTTCATTCTATATTTTCTGAAAATACTGGAGGATTCGTTCCTACTTGTTGGTTCGATTCTTTGATTATCGTTTGCCTCTAATCCTTCAGAATTCTTTTTACTGCTGATTTCCACACATATCAGAGAACAAATCTAATTTATAAGCTAGATGGTTTACAAATTATACAAATTATTTATTTGCTATTAAATCTTATTTGAATTCACTCCATAAGCCGATACAAGTAAAGATGATTGAGTTGTTATTCTAAAGATGGTAATTGATTATACAAAAAACATCTCATTAGCTTACCATTACCAATTTCTGTCCTACTAGCATTCCAGAATATGCAAAATTATTCGTCATTATTGCATCTACATACTTTGAAAATATAGAATTATCAATGCAAGACCCGTGCTGCGGAAAGACCATGTTTGGCGAAAGTTTCACAAGTGTTTTTGTTGGTCTGTCTCACTGGTTCTTCGCTCCCAAAGATTCCAACCTCTTCATAAGCAGCGATCATGGCTTCTGATTCATTAAAAAACTCTTTAAAAGTATAAAATCATTGTTGTCTTGATTGTCGTGATGATACTAGCACTATTGTTAATAGTCTTTTAATTTCCTCTATTACCTGCTCCAAATATTCTTTAATATCGTCCTCGGTGAGAGAAGATTCAAGTCCATCTATAGAAGATATCATTGCTATAAAGGAATAGATAACTCACTAATCTATCATTATTCACACAGTACTTCAATTTTTGCCGAGAAACTAGTCAAGTTAATCGCTAACAGGATTTGACTCAACGACGACAAATTGAGACGAGAAGAATTCATCTACGAATGATAGGTGGGTTTACCACGATGATAAGTACAGGAAGGAGGGTTTGATCCTCTTCTCTAATGTCATGTCTCTCACCTCCCATATTGCTGAGCTTATAGTGATCTAAGCCATTATTTCTTATTTATTGAACTTACGGTAATGCGCTATTATGTTGTTACGTATTCTGCAATTGTATTCCCCTTTTTCAACAAGAATGACACCTTCCCCCAATTTCTCGTTTGGATTTTCGTAATTGATTACTGCGGACCCAGGATATTCCTTCCCACATTTATTGCAATAATACTTGGAAAATCTGCTTTCATTTAACCTTCCTACACTACCTAGAAATATTTGAGGCACTCCAAGACTGGCTCTGAGTTCTTCTTGCTCTGTTAGTTTGGCAAAAACATAACCACCAGAGCCTAGCAATTTCTTTTCCTCTAGATCTTCGCCTTCGTCCACATCTACCATCTGTTTATATCTCTCCACCTTACAATAAACTTGTAGCCGAGAAGCACAAATGCAGTATACTCTAAAGCTCTTCTACAAGTATTAGGCGATTGTTGAATTCAAAAGCAAGGCTTTTTTGTTTAAGCATAATACGAATCTTATTTGCAAACTCTATTAAATTGTCTTCTTTAACATCATTAACATGGACTTCTACCCGCATATATTTAGTGGGTTCAAATTTACCTTCAAAATAGCCATCAAATTCTATGAGAGACATGGCAGCATATTCCTGAGCTATACGACGTATGATTTCTAAATATCCCTCTGTTCGAGGAAGATAAAATTTTATAGACTCGCTTAATATTCTCACTTTATAATTCATTTTTGTAATTCCATGTACTACAGTTAGTTTTTAATATTGTGTGATAGGATGTTATCTCTACTGAACACCGTACCTTCAAAAAATGAGTACTTTCCCTAAAATCCTTTGATGTTGATGTTATAACCAAACGAGACATTAACCTTGCCAAAGAAGTACAAAAAGCATTAACAAATAGCAGTAATAGTAATTAAAATCGACGTAAAACACTGTGGACGTGTGGATGCCAACGGCTTATGAATTCAACTCTTGCTTTATTCGTTTTATTAACTCGTCTATATCAATGGGTTTTTGAATAAAGCATTTTACATCTTCTTCTTGTCGATGTTGTTGCCGTGATGATGCATTCAAACTGTTCTGAAATTTCTTTTTGAGCTCGTCATAATATACTTCAAACGCTGTGATAAAACACACCTTAACCTTTTCATCAATTTTCCTTATTTCCCTGTGTAACTCAAAGCCATTCATATTTGGCATTTTATAATCAATGAGCACAAGATCATATGAGCCCTTCTTGAAATCTGACAATGCTTGAAGAGGATCATTGAACACATCAACTTTGAAACCATGATCCTCAAGACCAAGAGCGAAAACCGTTGTAATATCAGGTTCATCGTCTACAAGCAATATTTTATTGTGTAGACTGTTGTTATTATTGTTCACCTTGCCTTCTCCCCTTGGTTTGTTGCTGCTCATGTTCCTCTTTGCTCACAGGTATACTAAACGTAAAGACTGCTCCTTTCTTTCCATCAGAACTGCTATTATTCTCAGCCCATATCTTGCCTCCATGAGCTTCCACAATGCTTTTAGAAATAAACAAACCCAAGCCAGTACCCGTTTCAGATTTGGCAGCAAATTTCAAAAACAACCTCGGAAATATTTCGGTATCTATGCCTTGACCCGTATCCTTTATGCTAACCAAAGCCTTGCCATCCTTTACTTCTTCTGTAACTCTTATGGTACCTTTCTTGGTAAACTTAATGGCATTACTTAATAGGTTAGAAACGACTTGAGCTAAACGATTCTTATCTGCTTCTACTTCAATAGTCTGATCTTGTGGTTCGTGCGATATCTTGATATCTTTGTTAGTTTTTTCAATCTGGTTTATTTGGTCTTCTATGACATCTGATATCAACTCGTTGAGATTGACTCTCTCTATATTTAGTTTTAGTGATTGTGTTTCTATCCTTGTAACATCTAGTATATCGTTCGTAAGCCTCTGAAGCCTAGTGGCATTTCTAGCTATCGCTTCTAACATTTCTTCCCTTCTTTCAGGATGTCGCTGAATTAACTTAGAATATCCAAGAATAGCTTGAGTAGGAGTCTTCATCTCGTGACTTGCTATATTGATAAACTCTTGCTGCATTTTATCATGAACTTTTAGCTGTTCGTTAGCTAATGCAAGCTGCTTGTTTGATTCTGCCAGAGAATCATTCGATTTCTTCAGTTCTGATGTTCTTGTATTCACAATAGTATTCAATCTTTTATTCCATGAAAAAACCAAAACTGAAATGATAATTGCTACTGCTCCTATTATTCCCACCACTAATATCGTAAAGTATCTCTGCAATTATCTTTTTATAAGATCATTTAAGAGATTCTTCGATTCAGGAGGGTGTAACGAAGTTGAGAGTGCAGATTCAAATTTATCTCCAGCAACGTATTCACCTACATATTGTTGGGCATTCGTAGCATAGAGAATTATTCCATTTCTGTCCAGCAATCCTATAGTACTATTAAATTGTGGAAATAATTGATTACTCAAAAAGTTGCCTAAGGTTTGGAGTCTGACTGAAGTAACCACAACACCAGTGAGAATTCCATTAGCGGTACCTGTCCTTGTCCCTGTCGTATTGATTACAGGATATGATATGTATAATCTAGGAACTTTGTCATTTGATTCTATCAGACTGCTGTAATAGGCAGTATGAGTATCTTTTGGGATAGTAAAGTATGGTCTATAACTTAGGTCTGTTCCTTTGTATTTTTGATATGTAGTTTCGTTGATATTGCTTATCCAATTTATTTTGCCATTTTTATCTAACCACATATAAAAATCTGTCAGATCACTTGAGGAGTGCTGCCTACTGTTTATGACAATGTCTGCTCTTTTGTATTCATTATTGTGTAAAGCAGGAGATTCTGCAAGTGTTTGTAAAAGAGCGCCGACAGTTTGTAATTTATTTGCTAATATCAGTGAAATGTCGTGTACTTCGATTTTAGTATTTGATCTCACTTCCTGTGAAGCAATATCAACTATTTTGTTAGAATTGAGAATAGAATATTGATATGAGAATATCGATAGTACCAATGCGATACTTACAATAACAGCTAATATGACAATATTAGTTCTGGGACTGCGCTCTTTATCTAGCATAGAAGACACCTTCTTCATAGGACGAGTCTGTTCGACCAACAAAAGGAAGGCTGAAGCTAAAAATAGCACCTTTGCCATCTGAATTACTCTCTGCCCATATCTTCCCACCGTGGGCCTCGACAATAGTTTTACAGATAAAGAGTCCTAATCCTACTCCTCGCTCAGATTTTGTAGCAAACCTTGAAAATAGTTTTGGCAAAATTTCAGCGTCTATTCCCTGACCGGTATCTTTAACAGTTGCAAGGGCTTGATTCTCTTTCTTTTCCAAATTGACACATATCATTCCTTCTTTGGTAAATTTAATGCTGTTGCTTAATAAATCGGAAATGACTTGGGCTAATCTTGCCTTGTCTGCGCATACTAAGAAATAATTCCCCCTATGTCTATTTGATCTCTAGTGTGTTGGACAACGATGGATATTACTTCATCTTGATTAGACTCCTCAATATTGAACTTTAATGACTTGTCTTCGATTCTAGCGACATCCAAAATATTGTCTTCGAGAAGAAGCAATTTCTTTGCATTTTTTACGATGATATCGAGGTATTTGTATTCTTCTTCCCTCATAATGCTCTTATTATGACTGTCAGCTCCTCGCATTTTTCTTGAGCGAAGAATTTGGGCTAGGCCAAGTATTGGTTGTACAGGATTACGCAATTCGTGGGCTGCTACATTAATGAAATCGTCTTTTAATCGGCTTGCCTGTTTCAGCTCTTCGTTTGCTTTCGCAAGATCCTTTGTCTGCTATACAGTCAGAGCTAACTTTAGTTGCTTAAACATACAAGACTTCATGGACTTGTCCCGTGTACCACATGCCGTAAAGTGCCATCCTACCTCGAGTGCCAATAGAGTCCCTACAAACCCAATTACTGGGTATATCAGATATTCAAACATACAAATTCATTGTTAGAAGACATTAATTTACCCTCATAGGCGGGATTCATGATAAATCATAAATGCTGCTTATAGACATCTAAATAGCCGGACCGAGATCTAATCCTGCGATATTTTCCTCTGAATACTTAAGAACAACATCCTTGGTTTACTATTCTAGGTTAGATTATGTCAGATGAAAGCAACTTCCCAGCGAATTTGGAAGAACACAAAGAGCTACCTGTAGAAGTCCACCCTAAGGAACAGCAACATCTAGCAGTAGCTGAAGGTCATGAAACAGAGGTGCTGCAGCGGCAACAAGAAAAAGGAGAGGGTGGAAAAAAACCTTCTACTACTCCAAAGGCAATTAGACTAGCAACAATCGCTAGGTTACTAGAGAAACAAACAATTCAAATGGGTAAAATAGGACAGATGGTTCAACCGCTACAAAAGCAGCTAAAATTAGTGGAGGGACGAACCGAATTCATCAAACAAATGCCTTCCCAGCTTAAACAATTACAAAAACAAGTGTCGCAAATTCAGAAGGAGGGTCAGAAGATAAGACTATTATTGAGTAAGAAGAAGACTGCTTCTGCTAAAAAGAAGATTACTAAAAGTAAGAATACAAAAAGGAAGAATACTAAAAGTAAGAAGTAGCCACTATCAAGGAAAGAAATCTGAGGTACGATCGTTTTAGCTTATCTCAGCTGGACGCGTATGGAACAGTTGCTACTATTTTTTATCGATTGAATAGGTAGGCTCTTACTGCTAATACAGATCGATAACAAATGCGAAACACTAATACGAAGAAAGAAGAAGCCCCAACCATAATCAAAAGAGGAGAATATCAAATCCCTCCTAAAGAAGGTTTTATCCTCACACACTTCCTGACCGTATCTGATGTGAAACGATCGGCAGAGTTTTATCTTAGGATTCTCGGAGGGAATGTTGTCCGTGAAGGCGAACCCACCATCATCCAAATTGCTAACAGCTGGATTATTTTAAACGTAGGTGGCGGCCCAACTGATGATAAGCCAACCGTGACTCTACGCACGCCTCAGAACCCTAGTGAGGCTAGCAACTTCATGAATATTCGTGTCGTAGACATTCTGTCTTGTTACGAGGAGTGGCGAAAGAGAGGGGCCGAATTCCTCACCGAGCCAAAGGACCATCGATTCGAAATTCGCTGCTACATGCGTGACCCTGATGGCTATATCATCGAGGTCGGGCAAAGCAAAAACGGTTGATAAGAATTGCTTTACCGCACATTTATTTGTACCTTAAATGATGGAATCATTCTACCAATTTAACTTAATCTGCTGCCTATGCACCTATTCTATAATGACAGGAAAGTTAACAGCAATGAGACGAATGCAAATCAGTACAACTGTGTTAGTGACTTCAATCGCTTCTGCCCTTGTAATTGGATTTTTTATTTCCCCACCGGTAGTGACGCCTGCCGCCGCTGCTGTGCAAACTACATCCTCACCAGGAAAGACAAGCAATACTGCCCCAACTTAGGAAATCCAGCCATTATCTATACGGAGTCTGATAAGAGCTCAGTTCCTTTCCCTTCCGTCTCTATTAATGGGCCGGATGCGTGTATTAAAAAAGTTCCGTCTAACTCTACGGACAAAAATGCTGACGTACACCAATTTCTACAAGAGACTTGACATATTCAACGACTGTGTTGAAGCTTAAAACATCAGTGTTCAGGAGATCTTATCTACCCCAGGGTTCTGAATTGACACATGGAAAACAAAAGAACTACAAAAAGCCTTCTTGGCTTTAACTCACTTGAAAACAAAGATATTAACGAATTAAGGAGAAGATATTAGCGTATGCCAACAATAGTGCATTTTGAAATACCTTCAGACGATATCGAAAGAACAAAGAAATTCTATACCGATCTGTTTGGATGGAAAATAGAAAAATGGCCTGGTACAGATGATAGTCAGATGACCTCAGCAGCAGGTCAGCCAATGGAATATTGGATGGTGACAACAACAGATGATAAAGGAAACAAAGCGTTAGGTGGCGGAATGATGAAAAGACAAATGCCAGCGCAACAAGTAACTAATTATATAAACGTAAAATCAGTAGACGAATACAAGTCTAAAGTGGAGAAGCTCGGAGGTAAAGTAGTTTCTCCTAAAAAGGCAGTACCTGGAATGGGTTATTTCGCACTTTGCGTCGATACAGAAAACAACAGTTTCGCTATATGGGAATCTAATGAGAGCGCTAAGTGAGTAGCATACCAGTCATAGGGAAAAAGGGGAATGAATCAATGTTCAAAGACACGAGAGCATTTTCCGGTTTTTCGGTAAACGACGTGCAAAAAGCGAAGAAGTTCTATGGGCAGACACTCGGGCTGGAAGTTTCCGAATCGTATGGTCTGTTGGAGCTCCATATCTCTGGCGGGACGAAAATCTTGATATATCCCAAAGCCAATCATACTCCAGCAACGTTTACCATCCTTAATTTTCCTGTAGACAACCTCGAGCAGGCTATGGACGACCTTACCAAGCGTGGCGTGCGTTTCGAGATCTACAGTGAGGGCAGCGTTAAGACAGACAAAAAGGGTGTTTCTCTCAGCGACGAAGGTCCAAAGATCGCGTGGTTTAAGGACCCCGCCGGCAATGTGTTATCAGTGCTCGAAGAGGGGAAATGAATTAGGCTATTTTATTTTTGCATATTGTTCATGACAGAAATGGAGAAAGAGATACCAACAAGAGTGCATTTTGAAATGTATTCAGACGATATATTTGCAAAAGGTTTTGTAAAAGATGGTTTTATGAAAACAACAGAACAGGAATTCAATAGAATCACCCAGGCTGCTGTACAATAGTTGCTTGGGCCAACGGTAATATGTTACTACTAGACCACTCCACCTTTTTTAGTGAGGGAAAAAAATGCAATTGATGATGGATCCTTCCGCCTAATAAACAAGAAGGTCATTTTCTTTGATTTGCAGGAAGTGGGTCACGCTGAGATTACTGCTAAACACACCAACATCAGATTTAGCCAAAATTCTTGATATTGATGAATATGTCGCTAAGATTGTAAAAACTTCAGTAAAAGTCGATGTTGATGCCATGAGGTAATAATTCCTCTTTCTGTAAATTTAATGTAGATTCGAGTTAAGAGAAAGACTTAGATTAAATTGAAGAAAATTATCAGATGGGTTCAACTAATCTAAAAACGACGGAGTTCAATCCGGAGGATATTTTCATAAACACTTAGAGTTCTACATCCTATTGACCTTTTCTATATATTCAGAAATTTTTTTATCCAAAATATTATAATATGCATCGCTTATCTTTCCTTTTTTAAATAATTGTGAAATCTCTTTCCTGACTAGCTGCAAGTGTAACAAGCATTCCTTACTGGACTGTTTGTTATTCTGATCTAGACTTTCATAGGCAGTGTCAATTATTGTCATATATTTATCAAGATGTCTTCGCTGTCTGTTTCTAAGAATCCAACCCACAGTTATCGATACGATAGAAATTGGACCAAGTATTATTGCTAAATATTGCTCTAATGAAAGTGTCGGTTTAAAGTTGGCAGTTAACGTTCCTCCGTACTGGGACAGATTGAAACTTAAGGGATTGTTCAAACTGTAGAGTATGTTGGACTATGAGCTAAATATGTAACCACGATCAGCGTTTGCAGTACATGTTAGATTTGTACCATTCCTATACAGAAAATATGTGTTTGGAATAATTTGTTGTCCATTACATTGTATGTCTCCTGAGTTAGGAGGATTAATATTAAAACTTACTTTTACTACTATACTATCTATATTCCCATCTATAATAGACACTGTATCAGAGCCTGTATTTGTAACGTATATCATATTTGAAAGGTCATTAACTGCTACTAGACTTGCAATAAGAGGAAATTTAGCAGTAATGGGCATACTTAAGATCGGATCGTGGATCTTATAAGATCCGCCAAGACTCGGATT
>WNGH01007568.1_pt1 | contig 10532 bp, 9 predicted proteins | sample 5400631 | NCBI WGS metagenome assembly WNGH01 (sample SAMN13153373, study PRJNA577476) | soil metagenome | isolation source: 115 cm soil or saprolite under Garry oak tree replicate 1 | place: USA:California | collected 2016-06-15 | reverse complement strand
TTTCACCTCACCCAGGCCGCCCTTCGCGAGCTCCTCCGCCGCCACGTGCCAGACGCCGACGTCGACCGGCACCTGTCCGATGTCGAGATGCGCAACCTGAGCATCTATGGCTACGGCATCAAGGCTTTCACCCTGTCGATGCTGGAGACGGCGATCCAGGTCACCGAAGGCCGCATCCCCACCGCCGACCTGGATGTCATTCTCGGCTGGGGCAAGAAGATGCTCGGGGAGCCGACCGAGCTCCTGGATGGGGTGGAGGAGGCGCTGCGCGACCTCAACGGCCGGTACGAGCTGCTGCTCATCACCAAGGGCGACCTCTTCGACCAGGAGAGCAAGCTGGCACGATCGGGCCTGGCGGAGATGTTCTCGGGGGTCGAGATCCTGAGCGAGAAGAACGAAGGCGCCTACCGGTCGGTGCTCCGGCGGCGCCTGATCGACCCTGGCGAGTTCGTGATGGTCGGCAACTCCTTGCGCTCGGACATCGCTCCCGTCGTCGCCATCGGCGCGCGCGGCGTCCACATCCCGTACCCGCTGACCTGGCACCACGAACAGGTGCCTGAGGCAAAGATGCCCCGCGAAGGCTGGTACCGACTCGAGAGAATTTCCGAGCTGGGGGTGCTGCTCGACGCCCTCTAAGCTGCGCCGGTGCGCTCGGCCGCGCCGCCACCGGTCATGAGCAGCCCGAGTCGAGCCTCATCCGCGTCCGGCGATTCGAAGCTCACGATCCGGCCCTCATACATCACGGCAATCCGGTCCGAAAGCGAACGCACCTCATCGAGCTCCGCCGACACCAGGAGGATGGCGGCGCCTTCGTCCCGCTCCTTGACCAGGCGCCTGTGGATGAACTCGATGGCGCCGATATCGACGCCGCGCGTGGGCTGGGCGGCCAGTAGGACTTTCGGGTTGCTGGCCATCTCGCGCGCGACGATGATCTTCTGCTGGTTGCCGCCCGACAGGGCTCGCGCCGGCGTCTCGATGCTGGGGGTGCGGATGTCAAATTCCTTGACCAGGCGCTTCGCCCAGTTTTTGATGGAGTCGAGTCGCAGCAGCAGGCCGTGCCACGAGAAGAGTGGCGCCCGTTCGCGTCCGAGAATGAGGTTGTCGGCGATCGAGTAGTTCAGGACGAGGCCGACGCCACGCCGATCCTCCGGGATGTGGCCCACGCCGGCCTCGCGCTCCTCGCGCGCATCGGCGGTGGTCACGTCCTCATCGCCAAGTAGAATCCGGCCGCCGGTGGGACGCCGCGTGCCGGCCAGCACCTCCACCAGCTCGCTCTGCCCGTTGCCCTCCACGCCCGCGATCCCGAGGATCTCGCCCTGTCGCAGCTCGAACGAGATCCCACGCAGGGCGGGGACGCCCCGATCTGAGTTCGCGGTCAGGTTCTCCACGCGAAAGGTCACGGCTTGCGGCTTGGCCGGCTTCTTGTCCACCCGCAGCAGCACTTCGCGGCCGACCATCATGGTGGCGATCTCCTGTTCGTTGGTCTTCTTGGTGACCAGATGGCCGACGACCCGGCCGCGCCGCATCACGGTGATGCGGTCGGAGATCTCGAGGACCTCCTTGAGCTTATGGCTGATGAAGACGATGGTCTTGCCGTCCTTGATCAGGTCGCGAAGGACGCCAAAGAGCTCGACTGTCTCCTGCGGCGTGAGGACGCCGGTCGGCTCGTCGAGGATCAGGATGCTGGCTCCGCGATAAAGTACCTTGACGATCTCGGCCCGCTGCTGGAGGCCGACAGGCAGCTCCCCGGTGATGGCGTCGGGATCAAGGGCAAGGCCGTACTTGCGCGTCAACTCCTCGATGGCTTTGCGCGCAGCACCGTAGTCGTAGATGCCGGGTCCGACGACAGGCTCGCGCCCCAGCATGATGTTCTGGCCGACGGTGAAGACCGGGATGAGCATGAAATGCTGATGGACCATGCCGATGCCAAGGGAAATGGCGTCCCGCGGGCCGCTGATGCGGGCGGGTTTGGCGTTCACCATGATCTCGCCCGAGTCGGCACGCACGAGGCCGTAGAGGATGTTCATCAGCGTCGACTTGCCGGCGCCGTTCTCGCCGACCAGGGCGTGGATCTCGCCCGCGAGCACCGTCAGGTCGACGTGGTCGTTGGCGACCACGCCCGGCCAGGCCTTGGTGATCCCCCGCATGTCGATCGCGAGCTTCTCCGACGGCTGCTCGCTCATTCGTTCTCCGGCGCGTAGGGGATGCCATCGGCCGCCGGCGGGATGCTCCGGCCCACGACGCCTGCCAGCACGATCAGCGTGAGGATGTACGGCAGCATGCTCAGCAGGTACTGGGACACGTGGATGACCGAGTTGGCATCGTAGATCGCCTGGCCGAGGCCGAAGATCAGACACGCTATAAAGGCGCCTATAGGCGTCCATTTGCCGAAGATCATCGCCGCCAGCGCGATGTAGCCTCGGCCGTCGGTCATGTTCGGCGCGAAGGTGTTCGATATGCCGATGGCAAGGAACGCGCCGGCGAGGCCTGAGAGTAGACCGCTGGTTATCACCGCCCCGTAGCGAATCGCGTACACGTTGATACCGGCGGTGTCGGCGGCTTGCGGATGCTCCCCGACGGATCGGATCCGCAGCCCCAGCCTTGTTCGGAAAAGCGTGAGCTGCACCAATACGAGCAGCACCAGGGCCGCGTAGACGACAACGTTCTGCTGGAAGAGGACACGACCCAGGAAGGGGATCTGGTCGAGAAGCGGAATGTTGATATATGGCAGCAGCTCGGACTGGCCGACGTGGCCGACGTTCTGCAGCCCGTAGATGCGCTGGACCAGGAACAGCGTCAACCCCGCGGCGAAGATGTTGATGGCGATCCCGCTCACGATCTGGTCTGCCCGGAAGCGAATCGATACAACCGCGTGGATCAGCGCCATGAGCCCACCGGCCACGATGCCGACGAGCGCCGCGAGCCACGGGTTGTGCAAGGCGAGGTCGGCAACGACCGCGAAGAAAGCGCCGGTCAGCATCATGCCTTCCATCGCGATGTTGACGACCCCGCTCCGCTCGGAGATCACGCCACCAAGGGCAGGTAGAAGCAGCAGCGCGGCGGCCTCCAGGGTCGCACGCCACAGGTCGGCGGTGAGAAGCACATGTCCGATGTCGGCGAGAAAGTTCACGTGGTCTCGCCTGGCGGCGCCTTCGCCGCCTCCGTCATGAGCGCCGCCGCGGGTGCAGTGGGCGCGGGCGCTGATGGCCTCCGGCCGAAGGCCGGCAGGCGCAGGACGCGCAGGAAGTTGGCGGCGATGCTGAACAGGATCAGCGCCTGCACGATCTGCACGAGGCTGCTGGAGATGCCCGCATCGGCCTGCATCACCGACCCGCCCGCGTGAAGAGCGCCGAACAGGATGGAGGCGAACAGGATGCCCACCGCGCTGCCCAGCCCCAGCAGCGCAACGGCGATGGCGTCGAAGCCCGTGGTGTCGTTGAAGTACTTGTCGGTGAGGTTGTGGTCGACGCCGGCGATCTGGATCGCTCCCGCGAGCCCTGAGAATGCCCCGGCGATGAGCATCGTGACGATGATGGTGCGCGCCACGTTGATCCCGCCGTATCGGGCGGCGCGCTGGCTCTGCCCGACGGCACGGATCTCATATCCGAGTGACGTCCGCCAGAGGAGGATGGCAAAGATCACCAGCGCGACGAGCCCGATCAAAAGCCCGGTGTGGACCCGATAAACGCCCGCGGGCAGGCCGAAGATGATGAGGTTGTTGTCGTTGGGCAGAAACAGCGGGAGGCGTGCTCCGGCTGCAATCGGTGAGGAGGCGGAGAATCCGTTGGCCGCCTGAAGCGGACCTCCGACGATGAGGTAGCGCACGAGCCATTGCGCGACGTAGTTCAGCATGATCGTGGTCACGACCTCATGCGCGCCGATGGTGGCTTTGAGCACGCCCGGGACGCCGGCCCAGATCGCGCCGGCCAGCGTCCCGCCCAGCAGGACCATCGGCAGCAGGATCGGTGCCGGCAGGCTGCTGAACTTGATTCCGATGACGGTGCACGCCACTGAGCCCGCGAGCAGCTGCCCCTCGGCGCCGATGTTGAAGAGGCCGGCCCGGAACGGGAGCGCGACCGCGACACCGGTCATGAGCAGCGGGGTGAAGTACACGATGGTCGTCGCGATCTGAAGCGCGGAGTTTTCGCCGTTCGCGCAGCCGATTCCGAGTCCGCCGCACATAAGACCCTGGTAAGCGGCGAAGGGGTTGCCGCCGGTGATCGCGACGATGAGACCGCCGACCACGAAGGCGAACACGACGGAGCCGAGCGGCACGGCGAATCCGCCCGCAACCCGCCGAAACGCGCTCGCGAAGCGCGGTCCCGGTCCCCTGCCCACGGTTGCGGAAGATGCTGCCACTGGGCTTACCGGATCAAGCGGCCGCCGCCAAAGAAGGCGGGCGCAGATATTGCGCCCGCCTCACGTTCAACTCCCTACGCGGGAATGTCAGCGGGCGGCGTCAGGGTGCCCGCCTTGATCTTGGCCTTGAGGTCATCCAGCGCGGTCTGGATATCCGCCGGCACCGAGAAGTTGTCGATTGCGTATCCGGCGCCGTCGTTCGCAATGCTGAATGTCAACGCTCCAGCCTGGAACTGCCCGTTGACGACGGCCTTGATCGCCGTGTAGGTGGCGACGTCCACCTTCTTGAGGGCGCTCGCTATCACCGACGGGTCAGCGTCCTTCTGGTCTGCGTCGACGCCGATGCTGTAAACGCCCGCCTGGCCTGCCGCCTGCAGCACGCCGAGGCCGCATTGGCCCGCGACCTGGAATAGGATGTCGGCCTTCGACGAGATCTGATTGGCGGCGACGTTCTTGCACTTGGCCGGGTCGACGAAGTCGTTGGAGTAACCGACCAGGACCTTGATCCCCGGGTCCTCCATTTGCGCCGCCCACTTGTAGCCTGCGATGTAGTGGTTCACGGGTGGGATGCTGATCCCACCGACCGCGCTGATCACGTGAGCCGGTTTCTTCGACTTGCCCTGCTTCTCGAGAAGCCCGGCGAGCGCGCCCACCATCGCGCCGGCGTCCTGCTCCTTGAAGAAGAGGGACTGGACGTTAGGGTGCTTGAGGTCGTTGAAGTTGGCGTCGGTGCCGGCGCCGTCGATGATCGCGAAGTGCACGTTGGGGAACTGCCCCGAGACGGTGCCGACGGCCGTCTGCATGAGGAAGCCGACGCCGATCACCAGGTCATAGTTCTTGGAGGCGAAGTTGGTCAGGTTGGGAACGTAGTCGTCGCCGCTCTTCGACTCGACGACATCGCCCTGGATCTTGAAGTCTGTCTTGGCCTTCTCGAGGCCGACGTCCGCCAGGTGGTTGAAGCTCTTGTCGTTAAGGCCCCCGATGTCGGTGACCAGGCCGATCTTGAAGGTCTTGGTGGTGCCGCCCCCCGAAGAGCTGCCACAGGCCGCCAGCAGCATCAACGCCACACCGGCGACGCCAAGGAACTTAAGCCGCGAATGACCCATTCTTCCACCCCTTCACTGAACAGAAACCCTTACCCCAAGAGCGCCGCTCTCGGATCGCGCGATTGTAGCCCACAGCCGGTTTGTCTGTAAGTTAGGCAGCGTGCAGGCGCTCGAGGTCATCAGCCGCAAGCGGGATGGCCGCGAGCACCCCCCGGATGAGATCGAATTCCTGCTCTCCGGCTACCTGAAGGGCGACATTCCCGACTACCAGATGGCGGCCTGGCTGATGGCCGTCTGCATCCGGGGCATGACCCGCGCCGAGACGCTAGCTCTGACGCAGGCCATGGTCAGGAGCGGGGAGGTGCTGGACCTGAGCGGGATCCCCGGCACCAAGGTCGACAAGCACTCCACCGGCGGCGTGGGCGACAAGGTGACGCTGATCGGCCCGCCATTGGCGGCTGCCTGCGGCGTCAGGGTGCCCAAGCTCAGCGGCCGCGCGCTGGCGCACACAGGTGGGACGCTGGACAAGCTGGAGTCGGTGCCTGGCCTCACGGTCGACCTCGAGCCAGACCGCTTCATCCGCCAGGTGCGCGAGGTTGGGATCGCAGTCGCCGCGCAGTCGCCGCGGATGGTCCCGGCCGACAAGGCCCTGTACGCCCTGCGCGACGTGACCGCGACCGTGCCTTCCGTGCCCCTGATCGCCTCCAGCGTCATGTCCAAGAAGATCGCGGCCGGAGCCGACGCCATCGTCCTCGACGTCAAGTTCGGGCGCGGGGCGTTCATGCCCGACGTCGCGGCTGCCGAGGAGCTGGCCATCGAGATGGTGCTGCTGGGCGAGGGCGCCGGGCGCCGCACGGTTGCGCTGGTCACCGCGATGGACAACCCGCTCGGGCGCTCGGTGGGCAATGCGCTGGAGGTGCAGGAGGCGCTCGATGCACTTGCCGGAAAGGGAGACGAAGAGCTCCTGCAGGTGTCCCTCGTCGTGGCTCGGGAGATGTGCTGGCTCGCGGAGGTCGAGGCCGACCCCGGTGACGCGCTGCGCACCGGCGCCGGCCGCAAGAAATTTATCGAGATGCTGGCGGCCCAGGGCGGCAATCTCGACCGAGGACTGCCCCAAGCCCCGGTGCAGCTCGCGGTCCCGTCCCCGGGTGACGGTTACGTGGAGTCGATCGACGCGCTCGAGGTGGGGCTGGCCGGGCTCGAGCTGGGGGTGGGCCGCAAGAAAAAGGAGGACCCTGTCGACCACGCCGCCGGCATCGTGATCGAGGCGCCTGTCGGCGCGAAGGTGAAGACCGGCGAGCCCCTCGCCGTCGTGCACGCGCGCACCGAAGAGCTGGCTCGATCGGTCATGCCTCGGCTGCAGAAGGCGTGGAGGCTCGCCGCGCACGAGGTCAAGCGGCCGCCACACGTCCTCGCCCGCGTGGACAAGGACGGGGTTACTCGGGCCGGATAGACTTTCGGTCCGGTGGCGGCGACGGGCGAGAAGAAGTATCACATCGGCCTCGCGAAGGGCGAGGTGGGCGAGTACGTGCTGGTGCCTGGTGACCCCGGGCGCACCCCGGCCATCGCGAAGTACCTCGACGGGGCGCGCGAGGTAGCGTTCAACCGCGAGTACCGCACGTTCACCGGCAGCCTGCTCGGCGTCCCGGTCTCGGCGATCTCGTCGGGCATGGGCGGTCCGTCGGTGGCGATCGCGGTCGAGGAGCTGAATGAGCTCGGCGTCCATACCTTCCTGCGTGTGGGCACGTGCGGCGCCGCGCAGCCCGAGATCAAGATGGGCGACCTGGTCATCGCCATAGGGTCGGTGCGCAGCGAGGGCACGCCCAACGGCTACGTCCCGCCTGAGTACCCGGCGATCGCATCGCTCGACGTGGTCAACGCGCTGGTCGAGGCTTCCAAGGCGGCCGCGGCGCCTTACCACGTCGGCGTCATTCGCTCGGTCGACGCCCTGTACTCGGACCTCATGCCGGACCGCATGCCGCGGCCCCACCACCTGCACGAGGAGCTCGACATGTGGTCGCGGGCGGGCGTGCTCAGCAACGACATGGAAACGTCGACGCTGTTCGTGGTCGCTCGTCTTCGCAAGCTGCGTGCGGGCACGATCAACCTCTGCGTCGACGAGCTGGGGGCCGGTGAGATCCATCACCTCGACCCGTCCTACATGGATCGCATGCTTCGCGTCGCGGTCGATGCGCTGAAGCTGCTGATCGAGCACGACCGTGCCGCTGCACGTAAGTAAACACCCGCTGGTCGCGGACAGCCTCGCGGGCCTGCGCGACACGGCGACCCCGCCGGAGGAGTTCCGCGTGCTGGCCCGCAAGCTGATCACGATGCTCCTGTACGAGGCGACCGCCGACCTCCCAGTGAGGCACGGGACGGTCCGCACTCCGCTGGCCGACGCACCGTCGACCTCCGTCGAGAAAGAGGTCGTCGCGATCCCGGTCCTGCGCGCCGGGTTGGGACTGCTGGCGCCGGTGCTAGAGCTGCTTCCGCGTGTGAGCGTGGGCTACATCGGCCTCGAACGCGACGAGGAGACGGCGGTGGCGCGGATCTATTACAACAAGCTGCCCAAGCTGAAGGGCAAGGTGCCACTGCTGCTCGACCCCATGCTCGCCACGGGCGGCTCGGCCGCCCAGGCGCTGGACCTGATCAAGGAGGCGGGCGGCCGCGATACGCGCATGGTGTGCATCGTCGCCGCGCCGGAAGGCGTCAAAGTCTTGGAGGAGCGCCACCCGGAGGTGACGATCTACACGGCGGCCCTGGACGAACGGCTCAACGACAAGGCGTACATCGTCCCGGGCCTGGGCGACTTCGGCGACCGCCTCTTCGGCACCGGCTGAGGTGTGAAGCGCGGCATAAATCCCCTGGCAAACCAGATGAAAAGTGCTAGGTTGATGACGTCCTGCGGGGGTTTTGCGAGAGGAAGGAAGTCAATGAGACGATTGCTGTCCGTCCTGTTCGTCGTCGCCACCCTCTGTCTGGTACCGACTACGGCTTCCGCCGCGGCCGTGCAAAACGTCACGATTCCGCTCAACCTGACAGTCTTCAGTCCGTGCACGGGTGACCTCATCTCCGTGAGTGGATCGATCCACCTGCTTGCCACTGCGACCGCCGATGGTGCGGGAGGATTCCATGTTTCCTTCATGGACAACGTGTCGCAGGTGACTGGCGTGGGCTCGGTGACCGGGGCGACGTATCACGGCGTCGGCGGCGATTGGTTCACCGCCAACGTGCGACCACCATTTCCGGCTGAGTTCACCGTCACCGATGTCTTTGGCCTCATCAGCGCCGATTCGACACCCAATCTGATCGTTACGGACACGTTCCACATAACCGTCAACGCAGACGGGACCTTGACGGCCAACGTGGCGCGATTCAGCGCCGCGTGTAGAGGCTGACCGATCCGGAGGGGTGGAGCTTTTCCACCCCTCCTTCTCCCCACGAAGTGGGGAGGTCGGCCCGCTCGCGAAGCGAGCCGGCCGGGTGGGGGAGTAGCACTACCCGAAGCGGGCCGCGTAAGCCGTCTCGTTGCAGCGCCGCAGCTCCTCGTCGGTCATGCCCATCTCCGACGCGCGCTCGAACTCGCGGCTGAGCGTCGTGTCCGCGACCGTGCGCGAGTCGGTGCTGATGGTGCACCGCACGCCCGCGCGCACCAGCCTAGGCAGCGGATGCTCCGCAAGGGACGGCACCGACTTCGTTTTCCAGTTCGAGGTGGGGCAGAGATCGAGCACGACTCCCTCGGATCGCAGGCGCTCGACGATGCGCGGGTCGCGAGCACCGATCACACCATGGGCAACCCGCTCCACCCCGAGGTTCAGCGCGTCCTCGACGTTTGAAGGCTGGCCCGCTTCGCCCGCGTGGCACGTGAGTCGCAGGCCCGCGGCGCGTGCGGCCTCGAACGCTGGTCGATGCGGCGGCGCGGGAAAGCCAACCTCGTCGCCGGCAAGGTCGAACCCGACCACGCCGCGCCCCACAAACTTGCCAGCCTCCAGTGCAAGGGTGACGTTGTCCTCGACTGGATGCTGTCGCATCGCGCAGACGATGGCTACAGCTCGCAGCGGGCCGGCGGCGATACCCGCGAGGACCGCCTCGATCACCTCCGGCACAGTGAGCCCGCCGCGTAGGTGCAGGCGTGGCGCCCAACGCACCTCGAGATAGTCGATGTTCTCGGCGGCCGAATCGATGCACAGCTCGAGTGCAACTCGCTCGAGCGCCGCCGCCGTCTGCATCACCGCGATCGCGTCGTCGAAATACGAGATAAAGGCCGCTTGCGACGGACAATCCGGAGGCGCCACCATCCGCAGCGGGCGGGCGAGGTCGAGGTCCTGGCTGGTGGCTAGCTCCTCGGCGGTCGATGGGCGGACGGCTCCATCGAGGTGGCAGTGCAGCTCGGCTTTACGCCAGCTTCGGTAAATCAATTTCATGCCGGCTTGCCGCTCATGCCAACCGCCCCATTCCTGTTATGAATCTCCCATCGTGTCCGCCCCTAACGCGACCCCTTTGATCTCCGCCGCGAACCTCAGCAAGAGCTTTGGCAAGCTCGTCGCCGTCGACGGTATCGAATTTGCAGTCGCGCGCGGAGAGGCGTTCGGCTTCCTCGGTCCCAACGGGGCAGGCAAGACGTCGACCATGCGCATGATCGCCTGCGTATCACCGGTGAGAACCTGCAGATGTACGGTCGATTCTTCGACCTCCCGTGGGACGAGGCGGCCCGACGGGCGGACGAGCTTCTCGAGTTCGTCCAGCTGCAGGAACGCGCCAAGGACAAGGTCGACGTGCTCAGCGGCGGTATGAAGCGCCGCCTCTCTGTCGCGCGCGCGTTGATCAACCAGCCCGACCTGCTGCTCCTGGACGAGCCCACGACAGGCCTCGACCCTCAGGCCAGGCATCTCGTCTGGGACCGCCTGTACCGCCTGAAGCAGCGCGGGGCAACGGTCGTTCTCACCACCCACTACATGGATGAGGCCGAGCAGCTGTGCGACCGGCTCGTGGTCATGGACAAGGCCAAGATCGCGGCGGCGGGAACGCCGCGCGAGCTGATCGATGAGTACTCGACCCGCGAGGTCGTCGAGCTGCGCTTTCCGGTCGATGAGCAACCGAACCTCGATGGCGTGCTGAAAGATCTGG
>WNGH01007291.1_pt1 | contig 10532 bp, 7 predicted proteins | sample 5400631 | NCBI WGS metagenome assembly WNGH01 (sample SAMN13153373, study PRJNA577476) | soil metagenome | isolation source: 115 cm soil or saprolite under Garry oak tree replicate 1 | place: USA:California | collected 2016-06-15 | reverse complement strand
CAGCCCGACAGCCTATCCGCCTATCCCTCCATACTATACCAGCTCGCCTTAGAGGCTAAGGCTGGGAGGTTGCACATCATGCCCAGGAGGATCGCTTCCGGGGCGGAACCCCTACTGCCCCACATTCGAAACGCTTTGCGCGATACGTGGGGGATACCGGTGACCAACTTTTGGATTACTTCGGAAGGGGGATGTATGTCCTGGTCCTGTGGTAAGGGCGAAGGTATGCACCTCAATGAGGATTTGCAGATCGTCGAGGCCGTTGATGAAAATGGAAGTCCTATATCTCCCGGAATAAAGTCGAGCACGATCTACCTGACCAACCTCTTCAACCACACTCTCCCCTTGATTCGCTACGTGATCACTGATCAGGTCACCTTTCTTGCCGACGAGGAGTGCGCTTGCGGTTCAAAGCTGCGCCGAATCAGCGACATAGAAGGAAGGCTAGAAGACATGTTCACTTACGAGGGCGGTGTGAAAGTACATCCAGTCGTTTTTGACTCCTCATTCGAACACTATCCCAGTGTGATAGAGTATCAGGTCAGGCAGACTCAAAATGGAGTCGCAATCTTCCTCCTGACCAATGGTCCGGTTGTCTTGGAACTGCTCAAAACGAATGTGGCCGAATACCTAGAGAGATCGGGCCTTCATGATCCTGAAGTGACAGCGAGAATTGTGGACAGAATTCAACGAACACCTGGCGTTGCCAAACTGAAGAGATTTGTTCCACTAACAAGCGTTGAGCCAGCAGTGACTCCAACCCCCAGCGTTGTCGCCTGACTCTTGACATACTAAGGCCCGAGAAATAAGATCCGCTATTCTACCAGTGACTCGACAATTATCAGGACCTCTGTGAACCAGAATGAGCTTCGAACATGGGCAGTTGCGAGAGGCAGCTGAGAAATACGCCTACCATGACGCAAGCACTCACGGAGTCTATCCGAGACTCGCCTGGAAAAGAAGAAACCAGTCTCCCATAGCTAGGCTCGATGACGCTGTAGAATTCTTGGGTAAATGGAAAGCCCTACGTTTCAAAGGTGGGGGCACAGCCTTCAGAAGGATCTGCACCCGTTGGCTGAGAAAGAATCTGGCAATCTTAGAACGTCTGCAAGGCATGGTCCTCTACAGCCTTGCCCCCGAGGACTTTCAGCACATTCTTGACATTAGTTCTAGCTTCCGAGACTGCGGCACTCCACCAACCACATTCGGCAAAGCACTCCATTTCTTCCTCCCTAAAACAGTCATGATGTGGGACCAAGCAATAGTGAGGAACACATACAAACTACGCCCAGACCCGGAGAGCTTCGTGACATACCAACGCTTTGGATGGAAACTACTCCACCATGTTACGCGTGGCAAGACTGCCAATGTGCTACGGCAGCTTGAGGGAGACCATGCAAGATCCATCGGTTACTTCGAGCCAATGACCATGATCCTATATCACCTAGCATTTTCTCCCAAGCTGTCAGCAAGAGCCGTTGCAACGCTAGGAGGACCGCAAAGGCATTTTCTGGAGCTTTCGGATTCGAATCACTCGGCAATCTGGCTCAGCAAACGAGTAGTGCGAAACTAGTTCGTAGCCGATGATGTTATCTCTGCGAACCTCGCTTCTCACAGTATAACACGTCTGGGGCTGCTCAAGAGAGCCAACCTCGACAAGTCCTAGTCGACGTTTGGTTGGGCATCTCGTTATCATGAAGAGTTCGACGGCATTGCATCCAAGCTGAGGATTATCTTTCTTAGCCCTTGGTCGATGCGGACGATTCGTCGAGTGGGGTCGTAATGAACTAGGTCCTGCTCCGACGTGAGCTCGCAGTATCTTTCTACCCTGTGCTCTGGCCAACCGAGCTTCTCTGCTAAGTCTTTGGTCTTCCATTTCTTGCCGTTTGAGAGTGCTCTAAGAAATTCTTCCAGCCCGTCCAATTAACCCACTGGGTTTCTCAGAATAGGAAAGCAGGGAGGGAGAGTACAGCTCTTCGAGCAGCTGTAACAGGCGTTGACCGCGTTCAGTCAGTTCGTATACTGCGAAGGGCGCTTCGTCTTCATTCCTTCGAATGAAGGTCTTACCAACAAGAAATTCAATATAACCATTTACAATACGAAAGTTGAGATTTGCCTTGTAGACCATCTGGGTTTTTGAGACTCTGTCCCTAGCAAGAGACAGAATATCGAACATAACGCGTGTCGTGTCTCTACGATATCCTCGGACAAGATGACTCTCGCCCAAGTACAACACAGCGGAGCGCAAGATGCACCAATAGAGTATTTAAGAAATGTGGACTGGATTACTCAATATAAGTTCAGGCATCGCCCGCGTGAATACATTAAACCTGTAACCAACCTCCATAGACGCTTCAGGAGGATCCGTAGTGAAATGTGATCACATTCGGCTATGTTCAAGGGCTGGCACCGTAACTTAGTTCAGTGATCATTGTTTCTTGGCCGTTAATAGTAGTGGAGCGTCCAAGTTCCTTCACAGCAATGAGACTCAGTTGGCCCATTCATCACCAAGACCGTTTGTCGAACGCGAGGAGGCGACTGTCCCTATCGATATCGACGGGACAATTATCGCCGAAGCTAATCATTTCGATCACATTAATCGGAGTTGTAGCTCTTGGCTTTACGCAGGTACACGTTGCGCACGCCAGTAGTGGAAATAGTGTTTATGCCCCATTCGCACAGGTGACCTTCGGGGGGCAACAGAACGCCACCTGTACTTTCAACGGTGTTAACGTGGAGAACACGAGCTTTGTAACGAATACATGCGTTCAGTTTGACAACGTCAATACTTTCTACGCTGGCGCAGTCGGTTTCGCGAGCGTAGCTACGGAAGGCAACTCGGCATTCACTCAAGGCACAAGCTTCCATGTCGAGGATAGCCAGAACAGCAATGTTTGGGTGGGATGCTGCCAACAAGGCGATTTGTTGTATGCCGATGTCGCTGCGAACGGTTTTGTCGGATTCAACGGTCGAGGGGACTCGGGGATCAACATAATCATCAATCAATGGGCCAATCTGCCCAACGGTCCGGGTTGCGGAGGCGTTTGTTATGCGCCGGGCATCGCCAACACTTGGGAGTATGCCTGTTACGCATGGGCTTTCGAGGCGGGCCAAAATGTATGCAATGGGTCTGTCGTTATCCAACCTTGGACTCGATTCTACTTCCCTGTTGGCAGTAGCATTAACGGCTGGTTCGAGTTCGTATTCCAGGTTGTTGCTGCCTCTTTCGCTCAGGGTGATAGTGCTGCATCAAACTTCTGGGGGGACAGCTCTCATCCGTTCTACGCCGCGGTCCTCGACTTCGGCTGGGTCCATCCTTCAGCGCCTGCGCCGCCCACCCAAGATGGGGTCCACGGGATACCTAACGGAGGAGCATACACAAGCGGCCTTCTATGCTGGTACCCTGTGAACGACATAGCTCTTGACAAGAGCTACGATGTCCAGATCGCGAGTGATTCGGGGATGACGAATATCGTAAGCTCGATCAATCGGCCTGTAAGTCAAGGTTTTTGCGTGAATCAAGCTCTATCGCAGGGCCAGTACTATTGGCGTGTAAGGGATAATGATGTTCTGGGCGATGTTGGCACTTGGTCCTCAACATGGTCGTTCATCATCGACAAGACTCCCCCTCCCGCACCGGTCCTCGTTTCACCCACAAATGGGGCAACTGTGAACAGTGGACGAGCAACTCTAACATGGAATGCCGTTACCGACCTCGGATCTCCACCTAGCGGAACAGCGTACTACAACGTCCTGCTCGACAGAAGCTCGGCCTGTATCACAACGCAGGTCTGCACCGGTAACTATCAGGGTGGTACGCTGACCGGCACTTCAATTCCGTCATCGTCCAGCGTTTCCTTGTTCCAGGGGACTTGGTACTGGGGGGTCCAAGCTGTCGACAGGGCGGGAAATGCGGGACCCTGGTCCGCTCCATTCTCGTTCTTGGACACTGCCGACTATTCCGTCTCGGTGAGTCCTGCCTCCGTCTATGTTCTTGCGGGATCGTCACCCGCACTCACTATCACGGTTGCTAGCTCGAACGGGTACTTCGGATCCGTCGCTCTGTCAGAGGCTCTGGTTCAGCAAACGGGAACGAGCTGTGGCTCCAGTTGCCCAGTGGTGGCCATCAGTCCCAGCAGTGGCACCCTAACCGCGAACGGCTCCTTCCAGTCAACCCTATCCATTTCGACAACGGCCTTTACGCCGTCTGGGCAATATGCAATAACGCTCACAGCGACTAGTGGATCCCTGACTCACACTTTCGCCGTCCAGCTCACAGTGAACGGTGACTTTTCGATTACAAGCAGCTCCTCCAATCCATCAGGTATTGCTCCTGGCGGCTCTTCCTCTTCCCTAATAACCGTCAGGAGTTTAGGCTTCACAGGAACAGTATCGTTCTCGACCAGTGCGGTTTCCGGCCCAGGCTGCCCCGGGAGTACTTGTCCCACGACCGGATACAGTCCTGGTTCAGTATCGCTGAGTCCCGGCTCGACAGCGACTTCTACCCTTACGATCGGAACTCTTTCCTCGACCCAGATGGGAGCCTACGCGGTCACGGTTGCTGGAACTAGCGGTTCCCTGAGTCACACTACCACGGTCAATATTCAAGTAGGGAACTTTACAGTTTCCTCAAGCCCAACGAGCACTACAGTCAACGCAGGTACCTCGGGTAGCTCGACCATCACAGTCGGTGCCCTGGCGGGGTTCACCGGGACAGTCGCACTCTCTCAGAACGGAGGCTCGTCCTGTTCACTGAGCCCCACTAGCCTTTCGTTCGCATCATCGGGCTCGGGAACCTCCACACTAACATGCAACTTCGCCACTGGAGGAACTTACGTAGTGACGGTGACCGGTACCAGCGGCTCAACGTCGCACAGTGCTACGGTAACATATCTGGTGTCGGACTTTTCCTTGACTGACAATCCGACATCACAGACGATCACACTGGGTGGCGAACAACAGACCGTAGTCACTGTTAGTAGCATTGGCGGATTCTCCGGTACAGTCAACCTCGTCGTTAACGTTCCATCAGGAATCTCATGCTGGTTCACGACGCTGAACAACCACTCGTCAGTGACAGTCTCATCTGGTGGCAGCGCTTCGGAATATCCAACCTGTACTGGAGGTCCAGCTGGGCAATACACGGTCACCATAACCGCAACCAGCGGATCCGCCACGCGCACCTTGACTCTTCCGATCACGATTACAGACTACAGCATGTCCCAGATGCCGAGTGTCTCTTTCCGGGCGAACACGGTCACCAACGGTACGATTACACTCAGTAGTCTTCAGGGCTTTTCAGGCGCGGTCTTCTTCTCGACCAATAATAATGCAGGCCTAAACGTCTCATGCCCCGGAAACGGGGTAACGGTGCCAGCCAACGGGAGTGTAAACGCGGTCTGCACCTTTTCTTCATCCACCCCTGGAACATACAGCGTAACCATTACAGGCGTATCCTACCCATGTTGCGAGTATTACCCCGCGTCGGTTACGCACTCGATTACGCTCACCGTGACTGTTACTGGAGTAAGACTGAGCAACGACCCGACCAATGCAGCCTGGACTATTGTAGCCAATAATTGGGCGCTGGTTAGCGGGAAGCTTGACGGCTCCGGAGTATCGTCCGAGATCGCGACCTCCTCGAATTACGCTTCTGATCGGATAGTCTCAGTAAGCGCCAAGACGGTGTCGCCTGGGACCCAGCCCTGGTACAGCGCGTGGATACGCGGAAAATGGATCGATAACTGCAACTCCGTAACGCTAGCCATGGACAACGGTGCAAATATGGGGCTAGATCTCTCGGTCTCGCAAGGATGCACTGCGAATCACTATGGAGCAACGACGAACCTCGTCAATACGGCATGGCATACCGTGATGATGGTCTTCACCGGAAACGAGGTGAAGGTCTACATAGACGGCACACTGTACATCGACGCAACCGACTCCTTCATAGGAGCTCTAGGTGCTGCAAAGGTAGCATTAGCCTCGTGGGGCCCGTCCGAATCACAGTTCGACGGCCTCACAATCAGCTAGTCACTTTCCGCCAGAACAACAATGGGATAAAGCGTGGCCGGTAGACTCTGCTTGACGTATTCTCTGAGCCGTTTCAGCTAATCTTGACTCTCCGCTTCCGGTCGCTCTGATGCGGGCGCATTCTAACTGCGAAGTCGGCCAATCCCAACTGCTAGAAAAAGTAGGCCAATGATCAAAAGGGAGGGTCTGAAGCCCGCCCGGATCCGGATAAGTGCATAGAAAGGCGGTTTCTTAACAATGATAATCTGGCCATTTCATCAATGATACGGGAGCAGTTTCGCTCTCGGGTCCAAGCAATGGTCAGGAACCGGTACAAACTCCGCCCGGACCCAGAGAGCTTCGTCTCATACGAGCGCTTCGGATGGAAACTACTCCATAACGTTACATGCGGCAAAACTGTCCAAGTGCTACAGCAGCTTGAGAGAGACCATGCAAGAACAGTCGGATACTTCGAACCGATCACCATGATCCTCGACCATCTCGCATTCTCTCCTAAGCTGTCAGCAAGAGCCGTTGCAGCGCTGGGAGGACCTTCGAAGGCGTTCTCACCCGATCTTTCGTTGTGAACGTCAGTGCGTTGTGCCGCTAATTTCGTGAAGACTGCGTCTAAACGTTTTCTGCGCGCGTGTCTTTCAGCAAGGCGCATAATGCGACTTTGGCCAACCCATTACTCAACCTAACCCACGAGACAGAAAAAGAGAGGTCATGGCGAGAAACGAGTGATATACACGCGTCAAGGTGATGTCTTCTTGAATAGCATTGGCGAAGAAAAGACGCAAAGCCGAAATCTCGGAAGACCAAGTCAAGACATTCTTTCACATCATCAAGAACTCTGACAAGCTGACCCGTGAAAGAGATTGCCTGATATTCAGGCTGATCTACCGGTACGGTCTCAAACCGGGAGAAGTAGCAGGAAACGTACGTCAACATTCACGAGTACCAGGAATTGCCATTACAGACCTTGTGCACGAAAGGAACGCCGTGATTGTTCACAAGGGAGCAATAGCTGAGTTCAAAGTTTACCGACTATCTGTCGAACCGGAAGACATGAAACGGCTTCTTCAATACAAAGGAGAGAGAACCGAAGGCAAGCTTTTCGATATCGATGCTGATAGTGTCAACTACTTCTTCCATCAATATGCTAAACGAGCAAACTTCCCACGTGACGCATCTCCCGAGATTCTCAGGACTTTCTACAAACCACCTGAAATTGAAAGACGTTACTACCGTTATCTCGGAGAAATCGAGTCGGACATTGTTGAAGCGTCGTTGGACATGGCAAATCATTATGTGGTAAGTTTTTGCATTGAGAATACAGTGCGAAGACTCATCTTACGAACATTGGAAGACAAATACGATAAGGATTGGTGGAAGACCAAAGTCCCATCAGACATACAGCAGTATGCAGAAGAAAGACAGCGAGAAGAAAGAGAAACTACCCGAGACATAAGGTCCGACGAACCTTTGAACTACACAACCTTCGGTCACTTGAAGGTCATAATAGATGTTAACTGGACTGACTTCGAGGACAAGATTCGCAGCAGAGGGTCTATCGACAAGGCACTGTCTGGACTCGGTGAATTTCGCAACATAATTGCTCATAGCGGAACTCTCAGCAAAGACGACAAGGAAAAGTTCGATATGGCAGTTAGGGACTGGCGGAGAGTCCAATCCCCCAACTAACCAGTTCTGGCCCAAATGAGCATATCCAACAAGGTTGCGCTCTACGCGATGCTTCCGGCCGTGGGCATTCTGGTCTACGGTTCGGCCTCGATCTTCATCTATCCCACAACCATCGAGGCGCGAGTAAGCATCTTCTCTTCGATAGCTACGAGCGTTACTGTACTCTTTCTCATTTCGGAAAGGCTCAGAGATTCTGCTCTCAGAAAACTCGAATTTCTCAACAAGAGAGCGTTCAGCCCATCGTTAAGAGCCAGCAAGGGCACCGTTCAGAACATAGACCTAGAACAATCTAAGACATTCGCCCGGAGCGGTGAACTATTGAAACACCACGGGAGATTCTTACGATTGACTAAGCTCTATCCGAAGAGTCTCATAATAAGCCTGGACATCGGGGCTGGGATCGTCGAAGTCTACGAGAAATCATGGCAAAGTGTCCTTGATACTGGGTACAAGGAAATGGGTATGTCCAATTTCAATATCTGGGCTGTGTTGAAAGTGCTAGGTTTCGAGGTAATCGGCAACTATGATGATGCGCATCTCGCCCCCGCGAAACAGTTTTTTGAACGGTTCACAAAGGCAAACCCCGAACTTGCGAAGGAGTTTCCTGTCAAAGGTAAGGAAGTGCTAGAGATCAAGGCTGAAATTCACAAGAAATTGATTGACTTCTTCGCGGACAATCAATTAGAAGAAGCCCGAGAACCGTATGCGGTTTATGGTGGATTACCTATGCCCAACCCTTACTGAATCAGCATCGTTTGCTTAGCGGCACGAGAGTCCCTATGAGAAAGCCTGGGAATAGATAGACAGTTTGTTAACAATGATAATGTGCCAGTTCATCAATGGTACGCGAGCAGTTTCGCTCTCGTGTCTGAGTAATAGTGAATCGACGACTCAACCCTACAGATGTCGAGTCAGCGGAGCGACTGGCGCGAACGACTGCACGCCAACCCTTCACGCATGGAACAAGAACTAGCAATCAAACTACAAGACAACGGAATACAGTCAAGAAATGCCGAAAGTAGTTGTATCTCGCGACGCAAACCTCTTGTTTGGGAAGTTCTATGACCTATTGATTGCAAGCGATGCGATTCAACGACCTGATTGTCCCTAGGAATTGCCTTGAGAGTCGGCTGAGGGTCCATTACAGTGTTAAGGTCCGGTTGAGATCGGTTCTCCGTGATAGGGGGATGTTGGTGGGTCGGTGTAATAATCTGGTCAGTTCGGGACCCTCTAAGAGAATTAGGTATGCGCGCTAGTCTCGCGACGTAGAACTGCCTAGTATTCTTGAATCCCGTCTTTACGAATGATGGGTTTCAGAAACGTGGTTGATGCCGCTTTCTCTAGAACGATCTCGATCGGGAAACGTTTCGTGCAACTATCCCTAGCTTAGGGATGCTATTTGGGGCGCGTATCGTTTGGTTGCGACGAAGAAGATGTAGAAGGCTGTGAGTCCGATTATGTAGAATGTGCTGGCGATGAAGAAGGGCAGCTGGAGTAGTCCCAGTCCGAGTATGAATCCGCCGAAGTAGGTGCTTAGACTGTTGGGCAGTCGGAATGTAATGTTGCTCAAAGCGCTCACTAGGCCTCTCTGTTCTGCGGGGAATATGCTCATGGAGAATGAGTCGATGAGCGGGCCTGCCATGTTCATGAGCGCTGCTCTTACTATGTAGACTCCTGCTGCTAGTGCGAAGATGGGGATGAAGGCCATGCTTAGCATGAAGAGCATGGACGAGCCTGTGGTGAGGATGATGGCGCGCATCTGTCCGAATTTGGTGGCGAGTCGGGGGCTGGCGTATGCGGAGAATCCGATGAGTATGTTGGAGAAGGCGAGGATTGGCCCGCTGTAGCTGTCGGAGACGTTGAATCGGTAGTAGAACCAGGCGCCTACGAGTGGGATGATGAATCCTGCCCCGAATCCTATCGTGCTCGCGACGAAGCCCAGCTTTGCGAGTGTTCCCTTGTTTTCCAGTCCTGACCATCTGCGTTCAGGGTTGTGGGTCTCCCGGTGGTTTCGGAGTAGAACGTAGAACATCAGGGGACTGAGGAAGCTCGCCAGGCCGAGTATTAGGAGTGTCTGCCTATGAAGCGTATAATTTGTGAGGCCAGTTAGAGATTGCAGAGCTGGAAATGCTCCGGGGAGGACGAGGCCGATTCCGGTTGTGACATTGATCATAATGAATGATAGCGAGAAGACTCTGTTCCTGTTGGAATTGTCAGTTAGATCCGCTAGAAGCGCATTCCAGGTTGTCACGCTGGCTCCTTCCGCGAATCCCAAAGCGACGCTCGCGGAGATGAGATACAGGAAATTCGTTGTTACCGCGAAGACTAGCAGCGCGGCGGCACCGGCTAGATTTCCAAGGATCAGTAACTGCTTTCGACCGTAGATGTCGGAGACGATTCCGAGAGGAATGGATGTGAGAACGACGGCGATGCCCTGGGCTGCGATTAGTAGTCCTGCTTGTTCGGCTGTGAACCCGACGGTAACGATCCAGGCTCCCAGGACAATATAGAGGAAACCAAGTCCGAGGAAGACTGGAACGAATGACAGAATGAGCATTGTGGCAGTTGGCGGTATTGAGCTAGCTTCTTGATTCGCCAAGCGATCTTCAACATTGGGCTTTTAGTTCCCGCCCGATAAAGCAATGGGCCCATGCGGGAGTGCCGACCAGCGTTCAATGGGTCCGCCCTCTGCAGTTGTTTAGAGAGTATTTGTCCCGGTTCGCGTCAGTGATTTATGGTCTTATTTATCCGGATTTTTCTTCTGCGTTCAGGGCGAGTTCTTGTTTGTTTTCGATCTGGTTTTGTCTTATCTCTTC
>WNGH01020875.1_pt1 | contig 10533 bp, 8 predicted proteins | sample 5400631 | NCBI WGS metagenome assembly WNGH01 (sample SAMN13153373, study PRJNA577476) | soil metagenome | isolation source: 115 cm soil or saprolite under Garry oak tree replicate 1 | place: USA:California | collected 2016-06-15 | reverse complement strand
GACCCGCGGGAGGCGCCGGTCCGCTCGCGGTCGTCGCATCCCGGCGCACGCAGGCCCTCGAAGGGCGTGTCCTCGACGTCACGCCGGTCGGCGAGGACCGCGTGCTCGTCCTCTACGAGACCGCCCTCGCCCTCTATCGCCTGGACGAGGCCGGACTGGGGCTGCTGTCGCGGCGCGAGCTGCCGGGGCCGACGGTGCCGGTACGCTTCCCGGGCGGGATCATCTTCCTTGCTCCCGCGGAGGGCGCGGCGTGGGTGCTGACGAGCCAGTCGCCCCGCGCCGTGCTATACGGCCTCGACGGCGGCCGCCTCGAGGAGCGGCAGCAGGCCGAGGCGCTCTTCTGGCCGCGGACGCCGCGCGGCCTGCGCTATCGGCCCGGGACGAACCTGCTCGAAGGCGCGGTGGCGGATCTCGGCGACGGTCCCTTCCTGCGCCTCGACCCCCGCGGCGCGGCGCTGACGCCCGACGGCGGGCTTTGGGTGGGCTCCTCCGACGGACCGCGGGCCGTCGGCGGAGTCCGGGCTGGAGGCGGACTGGCCCGGCCCGCGCCGGACCTGATCGCGGTCGCGGGCGGCGATCCGCCCGGCCCGCGCGACGCCGTGCTGCTCATCGACGCGCGCGATCCCGGCCCGACGCCGCTGCAGTCGCTGCCGGTCGACGGCGCCGTCCGCGCCCTCGGCGCGCGCGGCACGCCGGCGAAGATGCGGCTGGTGGCGGCCGTCGAGGAGGGACGGGGGACCCATCTGGTCGTGATCGACCTCGCTCCCCTGTCGCCGTGAAGCGCGCGGGCCCCTGTGCGGCGACGGCGCTTCTCGCGACGCTCGTTCCGCTGCTCCTCCAGGCCGCCCTCGGACCCCGTTACGGCGGGGAGCTGAAGGTCGGGGTCGCGGAGCTGCCCGGCACCATCGAGCCGGGAGCGGAGCGCGGCCTCGGCGCGGGCGTCCTGTCGGCATTGGTGCACGAGACGCTGGTCGGCGTCGACGAGGGAGGGTTCCCCTCGCCCGCGCTCGCGCAGGGATGGAGCACCGCGGCCGGCGGACGCGAATGGACGCTGCGGCTGCGGGAAGGGGCGGCCTTTCACGACGGCCGTCCGGTCGGCGCGGCCGACGCCGCGCGCAGCATCCGCCGCTTCCTGCGATCGCCCTCGTTCGCCGCCGCGCGCCTGGCGGAGGGGCTCGAGGGCGGCGAAGGCTTCCGGTCCCGCCGCAGCGAGGAGCTGACGGGGATCGCGGCGCCGGACGCGAAGCGGCTCGTGCTGCGTTTCTCCCAACCCACGGCGCTGCCGCTGGCTCCGCTGGCGGCGGCGGCGGCCGCGATCACGGGACCGGGCGGCGCCGGAGCCGGCCCCTTCGTGCCCGCCGCGCCGGTTCCCGGTCGCCGCCTCGCGCTCACGGCCTTCAGCGGCCACGTGCGAGGACGCCCGTACCTGGACCGGGTCGAGGTCGTCGCGCTGCCCGATGCGTCGTCGGCGCCCGCCGAGGTGGCGTCGGGCCGCGTCGACATCGCACCGGGCGAGCCCGGCATCACGAGGCTCGCGTCGACGCTGCTGCTGATCCTCGACCCGTCGCGCCCACCCTTCGACCGGCCGGCCGCGCGCGCGGCGGTAGCGGCGGCGATCGATCGCGGCGACCTGGTGCGCCATCTGCTCCCGGGCGGCGACGCGGCCCCGTCGCTGCTGGTGCCCGCGCTGCTGCCGCCCCTCGGCCTCGGCGAATCGCCGTCGGCCGGGCGCGTCACCGGGACCGCGACGCTCGCCGTGGGACTGGACGTGCCGCCGGTGGCGAGCCAGCGCGTCGTGGCGCATCTCACGGCCCTGGGATTGCGCGTCGGGGTCGTGCCCTCGAGTCCGGCGACCGTGGTGGCGGCGCCCACGCATGCGCGTCTGGTGATGTGGTCGCCGGAGGTGCCGGAGGCGGGCCTCGCGCTGGCGGAGCTGGCCGCGCTCGCGCGTCCCGGCCCCGCCGCCCGGGCGGAGCTCGGCGGCGCGCTCGACGAGACGGAGCCGGCGCGCCGGCGGGCCCGGCTGCACCGCGCCGAAGCGGCGCTGCGATCGGAGTGGGTGCTGGTGCCGCTGGCCAGCGTGCCGGTCTCCTATCGCACGCGGCCGGGCGTGCACGGAGCGGCCATCGACCTCGGCGGCCGCCTCGTGCTCGAGGACGCGTGGGTGGAGCCGTGACCGGCGGCCTGCGGGCGCGGCTGCTGGCCGCCTTCGTGCTCGTGGCGGTGCCGCCCCTGCTGCTGCTGACCGCGGCCGTGACCGCGCTGCTCGCCCGCAGCTTCACGCAGTCCGGCGACGAGCGGCTCCACGACGCGCTCGCCTCCGCGCTCGCGCAGGTGGACCGGCAGCGCAAGCGGGCCGAGGCGGAGGTCGGCGCGGTGGCGGCGGACCTGCCCGACCGGCGGCCGCCCGCCGACGAGCTGCCGCACCTGGCCAAGAAGATCGGCGAGAGCCACGCGCTGCCCGCGCTGGAGATCGTCGATGCGGGCGGGCGCGTCCTCTCCTCGCGCCACTGGCTGGCCGGCTTCAACTTCCCGGAGCAGGACGGACTGTTTCCCGGCGACGACGCGCTGCGCGTCGAGAAGGTGTCCGAGGGGTACGGCGAGGCCGAGCGGCTGGCCGTGATGGCCTCGCGCACCTCCACCCTCTACGGCGCGCCGGTGACGGTTCGGGGCGGCACGTTCATCGACGGCGAGTTCCTCTCGGAGATGTCGGGCCTCACCGGCGTGCGTCTGGCCATGCGCGACCGGCGGCGCCAGCGCTGGATCGCCCCGACGGGCTCGCCCGTGCTCGACTGGAGCGAGCCGACCTTCACCGGCGGGGACGCCAGGGGCGAGGTGTCCCTGGACGGGACCGCGTACCGCTTCGCCGCGGTCGCGCGCAACCACGATCTGTGGCTCGTGGCCGCGCTGCCGCGCGGCGAGCTGGACCGGCTCACCGGTCTCGTGCGCGGCCTGGCCTTCGGCCTCGCCGCGGCCGCGCTCGTGGGCGCGGTCCTGGCCGCGGTGCTGCTGTCCGGCCGCATCGCGCGCCCGGTGCGCGAGCTGGCCGAGCAGTCCCGCCGGGTGGCGGCCGGCGATCCCGGCGCGGCCGTCGTCGCCCCCGCCGGCGACGAGGTCGGCGAGCTGGCCCGCGCGTTCAACGCGATGACGGCCGAGCTGCGCACGTCGCGCGCGCGGCTGCTCCAGACCGAGCGCGTGGCGGCCTGGCGCGAGATGGCCCGGCGGCTGGCCCACGAGCTGAAGAACCCGCTGTTCCCCATCCAGCTCTCGATCGAGACGCTGCGGCGCGCGTGGGACGAGCCCGGGGGCCGCGACCGCTTCGCCGCGCTCTTTCGCGAGTCGAGCGACACCGTGCTCGACGAGCTGCAGTCGCTGCGCCGCATCATCGAGGAGGCGCCCGGGCTCGGCGCGGTCAGCGCGGACCGCGCGCTGCTGGCGCGCGCCCTCGGCAACCTCGTCGCCAACGCCCTCGAGGCCATGCCGGAGGGCGGCACGCTCCGCGTGCGCGCCGCGCCCGCTCCGGACGGCGTCGTCATCGAGGTCGCCGACACCGGCCCCGGGCTCGACGAGGAGCAGCGCACGCGTCTCTTCACGCCCTACTACACGACCAAGAAGGGCGGCACCGGCCTCGGCCTCGCGATCGTGCAGGGCATCGTGTCCGACCATGCCGGCCGCATCGAGGCGCGCAGCGCGCCCGGCGAGGGCACGACGTTCAGCCTCTACCTCCCGCGCGACCCCGCGTCGGTTGTAAGCTCTCCCCCCGTGCGGGAGCGCCCGGCGTGAAGCCGAAGATCCTCATCGTCGACGACGACCAGGGCACGCTCGCCTCGCTCTCCCGCGCCTTCGCCCTCGAGGGCTATACGGCGGTGACCGCACCCTCCGCCGCGCGCGGGCTCGAGAAGCTGGCGGAGGAGCCGGTCGACGCGGTGCTCTCCGACGTGGTGATGCCCGAGATGGACGGGCTCGAGTTCCTCTCCCGGGTGAAGGAGCGCGCGCCGGACGTCCCGGTCATCCTCATGAGCGGCCAGGCCACGGTCGAGACGGCGGTCAAGGCCACGCGCATGGGCGCCCTCGACTTCGTGGAGAAGCCGGTCGGCCTCGACCGGCTGCTCCTCACCCTGCGCAACGCGCTCCGCCTCGACCGCCTCCAGCGCGAGAACCGCGAGCTGCAGCGCTACTGGCAGGACGAGCTGGCCCTCATCGGCGACAGCCCGTCGATGGGCGCCCTGCGCTCGCTCGTCGAGCGGGCGGCGCCGTCGGACGTGCCGGTCCTCATCCAGGGCGAGAACGGCACGGGCAAGGAGCTGGTGGCCCGCGCCGTCCACGACCTCTCCCCGCGCCGGGGCCAGTCCTTCGTCAAGATGAACTGCGCGGCGGTGCCGGCGGAGCTGGTGGAGAGCCGCTTCGAGCAGGCCGACGGCGGCACGCTCTTCCTCGACGAGATCGGCGACATGCCCGCGCCGATGCAAGCCAAGCTGCTGCGCGTGCTGCAGGACGGAGAGATCACGCGCGTGGGCGGCGGCGGCGAGATCCGCGTGGACGTGCGGGTCATCTCCGCCACCAACAAGGACATCGACGCGCTGCTCGCCGAGAGTCGCTTCCGCGAGGACCTCTACTACCGGATCAGCACGCTGACGGTGAAGACCCCTCCCCTGCGCGAGCACGCGGGCGACGTCCCGGCCCTGGCCGCCCACTTCGTGGAGGGAGCCTGCCGCCGCAACCACTGGAAGCCGCGCCGGCTGGCCCCGGACGCGGTGGAGCTGCTGCGCCAGCAGCCGTGGAAGGGCAACGTGCGCGAGCTGCGCAACGTGGTCGAGCGGCTGCTGATCCTCTCCGACGCCGATCCCATCGGCGCCGCCGACGTCCGCGCGGCCCTGCCGTCGGCCGCCGCGCCCTCTCGCTCCGCCACCGCGCCTCCGACCGGCTCCTTGCGTGAGCTGGCCGACGCCTTCGAGCGCGACGTCATCCGCGAGCGGCTGCGCCTGGCCGGCGGCCACGTCACCAACGCCGCCCGCAGCCTCGGGCTGGAACGAAGCCACCTGTACAAGAAGTGCAAACAGCTCGGGATCGACATGCGCGAAGGCACGTAGCTTGCGTTGCTTTTGAACGCGGAGGACGCGGAGGAGAACGAAGAGGTCGCGGAGACCTGATTCTTTTCTCTGCGTCCTCTCCGTTCGTTCTCCGCGCCCTCCGCGTTTACTTGGGATCAGGACCGCTTGAGAGAGACCTTCAGCGTCACCTCGCCAACGCCGATCTCGTCGCCGTCGGAGAGCGGCTCGGCCTTGCCGATCGGCCGGCCGTTGAGCCGCGTGCCGTTCGCTCCCCCCGCGTGCTCGAGCGAGGCGGCCTTGCGGTCCTCGCTGAGGATCACCTTCGCGTGCGTACGCGACACGGTGGCGTGCTTCACGCGCAGCGCCGCGTCGGCCGACCGCCCGAGCACATGTGACCCGGGGGCGGTGACGGCCAGGTCGTAGCCCGAGCCGGCGAGGCGGACCTCCGCGATCGCCGAGGGCGCGGCGGGCGCGGGCGCCGGGACGGGCGCGGGCGGCGGAGCGGCGGCAGGAGGCGGGGCCGCGGGCGGCGGCGTCCTGGCCGGACCGGGACGCGGCGGGCTCGCGGCCGGCGGCGCGGCGGCCGCGGGCGGCTTCACCACCGGCGTCTTCTGCGTCGTCTTGCTCGCCAGCTCCTGATGCAGGCTTGCGATCGCCTCCCGCTCGCCGGAATCCCATTCGAAGCGCGTCTTCCAGTCCGTCGAGAAGCGCGGCTGCTCCGCACCCTCGGCCGGGTCCAACCCCGCCGGACGCCGCCGGACCCCCGAGCCCGAAGTGACCTCCCCGATCTCGATCCGGACGCGGTACGCCTCGACGCCTCCCAGCAGGATCACGTCTCCGTCTCGAAGGAGGGCGGTCATTACCTTCGCGCCGTTGACGAACGTCCCGTTCGACGAGCTGAGGTCCGTCAGCACGAGCTGGTCGACGGTGCGCTCGATCCGGGCGTGCACCTTCGACACCGCCCCGCCCTCGGCCACGATGTTGCAGGCGGCGCTGCGGCCGAGCGTGACCTCCCCGACCGCGATCTCGTGGGGGATCGCGTCGGCGGAGTCCGCCGTCAGCGACGCCCCCACGATCCCCTGCTGCCGCACCAGCCCCTGCGCGACCGCGCGCATCACGAAGATCAGCTCCGCCGTCTTGCCGAGCGTGATCACGTCGAGGTGCCGCAGCCGGTCCCGCACGATCCGCTGGCCGTTCAGCAGCGTGCCGTTGGTGCTCTTGAGGTCCTCGAGCCAGTAGGCGCGGCCGTCCCAGTGGATGCGTGCGTGCTGGCGCGAGACGCCATCGAGCGGGATCGCCACCGCGAGCGTGGAGTCGCGTCCGACGACGGCCTCGTCGGACTTGAGCGCGAAGCTCAGCGTGGCGCCGGCGCGGACCCGGCAGAGGACCTGGGCGGGAGGCCGCGCGGGCGCGGGAGCCGGCGCGGAGCCGGGCGCGGGCTCGGCCGCTGCGCTCACGGGACCGCCGGCGGGTGGTACCGGTGGCATGTCTGGCAATCCTGGCTCACGCTCCGCGGCTTGTGGCACTCGCGGCAGCTTTCGATGCCGGCGAAATTCAGGTCGGCGGACACCTTGCTCTTCCGGATGGCGCCGTGGCAATGATAGCAGTCGCCCTGGACGGGCAGCAGGTGCGGCTGGTGCTCGAAGCGGGCGCGCACGAGAACGGGGCGCGCCGCGACCGGGCGGGCCATCGCCGCGCCGGTGAAGATGTGGCACTTCACGCAGGGCACCGTCAGGACCTCGACGGTCTCCTTCTTGCGCTGCAGCTCGGCCGGCGTGAGGGGAGCGCGCGGCGCGGGCCCCTGCGCCAGCAACGCCAGCCGGGCCTGGACGTCGCCGATCGCGCGCACGAGCGCCTCGCGCTCCGGCTCCAGGAGCGCCTCGCCCGGGGGGGCGATCCCGGCCGCGCGCAGCGATTGCTCGTCCATCACGCGCTGCCGCTCGGCCTGGCGCTGCGTGCGGACGCGCCGGAGCACGTCCTCCCCCGGCTCGCCCGGAGCCAGCGCGAGCGCCCGCCGCCGCAGGTCCTGCGCCCGCAGGGCGAGCGCCGGGTCGGCGGCCTCGATCGCGTCCAGCGCGGCCAGCAGCTCGCGCCGCCGAGCCTCGAACTCGTCGCCCGGCAGCGCCGCGGAGCCGGCCCCGGCGGGAAGGGCGTCGCCGGCGGACTTGAGCTGCTGCGCCTCGGCGAGGCCGCCCGCGTCGGCGGCCGCGGCGGCCGCCGCCTGCACCTCGGCCAGCCGCGAGAGTCCCGACGCCGCCGGAGATGCCGTCGCCTGGGCCGCGATGCGGGCGTCGAGCCCCCGCAGCTCCACCTCGATCGACTGCTGCCGGTTGCGGAGCGCGCCCTGGTCGAGGCTCGCCAGCGGTGTGGCCTGGGCGAGGCGCCGCTGGAGCTGGCTCAGCCGGGCGAGCAGCGCGCCGCGCTCGGCCGCCCATCCCTCCGGGTCGATCTCGCGCCGCAGCTTGCGGAGGTTGAAGAGCACCCACTCGTCCTTGTGATGGACGGCGCTCCGGCCGACCTTGCCGCGGCCCGTCTGGAACTCGTCCGCCCGCAACGCGACGCGCACACCGAGGGCGGCGATCTGCTCGGGAGGGAGAGCGTCCTCCTGCGGCACCGGATCCACCGTTCCGAGCGAGCCGTCCTTGGCGTGACAGGAGGCGCAATGGAGGTCGAAGGATACCGGGCCGAAGTCGCGCTGGTCGGCGGAGCGCTGGTGGCACTCGGCGCAGCTCCGTTCGATCCGAACGCTCTTCACCTTGGCCACCTCCGCGAGGTGTCCCGCGAACTTGCCCGGCTCGGCGGAGTCGTGGCCGAACTTCAGGCCCGGAGCCTCGGCGGACCGGGCGCGCAGGACCGCGAACTCGGGGTGGCCGGAGAAGCTGCGGAAATGGCACTGCGCGCACTGCACCTCGTCGACCGCCGTCAGCCGCGCGTCGCGGCCGCGGTGCTCGACGTGGCAGCGCGCGCACGCCAGCGTGGGCGCCGCCGCCGCCTTGCGGGCGTCGCCGCTGCCGAAGAGGACGTGCACGCCGTTCGTGAGGCGGCCGGCGCCGCTGGGATCGTGGCAGCGCTGGCAGCGCAGGTCCGACGCGCCCGTCCGCGGCGTGTGGCACTCCTCGCACCGCGCCTCGATCGGCGCATGCCGGCTGATCACGCTTCCCGGCGCGAGGGGCCGCCGCGCTCCGGCCGCCTGCAGCAGCAGGAGCACCGCGAGCAGCCCGCCGCCCAGGACCAGCGCCGGGAGCAGGAAGCCCCATTTCCCTCTCGGGAAGAGGTAATGCGGGGTTCGCCCCGGCGTCCCCCACGTCACCTTGCGCGGCATCTAGCGAGGCTGCGCCTCAAACCCACGAGGCGCAGCCTCGCGTCGACAGTCGGTAGTCGACAGTCGACAGTTCATTCGTCCGAACCGCCCCGCTCGACCTTGCCTCGCAGGGCGTGGAGCATCCGAGAGACCTCCGAAGCCTCGACCAGCAGGGGCTCGGTGACGTCGCCCGCGATGTACCCCAGGTCGCGGCAAAGCATGAGCAGGTACTCGGTTTCGGCGAGCGACGCCTCGGCCAAGTTCAGGAAGCGCGCATAGTCCTGAGGGGTACGACGCTTCGATCCCTCCGCGATGTTCGTCGGCACCGAGACGGCGGCGCGCCGTAGCTGGGAGACCACGCCAAAGCGTTCCTGCGACGGAAATGCCTCGGTGAGGCGGTACACCGCCAGGACCAAGGCATGGCTGCGTTGCCAGACCTTGAGATCCCGGAAGCTTTGCACGATCCTTCCCCAGACAAGATGAGGCGGTCGCGGTGGCTGCCGCGCCGCCTCGGCGTCCGGCATTCACGGAGCAGACACCGCCATGCCGAACATCGAAACCATACTGCGGGACCACATCACCCTGGGCGCCTTCGGCGCCGTCAACAGTTGACAGTCTACAGTCAACAGACGGCCTCCCCTGTCGCCTGTCGACTGTCGACGCGCGGCGCAGCCGCGCACGACCGGCGCATCAGCCGGCGGACGCCCGGCTCCTTCCGGACCCGGGTCCTCACCGTGGGCGTCGAGCCCACGCTCCGGATCGAATACAAAACCATCCGCATCAAAGAGTACTTCAAGCTCGGTCGCGCCCTCCGGACCGAGACCACCTTCAATGACACACACGACTTCGGCGTCGGCCGCGACCTTCACAACCTGGATCACCTCCGCCGCATCGGCCGCAACGCCAACCGTCGCCTCCTCGCGGTGGAAACGTCTATGCCAGCATCTTGCGCCCCGGGGCTGGCCCGGCTCGATCCCCCTGCACCCGCCTCGCCGGGCGATCCGCTCCTGGCCGCCTGGAACAAGCTCGAGAGGGCGATCGAGGACCACGTCCGTCATGCCAAACCTGGCCGCCTGAGCCGTCACTGTCGACTGTGGACTGTCGACTGTCGACGCAGCGCTTACACCAAAACTCGACCAGTCCGTTACGATTACCATGGTGTAGGCGCTGCTAGTACCAGGCCCAGGCGAAGATGTGGACGGCCAGCAGCCCCATCAGCAGCCCCGCGGCGGGCACGTGCAGGACGAGCCACCGCCGCAGGATTCCCTGCAGGCTGTAGTGCGCGTCGAGCTCGATCTTCTCGGTGTAGACGCTCATGAGGTCGTCGATGAGCGCTTTCTGCGACGGGTCGACGAACTCGGCGACGCGGCGGAACGGCTCCAGCGCGCGGTCCCGGCTGGCCCGCACGTCCAGGAGAAACCCCCACGAGGGGTTGGGCCGGCTCAAGAGCGGGCGCACCTCTGTCCGGTAGAAGCGCTCGCCCACCTCGTCCGCGCGCGCCATCAGCGCGTCCGCTTCGGCCACGAGCCCGTCGATCAGCTCGGGGATCCGCTCGTAGAGGGCTTCGACGTGCAGGCCTTCGGCGAGCGCGGCCGGGATCCATTTCTGCAGCCACACGCCGATGAGCCCGCTGGCCGTCGTCCACAGCGAGAGCAGCAGCAGCGCCCAGCCGAGCGCACCCCTCGGAAGACGGAAGCCGGCGTGGATAAGCACCGCCAGCAGCGCCAGGGTGCCGAGATACACGTGGGCCTGCGCCCAGGACTTCGCCGTCCGCAGCGGCCGCGCCTTCGGCCGCCGGAACGGATAGGCCATCTCGAAGACGAACAACGCCGTGGCCAGGAAGCCGAAGAGCAGGCCGAGGCCGCGCTTGGGGCTCCACGGCCACCTCGTCGCGCCCACGACGAACACGATGGCCAGCACGCCCCCGGCGATGGCGGTGGCGCGGGCGTTGCCGGGCTCCTTCGGCCGCAGGACCTGGCCGTACGTCACGCGAGCCCTGCCGGCATCATTGCAGCGTGGCCGTCACCCGCTCGAGGTCCTTGAAGGAGATCCGGACCGCCGAGCCGTGCGGGCACATCTGCACGCACGCGGGTCCCTGCGGCCGGTCGAGGCAGAGGTCGCACTTGGTGGCCAGCTCCACCGGCTTCCCGTCGGGCCGCTTCTCCCCCCGGTCCACCATGA
>WNGH01024847.1_pt1 | contig 10534 bp, 4 predicted proteins | sample 5400631 | NCBI WGS metagenome assembly WNGH01 (sample SAMN13153373, study PRJNA577476) | soil metagenome | isolation source: 115 cm soil or saprolite under Garry oak tree replicate 1 | place: USA:California | collected 2016-06-15 | reverse complement strand
TCGGCTCGCTCGTCATGAGTTACGGCTACGGTTACGACAGCGTGGAAGGCCGGGCGCTGTGTGGCGCCGTCACCGGCATCATGACCGGTGAAGCTTACGAACAAAGCGCGCGCATGGCGCAAGCGCTGGGACCGTTCCCCGGCTATCACGACGCGCGCGCCAGCGGCGTCCCGAAGCCGGTCGCAAAGGACAACGTCGCGTCGATGTTGGAAGTGATCGAACTGCATCGCTGCGCAGTGCGCGAAATCTCGGATGCAAAAGAGTTCGCGTATTTAAAAGAGGAAGCCGCGAAAGTTTGGGACCGCGCGGCGGAACTCGGAAAGCGTTACGGTTATCGCAACGCGCAGGTCACCGTGCTCGCCCCGACGGGGACGATCAGTTTCCTGATGGACTGCGACACGACCGGGATTGAACCGGACATCGCGCTGGTAAAATACAAGCTGCTTGCGGGCGGCGGCATGCTCAAAATTGTCAATCAAACCGTCAAGCCGGCGCTGGAGAAACTCGGTTACAACGCCGAGGAGATCGAACGCATCATCGCGCATATCGATGCGTTCGACACCATCGAGGACGCCATCGACACAGATGGATCCAAAATTTCGTCTGGTCTGAAACCCGAACACTTGTCTATCTTCGATTGCGCGTTCAAGCCGTTCAGAGGCGAGCGCTCGCTCCATTACCTGGCGCACCTGAAAATGATGGCGGCAGCCCAACCATTCCTGAGCGGCGCGATTTCGAAGACCGTCAACATGCCCGCAGCAGCGACGGTGGACGACATCATGAACACCTACGTCGAAGGTTGGCGGCTGGGGTTGAAATCGATCGCGATTTATCGCGATGGTTCGAAACGATCTGCGCCTCTAAACACGCGCAAGACAAAGGACATGGGCACTGTAGCCGGCATCGGTGATGTCGGCACCGACGCGGACGCGCTCCAAAAGCGCATTCTCGAGTTGGAACAAGAATTGGCCACGGTGCGCAACCGGCTTGATCAACCGGTTCGGCATCGCATGCCGGACACGCGCTCGTCGATGACTCACCGGTTCGAGATTGCTGGTCACGAGGGTTACATCACCGTCGGTCTGTATGAAGACGGGCAACCGGGTGAGCTTTTCATTACCATGTCAAAGGAAGGCAGCACCATCGGCGGATTAATGGACACGGTCGGCACGCTCACCTCAATCGCGCTGCAATACGGCGTGCCGCTGGAGAGTCTCGTGAAAAAATTCGCGTATCAGCGATTCGAGCCGAGCGGGTTCACAAAAAATCCAGATATCCGCCACGCAACCAGCATCACCGATTACGTGTTCCGCTGGCTGGCGTGCCAATTCATCAAAGGCTACAAGGAAGCGACAGCACCAAACCGCGCGCAGCCGGATTTGCCGCTCAAAGAAATCGCCGAGATCGAGAAGAAAGTTCTGAACCGGCCAGTCACGGATTTAGCGCGCACTGGCGACAAACAAGTGATCGACGTGATCACGAACAAGTCGTCCAATGATCCCGTCGGCGCGGGAGGAAATGGTAACGGCGCCGGTAATTCGGCCGACCGCGTGACGGTAGCGCTTGGCAGCATCTTCATGGGAATCACCTGTTCGGTATGCGGCAGCGACAAAGTCATCCGCGCCGGCGCATGCGGTGTTTGCATCGAATGCGGCACCAGCCAGGGATGTAGCTGAGGCGGCGCGCTGCCAACTTGATGCGAAATCAGCGCACCAGCCATTCGGCTGGATAATCGGACTGAACTGCGCTTGATTGGACACGCGCGCGCGCATGGCTACAGTGCGCGCGCCCGCCGTGTTCGGCTAAAATCTGAATGAACAAACTCGACGCGCAGAGACAGAAAGAGATTCAACAAGCGGAGGAACTGCTTTTCGCGGGGCCGCAGGCGGTGGGGTTTGCCAAGGGACTTTTCCAGGGTCATTTCGTGGCCGATTGGGTGATGCCGTATCCTCGCATCCCGGCGGCGCAACAAATCGAGCTGGATGAAACGCTCAGGGAACTCCGCCAATTTCTCGATGAGCATCTCGATCCTGCGGAGATCGATCGCCAGGCAGACATTCCGCGCGAGGTGATCGACGGTCTGGGCTGCGTCGGTGTGCTCGGCATGACTGCGCCGAAGGAATACGGCGGACGCGGCTTCTCGCAAATGGCGAACTGCAAAGTGCTGGAAGAAATCGGGCGCCGTTGCGCATCGACATCGGTTTTCGTAAACGCGCACCATTCCATCGGGATTCGCGCGTTGCTGTTATTCGGGACACACGAGCAAAAGCAGCAATGGCTACCCAAATTATCAAGTGGCGAGCAGTTGGGTTCATTCGCTCTCACTGAGAAAGAGGCCGGATCGGATGCGGCAAATGTGCAGATGCAGGCGCGTCCCAGCGAGGACGGGTCGCACTTTATTTTGAACGGCGAAAAACGTTACATCACCAATGCCGCGATCGCGCATGAGCTCACAGTGATGGCGCGCACGCCCGTGCCGGGTTCAGACAAGACCGCCATCACGGCTTTTCTGGTCACGCCTGACATGCCGGGATTCGAAATCCTCGAAGCGCGCATGCCGAAGATGGGAATCCGCGGGACTGCCACGGGGCGGTTTGCGTTGCACGACGTCAAAGTGCCAAAGGAAAATATTCTGGGCACGATGGGCAAAGGACTAAAAGTCGCCCTGACGGTGCTCGATTTCGGGCGGACCACATTCGGCGCATGCTGTACGGGCGCAGCGAAAACCTGTTTGGAACTGGCCGTTCAGCACGCGAACACGCGCAAACAATTCAACAAAACGCTGGGTAATTTCGAACTGGTCAAAAAGAAAATCGCGCGCATCACGGCCGACGCGTACGCAATGGAAGCGATGACCACGGTCACCGCGTCGTTGATCGATCGCGGTTTGGAGGATTATATGATCGAGACCGCGATGCTGAAGGTCTTCACTACCGAGCGGCTCTGGGAGTGCATCAATGACGTGTTTCAGATTTATGGTGGTTCGGCTTATTTCGTCGATCTCCCATTGGAGCGAATGATGCGCGACGCGCGCATTAACCAGATCGGGGAAGGCGCGAATGAAGTGCTCACTTCGTTCATTGCGCTGGTCGGCATGCGTGGACCTGGCATGGAGTTCAAGGAAATTTACGACACCATGATGAAGCCATCCCGCGATCGAATGAGCAAAGCGTGGGCCGCGGGAAAGAACCGGCTTGGCGCGACGATTCGCGTTCCCGATGTGCCAGTTCAAAGCGACGAGCTTCGCGCGCATGCGCGACAACTCGGCCGATTGATCTGGCGTTTTAATGTTGCCGTCAACCGCGCGTTGATCACGTATCGCGAACCGATTCTCGACATGCAGCTTGTTCAGGAACGCATCGCGAATGCGGCAATGGATCTGTTTGCATCAACGTGTGTCCTCAGCCGCCTGGACAGCGAAATTCAGTTTGCTCGTCGAAATGGCGATGCGGCACCGCCCGATCACTCAGCTGCCGATCTGTTTTTGCGACAATCATTTCGCCGGATTCGCGGTTTCCTTGGCGCACTGACGGACAACGAGGACAAATCGGTGCTCGCAGCAGCAAAATCCAGCTTAGCTAAGCCACCCAGCTAACTCCGAAAGGTTTCGCGAGTAAAATTTGGCCGCACGCATTTATACCGACAAAGATGTCGATCTCCGCTGGCTGAAGGAGAAAACGTGCGCAGTGATCGGCTTCGGCGCGCAAGGCCGTGCGCACGCTCTCAATCTTCGGGATAGTGGGATCGGCGTAATCGTTGGGCTTTATCCCGGCAGCAAGTCGCGCGCTCGTGCCAGGCGAAGCGGGCTTCGAGTGCTCGACACGTCCGAGGCTGTGCGACGCGGCGACATTATTTTTCTGGCGCTTTCAGATACGCAGATCCCGGCCATTTACCGGAAACAGATCGCTCCGAACTTGCGTCCAGATCAGACACTGCTCTTTGCGCACGGCTTCGCGATTCATTACCGGACGATTGTTCCGCCCAAAGACATCGACGTGGTCATGGTCGCGCCCAAAGGACTGGGACCGATGGTGCGTCGAGAATTCGTGCACGGTCGCGGCGTGCCTGCGTTGATTGCAGTTCATCAGGATCGCAGCAGACACGCGAAGCAAACGGCCCTGGCGTGGGCGAAAGGAATTGGCTGCACGCGTGCCGGTGTACTCGAAACGACTTTTCGCGAGGAGACCGAGACCGATCTTTTTGGCGAGCAAGCAGTGCTTTGTGGCGGCACGAGCGCGCTGATTCGTGCGGGCTTCGACACCCTTGTTCGCGCCGGCTATCCGCCCGAGCTTGCCTATTTCGAATGTCTGCACGAGCTCAAGTTCATTGTCGATCTTATCCACGAGGCAGGACTCACCGGAATGCGCAGACTGATTTCGGATACCGCCAAATGGGGCGAGCTGACCGTCGGTCCAAAGATTATCGATCAAACAGTGCAAAAGCACATGAGATCTGTGCTGCGCGACATTCGTTCAGGCAAATTTGCACGCGAGTTTATTCGGGAAATGGAAACCGGCGCGCGTCGTCGCACGGATTTGTTGCGCAAAGCTGAAGCGCACCCGATTGAAAAAGTTGGCGCGCGACTGCGCGGCCTAATGAGCTGGAAATAAAAACAAAAAGCAATCGGCGCTGCCGTGTCGGGCAGCGTTATCGCTCGCCGAACTGCGTTTTTTTGGCGAAATTATTTATTCGCGCCCGATAACCAGTAGCGGGTTGGCGGTGGTCGGAAACGTACCGACCAATCGTTCGCATCGCATGGGAATGCCAGAAGCGACGGTCTTTATGTAGCAGATTTTTACGATCGCTGGACTAGCAATCTGCTGCGTTGGTCGCGCAACTGCGTTCTTGCCTGGATCTGAAGCAAATGCCGATGCGCAAAATGCGAGCGCGAGCACGATGCCTGCATATGTTTTCATGCCCTGATTGTGAGCCTGCTTCGAACTTTGCGCAAGCGAATTCATAGTGCGTAGAAGCGACAATTTCAGCCACCTCCCTTCGCCACGGACACGGCGGGGCAGCCCGCCCTTGTCTCGCAGTTGCGGCAACGACGCGACAGGAGGTCCCGGCGTGCAAGAGCGAACATCAATCTGCCCAGAGAAAGTGTTCCAAGCGCAGATGATTCAGCCGGGCCTTGGCTTCTTCGCTTCGGTTGCCACCCGCCGCGGCCAGGCGCTCATAAATCGCAGCTGCGGACTGCCATTTCGAATCTTCCTCCAGCAGCCGCGCGGCATTAAATCCGGCCTTGTAGTACCAGAAGAGTTCACGTTGTCCGTATGGGCGCGTTTCGTCCTCCAGGATTTTGTAAAACGTTTCGAGCGCGCTGGCGCGGTCGTCTTTCTTTTCCGCCAGTGGCTGGGCTCGTTTTTATCCGACGCGAGTTGGTCATAAATTTCAATCGCCTGCTGGTAATTTGCGTTCCCTCCCGTCTCAAAAAAAATGTCGCCCTTGGCGCAAAGTGCTTCCCGTTTTTCAGACTGCGGAGCGTCGCTTTTCAGCACTTCATTGTACAACGCGAGAGCATCTTTGGTCTTGCCAAGTTTGCGCTCGATGAGGGCTTGTTCATTACGCGCGGACCACCGCAGCGCGCCGTTTTTCTGCACGACCTGATCGAACAGAACAATCGCCCGGTCCAATGAACGCTCGCCCATGCTCGACATCGCCGATTCCGCCGCGAAGAAAAGTGCTCTTTCCGCCAGAGAGTCATCCGGATTCTGTTGCGCGATAATTTCAAACTGCGTCTGCGCGTTTGCGAAATCCTGGCGCCGGTAATAAAGTTCCGCTAATTTCATTCGAACTTCTGGAGCGAATGGTGAGAGGCCGTGTTGCTCCAGAAATCGCTTTGCGAGCTCAATGACTTTCGTCTCGTTTCCACCCGCTGATTCTTCTACCCAGATGCTGAGATAATCGGCGCGCTCCCCGGCCGCGGCGGTCGGCGCCGACTCGGCTGCGCGAGCGAGATCTTTGCGCGCATCATCCATGCGCGGCGGCGACGAGTGAAAGGCCAGCTCAGCCAGGGCAACCCATACTTCCGACACGCGCGGATTCTTGGGAAAATCGCGGATGAACTGCTGCAACGATACCTCCGCTTTTTTGTCGCCTTTTGCCGCCTGCATCAGGCCTTCCTCCAATCGTAAGTTGGCGCGAGCCTCATCGTCACCGCCCTGCTTGTCCAGCTCGCTGTAATTAACCAGGAAACGAGCGTGATTACCAAGTTGCAACCAGCCGTTGGAGGCATTAAAGAGCGCAGCTCTCGCCCAGGGCGAATTGGAATGGGCGATTTGTTCAAAAGCCGCCGTCGCGGTATCAAATCGCTTCGCCAAGTAGTGCGCTTGCGCAGATAAAAAATCGATTCGAGCCAGCGAAGCCGGTTCGGGACGCAGCAGACGCGCGTCATCCAAGATCGCAATCGCCTCATCGAAATGCCGGTCTTCCACTTCAAATTGTGCGAACTCTAGAAAAGCAGGTGCGATCGCCGGCGATTTGATGCCGGTGCGTCGCAGGTCGGAAAATAGTTGCCGGGCTCGGTCACTCCGGCCGCCGCGAATTTCCAGCCGAGCGAGATACCATCGAGCAAATGTTCGCCGCGGCTCTTCCGGCCTGCGCACCCATTTCTCCAGTTCGTTGCGCGACGGTTTGTGCTCTGCTCGATACAACTCATCTAGTTTTGCGAACAGAAGAGGCAGATCCGAGTCTGCCGGGTGAAGATCGACAAACTGCTCAATGACATCATCTCCGGCTTCCGGTGTTTTTAGTTGCAGGTGTGCTTCGGCGATGCCGAAGAGTGCCGCGATTAGCGTGGCATGAGCTGCTCCCTCCGGCCTTTTCAGAAGCGTTTGAAACATGCCGATTGCTCTCTCCGGGCGCTGCAGAATCAGCTCCAGGCATCCGCGTAACAGCCGCCGTTCTCTCCGCTCGGCAACCGATCTTGGCTTCATTTCTTCCAAGAGACGCTGCGCATTAGCGGCGTCGGCCATTTCAATGGATAGCTCTGCCGCTCGTAACTGCGCTCGGATAGCCCATTCTTTGTCATGGAGGAGAAGGTTAAGCTTTCTCAAAGCTTCTTCCCGCTTTCCTAAGGCGCGCAGCATCTCCGCGGCCCCAAAAGTGGCTGCTTCGCGAAACGGTGAACCTTCGTGCGTAGCCAATTCCTCATACAGCGGCAGCGCATCGGCCCATCGCTTCAGGCCGGCGAAGGCTTGGGCGCGCCAGAACCTTGCCCACGGGAGTTCGCGTACTCGACCGTCTGCCAACAAGACGAGGGTATCTTCCGGCTCCCTTGCAGCCACCTGGGCTTCGGCAAGTTTCTCGGCGGCCGCGCGCCATTCGGCATCGGGCAGATTCCTGTTTAGCAACGCCTGCAACCGCACAACCGCGACTTCCGGCACGCCTTCTGGAAGCGGCGCGCTCGCTTCGGCAATCTCAGCAGAAATGTCCGCACGCGCGAATGGCGTGAGCATGCCTATGAGACAGATGAATGCAATGTGTCTTATCAGGCTCATCTTCTCTCCAGCATTGGCCGCAAATATCGGCCCGTATGGCTACTTGGAAGAGCTGCGATCTTCTCCGGCGTACCGGCTCCGACGAGATCGCCGCCACCTTCGCCACCCTCAGGTCCCAAATCGATGATCCAGTCGGCGCACTTGATCATCTCCAGATTATGTTCAATCACAATCACCGTATTACCTGCATTGCGCAGCTTCATTAACACTTGCAGCAGTTTCTCGATATCGGCGAAATGCAATCCGGTCGTCGGCTCATCAAGAATGTAAAGGGTGCGCCCGGTTGCTTTTTTCGCAAGCTCGGTGGCGAGTTTTACCCGCTGCGCTTCTCCGCCGGAAAGAGTTGTCCCGGCCTGGCCAAGTCGCAGATAACCAAGACCGACATCCAGCAGTGAGTTTAGCTTTTCTGAAATGCTGGGAACATTACGGAAAAAGCGCGCCGCCTCATCAACGGTTAGATCGAGCACGTCGGCAATATTCTTGCCTTTGTACGTGATCTCGAGCGTCTCACGGTTGTAACGCCTGCCATGGCACACTTCGCATTCGACATACACGTCCGGTAAAAAGTGCATCTCGATTTTGATCAACCCGTCGCCTTCGCAGTTTTCGCAACGGCCGCCTTTGACGTTGAAACTGAAACGGCCCGGGTCATACCCACGCACGCGCGCGGCCGGCAATTGCGCGAACAGCTCGCGTATGGGCGTAAAGGCGCCGGTGTAAGTGACGGGATTTGACCGCGGCGTTCGGCCAATCGCGCTTTGGTCAATCACAATAGCCTTGTCGATCTGTTCCACTCCTTGAAGCGCCCGATGAGTGCCCGGTTTTTCTTTCGCGTTGTAGAAACGCCGGAACAGCGCGCGCCGCAGAATGTCATCCACCAGAGTGGATTTGCCGCTGCCGGAGACACCGGTCACACAGGCGAGACAACCAAGAGGAAAGGATACGTCGATTTTCTTGAGGTTGTTTTCAGTTGCACCGACCACCGTAAGCCAGCCATCGGATCGTGGCTGAACGCGCTGCTTTGGAATCGCGATGCGCGCGCGTCCGGAAAGATAATCGCCGGTTAACGAATTCTTCGCGCGCAGGATGTCGTTAAGTTTCCCTTGCGCCACGATTTCGCCTCCGCGCGGACCTGCGCCCGGGCCAAGATCGATAATGTGATCGGCAGCCCGGATGGTTTCTTCGTCATGTTCAACTACAATGACCGAATTGCCCAAATCACGAAGACGCCACAGTGTCCCCAGCAATCGCGCATTGTCGCGCTGATGCAACCCGATGCTTGGTTCATCCAAAATGTAAAGAACCCCGGCAAGCCCGGAGCCGATTTGTGTCGCCAATCGGATTCGCTGTGCCTCGCCGCCGGAAAGCGTCCCGCTTTGCCGATCGAGGGTGAGATAACCAAGCCCGACTTCAACAAGAAATTGCAAGCGCGATTGAATTTCGCGCACCACGTCGGTCACAATGGTTTGCTGCTGTGCAGTCAGCTCCAGGGCACCAATGAACCGGGCAGCTCCTTCGATCGTCAGCTCACTAAACTGGTGAATGTTCAGTTCGCGTGCGTGTCGGTCCTTTATGGTAACCGCAAGAACTTCCGGTTTGAGCCTTGCTCCGTTACACACCTTGCACGGTTCGCGCGTCATGAACGAGCGAATGCGATTGCGTGTGAATTCACTCTGAGTTTGCTCGTAAAGCCGCTGCATTTGCGGCACGAGTCCCTCGAATGGTTTCGCGACTTTTCGCTCGCCGCCGTCGTTGAAATTTATTTCAATCGCCGTCCCGTTCGTACCGAAGTACAGCGCTTGTTTAAATTGCTCTGGCAAATCGCTAAAAGGAACGTTTTCATCAACGTGAAAGTGTTTCACCAGCGCCTTTTGCAAATGCCGGTAGTATGCCTGCATCCGCTTTGTCCCGCGTCGCCACGGCGTGATTGCTCCTTCAGCTAGCGTTCTGCCAGGATCGGAAATCATTAGATCTGGATCGCAGACCAACTGTGTGCCAAGCCCATGGCAAGCCGGGCATGCTCCCAGATGGCTGTTGAAAGAGAAATGTTTGGGAGTGAGCTCAGCCAACGTGAATCCAGTCTGCGCATTCCCGTAATCCGTAGAGTAGCGCCGTTCTTCCCACTTTTCTGATTCGATGTTGGATGTTGGACGTTCGGCGTTCGGCGTTTTCCGCGTCGATCGCAAGGTTGACAATTTGTTCCCGCCCCATTTGAGCGCAGTCTCAATGGAATCTGTCAGACGCACACGAATCCCATCGCGCATGACCAACCGATCGACTACCGCCTCGATAGTATGCCGACTGTTCTTGTTGAGCCGGATCGGCTTGGGGCAATCCAGCTCGGTAATCTGACCGTCAATCCGCGCGCGGACGAATCCTTCGCGCTTGATCTTTTCGATCACATCCCGGAATTCGCCCGGTTGATTCTCGATCAATGGCGCTAGCACAATAATTTTGGAACCCGGCTCGTATCCCAGAATCTGATCGACAATTTGCTGAGGCGTTTTACGACTCAGCGGCTGTCCAGTCAGCGGATCGTGCGGCTGGCCAACAGCGGAAAAGAGGACCCGGAGATAATCGTAAATTTCAGTGGTGGTCGCGATTGTGGATCTCGGATTGGCGCCCGCGCTGCGCTGTTCGATGGCGATCGCAGGAGAAAGCCCCTGGATAAAATCGACATTTGGCTTTTCCATCCGATCGAGGAATTGCCGCGCATACGCGGAGAGGCTTTCGACATATCGGCGTTGCCCCTCGGCATAAAGAGTATCGAAGGCCAGCGAGGATTTCCCCGAGCCACTCAAGCCGGTGATGACCACCAACTTCTCCCGTGGAATCTCCACATGAAGGTTCTTGAGATTGTGCTGGCGGGCACCACTAATCTTGATAACTTGCGCAGGCATTCTGACGAGGAATGTCGAACCTATTAGTCAAGCACAGCCGTTTCATTTCTCCAGCGAAATTGCGTTATCGAGAGTACGACCGAGTGGCTGCCCCGGTGAAATTCCGCCTGGGTTGTAAAGATGAAAGTCTCAATC